>Ga0082212_10005130_pt1 | contig 17960 bp, 19 predicted proteins | sample TergutNt197P3_FD_71548 | JGI IMG/M metagenome (GOLD analysis project Ga0082212, IMG submission 71548) | Neocapritermes taracua P3 segment gut microbial communities from Petit-Saut dam, French Guiana - Nt197 P3 | ecosystem: Host-associated > Arthropoda: Insects > Digestive system > Gut ...
GCAACACTATCATTATGGTCACTCACAACCCCGCCCTCACCACCTACGCCACCCGCGTCATCAATATGCTTGATGGCCAAATTGACACAGATATTAAAACTGTCGCCGATCACGACCTACCTGGGTCCGGCAACCCCGAAAAGATCGCCGTCCGTATCCTGCCCCGCAAGCCTGCCACTCCCGCGCCAGAAACCAAACCTGTCCCAGATCCCACTCCGGTACCGGAGATCAGACCTGCGCCTCAACCTATTCCCATATCACCGCCATTACCCACACCAACTCTACCGCCAGAGCCAAAGTCAATCCCTGTGCTAGAACCCGCACTCAAAACCACCCCCGAACCCACCACCGAAACTCCGCTCTCCGAAAAGATCTCCAAATCCATCTCCGTCAAAGTCATTAAAGAACCCAAAAAATCCCCCACCAAAAAGACTAAGACCACCAAAGCTATCAAAAAATCTACCACAACACCAAAGAAAACCACTAAAAGGACAAAAAAGAAATGAGCCTTCTCATCTTTACTAACATCCAACTTGCCACCAGTAGCCTGCGTCGCAACCGCACTCGCTCCTTCCTCACCGCTCTCGGCATCGCTATCGGCGTCGCCTCAATTGTACTTATTCTTTCTCTCGCCGGCGGCATTAACCGCCTCATCACCGCCCAAGTAGAAAAAACCGGCGCCGACCTCATCGTCATCCGCCCTAGCTCTGGCAAAGATGCCATCAGCAATATCGTTGACGAACTCACCGCCTCATCTCAGTACCAAAAATCCAACCTCTCTCTTAACGACGTTAACACTATAGCCAAAATCAACAATGTTGCCGCTGTCGCTCCTCTTGCCGTCAGCCAATCCACTATCTCCGGCGAAAGCAGCAGCATATCCTCTGCCACGGTCGTCGCCACTACCCCCGAACTCTCACAAATCCTTTCCCTACCCCTCAAAAACGGACAATTCCTAAACGACAGTCTCAGACCAAACGTCGCCGTCATCGGCAACTCCCTCGCTCTCAATCTTTTCGGCACCACCAATGCCGTCACCAAGACCATTCGTTATCTTGACGAGAAATTCATAGTCGTAGGCGTCCTCAGCTCCATCAACGACCCTGTCAACTTCAATAACATAGACTTTGACAATGCCATGCTCATCGACGCATCTTTCGCAGCGACTCTCAGTGATCTCCAGATACAGCAGATCAACGTCAAAGTCGCTACCACCGACAATATAAACGCTACCATGGACGCGATCACTGAGCGGCTCGTCGCCACCAAATCTGGTGAGCAAAATTTTTCCGTCCTCTCCGGCGATAAAATCTCCCATCCCGCCGGCTCGCTCTTCTCTGTCGTCTCCGGCATGCTCGCCCTCGTCGCCTCCATCTCCCTTGTCGTCGGCGGCGTCGGCGTCATGAACATCATGCTCGTCTCTGTCTCCGAACGCACCCACGAAATCGGCATCAGAAAAGCCGTCGGCGCTTCAAGCGGCAATATTCTCCTCCAGTTCCTCTTCGAATCCATAGTCCTCTCCTTTATGGGTGGCGTCTCCGGCTTCGCCCTCGGCTACGCTATGGCCTTCGTTGTCTCCCTCGTCACACCATTCACCCCCTTCATATCTTGGGAAATCATCGGCCTCACCGCCGCCACCTCCCTCTCCGTCGGCATCCTCTTCGGCATCTACCCCGCCTTCAAAGCCGCCCGCAAAAATCCTATCGAGTCTCTAAAATATTATCGTTAAAAAACCGCCCCTTAATGCGGGGCGCGAATTAAAATAGGACGGGGTAAATGGACCCCGTCCTAAGTGATATCTCTTACAGACTAACTAACGTCCATAATTCTTTTACAGACGAAAAACCTAAATTCACGATTTTTGGCCATTAAGCCTTTTTTTCGACTCAAGCTCCATAGCCAGGCGGCGGAATAGTCAGTTCTGGATCGTAATATTCCGAACCCCAAAAGGACTCGTAATACATACCTTCTCGAATTTTGGCCAGTATGTCACCTAATTCAGTGACATGCGCCGAGCTAATCACCCAACAAGTAACAGAACGGTTCTTGCCAAAGTCGTACACTATGACTGCAGCTTTCTGATTGTTCGCGTAATCGATGTCCTCTCGGGTCCAGAAGTCGTAATATCCTCCGTATGGAATTTTTACATTAACGCTATATCGCACTTTAAGCACGACCCTTGGTTCTGCCATAGACGACTTCTTTGGCTGCGAAGGAATGACAGCAAAACTGCCGTACGGTTTTATTCCTATAGAAAGGCTGCGGAAATACCTGCTACTACTATCAACACCTTGAACATCGTCAAATCCATAACCCTCGCAAACGTCGAAAAGCCCACGCGGTATGAATGTTGCGCCATCGTCAATGGCAACGTATCCCATTTCTTCGAGTTCGTCTTGAAGAGCAGCGATTTTCGCTTGAACCTCGCCCTCCTCAATTTCCCTGTCCGCTGATAACGTACACCCGGTAACTGCCATTACCATAACTACCAACGCAAATATGACCATCGTTACTTTTTTCATTCCAGCACCTCCGGCTTTTTAGCCAAATAATTTAGCCTCTTTGGAGCAGACTCACATATTAACTAACTTAATTAACATATGAGTCTACTCCTGCCGATAAAGCTATAATTAGACTGGTCTTCGTAATCTGTAAACTCTGAGTATTTTTCTACAGAAAAATACTCTACCTAGGTAGAGTCAATCCTCCCACCTAATACCCCCATTGTAGCACACTTCTTATGTTTTGTCAAGAGCATTATGCGCAATCCAAGATTCATGGTATAATAATACATACAATATAATTTATTTATTCAACACCCATGAAAATTTTAGGCATCGAAACCAGCTGCGACGAAACCGCCGCGGCCGTCATTGAGAACGGCACGCAGGTTTTAAGCAACGTCGTCGTTTCCCAAGTCGACATCCACAAAGCCTACGGCGGTGTCGTACCCGAAATCGCCGCCCGCTCCCACATCGAAGCCATCCTACCCGTCATCGACCAAGCATTAGAAAACGCCGATCTAAACTGGGATCAAATTGACGCCATCGCTGTCACCCATACTCCAGGTCTGCTCGGTTCCCTGCTCATCGGCACCCTCACCGCTCGCACCCTAGCTATTCTGCACAACAAACCCCTCTACCCCACCCACCACCTCAAGTCTCACATCTATGCCAACTGGCTTTCCGGCGAAAACCAGCCAGAATTCCCGCTCATCGCTCTTGTCGTCTCCGGCGGCCACACCCAACTAATTTACATGAAAAATCACAATCACTTCGAAATCATTGGCACCACCCACGACGACGCCGTCGGCGAAGTTTTCGACAAAATCGCCAAAATTCTCGGTCTTCCCTACCCCGGCGGACCATCCATCACTGCAGCCGCTTCATCTGGCAACCCCTATAAACACCCCCTCCCCCACCCCAAAATGCCAGATTTCGATTTCTCCTTCTCCGGCCTCAAAACCGCCGTACTCCGCGCCGTCCAAAAAGAATTAAATCTGCCCATCTCCACGCCCAGTTACGAACTCGCCGCCAAACTCACCGATCAGCAAATCGCCGACTTCGCCGCCTCTTTCCAAAATACCGCCATCGATATTCTCATAGAAAAACTAAACAAAGCCGTAGAAAAATACCAACCCGCCTCCGTCCTTCTTGCCGGCGGCGTCGCTGCCAATTCGCTCCTTCGCGAAAAAGCCACCCAAAAATTCACCGACAAAACCCAACTCTTCCTCCCCGAACCCAAACTCTCCACCGACAACGCCGCCATGGTCGCCTCTGCCTCCTATTTCGCTCTTCATACTGGCGCAAGACCCACCGACCCCTACGAACTCGACATCTCCCCCCGCTCCCAAATCATCTAATCCTCACTGCCATATGCTAAAATAACCACATGACCGAAAAATTCACCGGCACTGTACTAGTCAGCGACGATTGCGGCAGCTTCCAATGGCACGTCCTCGTACCCACAGAGTTCAGCAAAAAATACAAACCCTTTGCCATCAACTTTGGCTTCATCCCGATCAACCTAACCGTTGGCAAAAGCACCTGGCCAACCTCCCTGCTCCCCTACGACAAAGGCAAGCACTTCATCTCCATCCCCGCCAAAATCCGCAAAGCCAACCCTGACATCCAACCCAACGACGAAATCTCCATTGAATTCGAAATCCGCGAACGCAACTAATTACCTAAACTTCTCAATAAACTGCGCGAAGCTTTTCCCTGCCGGCAAAACCTTCCCATAAATCGGATAAAGCTTCGACAATGGTAATTCCCACGCCCCACACAACTTCACCTCTTCCCCGCCAAACTTCATCTTGTAATCATTTATTCCCGCATTTAACAATCCATTAAAATCATAATTTTCCACCCCTAATCCTTCCAAAATTCGCAAACATTCCCATTTCATCCCCTCATTTATCCCTCGCTCTCTTCCTTCCGCCCCCACTCCACCAAACAGCGCAAAAGCATTTTTACCAGCCAAAAGCACCCACTGAAATCCAATCGCCCGTCCCTTTTCGTTCTTCACCACCAAAAACTGTTGATGCGCCCCCATCTCCCGCCAAATATCCTCATAATAGCTACTCTCATGCAAATTGAACTTAGCTCGCACCGCAATTTCCTTATAAACCTTCAGCGCACCAGCAAAATCCGCTTCCGTTTTCACTTCTTCCAGCTTCAGACCGCTTTCTGCGTATTTCCGTATCTCCTTCCGCCGCCGCCTCGATAAATCTGATACCAATTTATCCACCCCTTTCCCCAAATCCAGCACCACCGTTTCCGCCAGCAAAATCCGATTATGACTCCTTTTCCATTCCTTCAATTTCGGAAATTCCTGCCAATCCGGCTCCAACATCAAGCAAACTGCCTTCCCGCGATACTTCCCTGCCCATTTCGCCAACCCTTCCAAAACATCCTTTCGATTTTTCTCATCCGCTACCACTGGTCCCCGAGGCACATACAGCATCGCGCCAAACATTGGCAATTTTCGCCGCAAAACTTGCGTCCCGCCAATCACTTCCCCGCCCCGCTCAAACAAAACCCGCTCTCGGTCCCACCCATGCTTGCCTTTCACCTCCCCCCACCCCCAAATTTGCAATCCATGCCCATTCGATCTATCCACAAAATCATCCCACTCTTCTCTTGAGCCTGCTTCGCGAAAATCAATCATAATCATATTATAACGCGACGAAGCGAGAGAATAGAAAATTCATTTTCTATTCCGAGCAAGGAGCGGTTTCAATATTTCGATAGAAATATTATACATCAGGTCAAAATCTTAGACCAAAAGCTTAATTTTTTTGATCTTTGATTTTGCTCATATTAAAAAGTGACTTTTGGTCCTTCCCGCGTATCACTTCCCTCGCCTCTTCCAACAACTTCAGGAGCGCCACCTCCGAATTTGCCGACCCAATATGCTCCGTCCGCACCACTTTTCCGCCCTGTTTCCAACAAACCTGCACCCCTGTTGCCCCGCTTCCAGTCTTGAATTTCCTTATAAACGCCATTTGCCCCAATTATACTTCTAATCTTCGCATTCTGCACATTTCCACAAGCACTTCGTCTGCTGCTTCCCTGCTGATTAGCAACCACTTGACTTAGCATCCCGCTTAGCATACCATAAGACTAACAAGCCATAACCGGCTTGGGAGAATAAAAATTACACAAAACAAAACATTTTGTTCATACTGTCAAGTATTTCACGTGAAATATTGCTCGTAGTTTTATTTCATGTGAAATTTTTTTATATATATTTCCTCTATAGGATCAGTTTCACCCCTTAAACCAAATCCCGTTCCCAAGCAATATGCTGTAAGGTTCTAGCAATCTGATTAGCGTCAGCATGAGAACAGAGGCCAAGATACGAAGGAAGATTAGTTTGGCTAACCCGTTTCAGAGCACGATTTTTAGTCTTAGTCCGCAAAGTCACCGAATAAGGCCTCATCACATAACCCAAAAAATCAATCCCCTGAGAATAGGGCCGAACCGTCACCTTGTCAGGATGCAGTGAGAGGTACAGGGAAGCGATCTTTTGATCCAAAAAGGGAATTAACGACTCCAAATGATCCTTATCTGTACCCAATATCAAAAAATCATCACAATATCGTAAATAGTATTTCTCACGCAAATAAAACTTCACGAAAAAGTCTAGTTCATGAAGATAAACATTCGCAAACAACTGACTAGTCACGTTACCAAGGGGCAAACCACGACCCAGATCAGAGCCATGGCTCAATAAGACCTCACGGAGCAGGGCAGAGATCCGCTCGTCACAGATACGTAGCTCAATCAAACCCATCAAAATCTCATGATCAATCGAAGCAAAAAACTGTTTAATATCACACTTCAAAGCATAAACCTTCACAGTATTATTCCGACTGACCCGATCCAAAAATCCCCGCAACCGCAACACCGCCGCATGCGTACCTTTACCCACTCGGCAAGAATAACTGTCGTATACGAAACTGCGCTCAAAAATCGGCTCCAATGCCGTGACTATCGCCTGATGCACCACCCGATCACGCACCGTGGCCTTACGAATCTCACGCCGCTTCGGGTCCTGAACAATAAAATCTACATACCTGCCATGACGATAACACCCACGAGTCAAATCATTATGCAAACTCCCAATATTAGGTCCCAGATTCTTTTCATATGCCATTACATCACGACGAGATTTTTTGCCGACAGAAAACTTGACCCAAGCGACATTTAATGCTTTCATAGAAACTATTTCATCTATAGAGATACTTTTTTGAGGGTACCCCCCCCCCCCGCACTTGCCGGGTGGGCTGAAAGATGTTCCAATTATTGTTAGTCTCTATCAACTTTATACCTCCTTCCATCAATTACTAAGTAACTTCCCCAAAACTCAACGCTACAGCCTCGGCCAAACCGTCCAAACCGAAATCTTAAACATTATCCGTCATTGCCTCCAAGCCGCCGGTACCAGCTCCAAACAAGCCGACCGCAAACGCACTTATCTGACAACAGCATCATCAGAAGTAGACACTCTTAGATTACTCCTCTGCCTTTGTAAAGATTGCCGTTGCATTTCAAACACAGCCTACCAACAACTAGACAGCAAGGTCACAGAAATCGGCAAAATGCTCGGCGGCTGGATCAAATCATTACCTAGTAGTCCCTGACTGAAGGACACGACCGGTCCGAATAGACATTGTCGGACCAGATGTCGTTCAGCTTCACCTCGCGATTGTCGTCGTCCCACCGGTTCACGTTGACCGAGTTCGACCAGTCGCTTTGCGCTTTTCTCCATCAATGCCACCAGATCTAGACTTATCCAAACCCTGTATATTTTTCGAAATACAAATATTTCCAGAGAAAAGCACGGAGTGCTAGATAGATTTGAAACAACCCTTCTCTCGCCCTTGAGCAAAAGAACTCAATGTCCGCAAATTACCGGACTTAAAGCGGCATTTACCCTTGGGCGAACACTCATTGCAAAAGTCTAGAAACAATTTTACACAAAAATAACCCCGATCGCAAAGACCGGGGATATTTTCCAAACAAAGACCAAGTTCAAAGGACCAAATAAGCCCAAGAAACCAAAGTTTAAGAACTCTTGCACTCCCTGACTGAAGGACACGACCGGACCGAATAGACAAGGCCGGACCAGATGCCGCTCAGCTCCACCTCGCGAGGGCCGCCGTCCCACCGGCGCACGCTGACCGAGCGCGACCAGTCGCCATTATAAAACACCTGCAAACCGGCAAAGTTCGGGAAAGGCGAATCTTTTCCATCCCAGCTCTCCGCCCACTTGGGGCACTGAGCCAGCAACATAATGCCTTCAAGACCAGCTAAAGTTACACTGTCACGTCCCGATAACTCCACTGCCTGATCACAGGACTTCCCGTGATAGGCTTTTGTGTCAACAACAACCCAACGTATACCAGGCTTGTACTCATATTCAGGCAGCCGACGTATAATGTCTTCCTTAGCCTGTAGATAGTTCCAGCGGACTTTCTTGTAACCCTTAGCCTTGAAGTCTTCAGGCATTTCAAACAAATCCCACCAGGCATCCAGCGTCCGGAGATATCCAGGTTGACTATCTTTATCGCGTAAATTGACTTCAAGTACCAGTACTTCGTTAACTTCATCATCACGACGAAGTTGAACCTCAGGAGCTTCCGGAATGTCGGCTTCGGAAAAACCTTCCTCACCAACGGCACACTTCGCCAAAAGGGCCTTACCCGCGGCAATCTTCGCCTCTACAGGCATATCCCACGCAAGCGAAATACAATTGACAGCAGGGAACTCAGCCCCCATTTCCACTGCTTTTTTTCTCAGCCACAACTCGAAACTATTCGTGGCTAAAATCGTTCGTACGTCCTGCGCCTCGAGAAATTCAGACAAAATTCTATCCAAATCGCGCTTCTCCCCGGCCTTAATGGTCCAAAAACTGTTCTTATCCACAATTACCTCTCTTTCTCTGCCGCAGACTGACCTGTGAAATTTTGCGTTTTTATGCACAACAGGCGGATCTTTATCTTTAGAGCGGCGCAGCAAGCTCCAAAAGCACACTACGCCACCCTAAAACATTAGGAATGCTGAATTATCAAAGTTCTAGATACGTTTAAGCTAGATCGAGCTTTTTCTTTGAAAGAAAAAGCTCTGTGTACACAGAGCAAACCAATAGTAAGTTCCGCGTTCATCACCCCCTCCCAACTTGTAATCTAATTCACGTTAAGGTTAATCACCTTAACAACTCCATTATAGCACACTACTTATGTTTTGTCAATCCCACCTCAGACAACTTTGAACAACAACACCAAAAACATATACGCTGGTGCTTGTTTTGTTCCGCTGATCTATTTAAAGTACCCCCATGTACGGCTATCTAGACGAATCCGGCGCACCCGGAACAGCAAACAATTCTAACGATTTTCTGATTGCCAGTTTGGTGGTGTTCTTAGATCAAAAATCTGCCAAAAAGTGTTCTGAATCGATTGACCGCCTACGTAAGAGGCTGAAATTACGAGAAGACTACGAATTCCATCGCAGTCACAACTCCAAAACGACTCAAGCCGCATTCATACAGCTATTATCTGGCTTGAATTTTAAGTTCATAACCGTTGCTATTAAGAAAAATCAAAGACATGACCACGCTTCATATAATAGACTCGCGAAGCTATTAATCCGAGAAATTGCCGCCAATTTTAGCAAAGGCAAGATACGTTTAGATTCTAATCCGATCTTTCTAGCAAAATTGAAGTACCACGCAAAAACCGCGAAACTAAGAAACATTAAATTCAGTCAAGCAAAATCACACAAAGACAATCTTCTCCAAATGGCAGATTATGTTGTGGCCTTGTCGTCACATAAGGTGCGTAATACCGTAAACTCAGCCGAGAATTACCGCTCTATCGCTAAAAAACAACTGGTATTCGTCGAAGTCAGGGCTTAAGTAACAAAAAAGACCTCTCGAAGGAGGGCTCTTCTGGCGCGGTGACCTGCTATGGGTTTTACCCCAAGGGCCGCTGCCACTTAAGGCAACTTACCAGTCACTGCATTACCTTTATTTTATCAAGCAACAAACCCGACGTCAAGACATGCTATACTTTAGCTATGAAATTCTCTAAAGCCTACGAACCTAATCTGTTCGAACCCGACATCTACGCCCTCTGGGAATCTTCCGGTGCCTTCAAACCATCAGAAGACGCCACCGCCAAACCCTATTGCGTCGTCATGCCACCCCCCAACGCCAACGGCAACCTCCACATCGGCCACGGACTCACCACAGCTCTAGAAGACATCCTCACCCGCTACCATCGCCTCAAAGGCTACAGCGCCTGGTACATCCCCGGCGCCGATCACGCCGGCTTCGAAACCTGGGTCGTCTATGAACGCAGACTAGAATCAGAAGGGAAGAGCCGCTTCGACTTCACCCGCGACCAGCTCTACAACCAAGTCTGGGACTTCGTCGCGGAACAACGCGGCAACATGGAGCTCCAGCTCCGCGCCCTCGGCGCCTCCTGCGACTGGTCCGCGCTCACCTTCACCCTTGACCCCAAAGTCGTCGCCCGAGTCTACGGAACCTTCGAACAAATGTGGCAAGACGGCCTCATTTACCGCGGTAAACGCCTTGTCAACTATTGCACCAAACACCAAACCGCCTTCGCCGACATCGAAGTCGTCTACAAAGACCAAAAAACCCCTCTCTATTACATGAAGTACGGCCCCTTCGTCCTCGCCACCACCCGCCCCGAAACCAAATTCGGCGACACCGCCGTCGCCGTCCACCCCGACGACGAACGCTATCAAGAATACATCGGCAAAAATATCAAAGTCGAAGGCGTCAACGGTGAGTTTGAAGTCAAAGTCATTGCCGACGATATGGTAGATCCCAGTTTCGGCACCGGCGTCGTGAAAATCACACCCGCCCACGATTTCAATGACTGGGAAGCCAAAGAACGCCACAATCTCCCCGTAGTCCAAGTCATCGACCGAGAAGGCAGGATGAACGAAATCACCGGCCGCTTCAAAGGCATGACCGTCCTCGAAGCCCGTGAAGCTGTTGTCGAAGCCCTCAGAGAGAAGGATCTGCTTGTCAAGGTAGACAAAAATTACGTCACCCGCGTCGGCCACTGTTACAAATGCCATACCGTTATCGAACCCATGCTCATGGAGCAATGGTTCGTCAAAATCAAACCCCTCGCCGCCCCTGCCATCGAAGCGCTAGAACAGGGAAACATCAAATTTTACCCCAACTCAAAAAAGAAAATCCTCCTCAATTACCTCAAAAACCTCAAAGATTGGAACATTTCCCGCCAAATCCCCTGGGGTATCCCCGTACCTCTATTCTTCAACCGCGAAGACCCCACAGATTGGATCTTCGACACCCGCGTCACCGAAACCGAAATAGTAGTAAACGACAAAACCTACATCCGCGACGAAGACACCCTCGACACCTGGTTCTCCTCCGGCCAATGGCCCTACATCGTCACGGATCACCTCCCTGAACATCCCAGCCCCTACTACCCAACATCCGTAATGGAAACCGGCACCGACCTCTTGGCCCCTTGGGTCAGCCGCATGATCATGCTCGGCCTCTACGCCACCAACGACATCCCCTTTAAAGACGTCTATATGCACGGCATGGTCCTCGACGAACATGGCCAAAAAATGTCCAAAAGCAAAGGCAACGTCATCAACCCCATGGAAATCATCAGTGAGTACGGCTCCGACGCCTTCCGCCTCGGCATCGTCTCCTCACGCTCCGCCGGCATCAATCAAGCTTTCGGCAACAGCAAAGTCGTCGCCTCCCGCAACCTCTGCAACAAACTCTGGAATATTTCGCGTTTTATTCAGCAACTAGTAGATGAAAGTGGTAATAGCAACTCTGAAGAAGCTGTGGAAGAGATGGCCGCTGGCCATCTACTTCCAGCCGAACGCGAGGGGCGAAGCCCTGTGAAGACAGGAGCTTCCCCCGAAGTGTCTTCTGAAGAGTTGCCTATTACTACTTTAAATATAGGTGAAGACTGGATCTGCCGCGAACTAAACGACTGCAAAACTCAACTCGACAAACTAATAGGGAAGTACCGCTTCGCCGAAGCCGCCGAACTCCTCTATGATACCATCTGGAACAAATACGCCGACTGGTTCATCGAAAGCCAAAAAATCTATAAAAACACCTCTCTTCTCAAAAAAACCCTCGAGCACATCCTCATCCTCCTCCACCCCTTCGCCCCCTTCGTCACCGAGACCATCTGGCAAACCCTCTCTTGGACCAACGGCCAACTCATCAACCAAAAGTGGCCCGACAAGCTCAAATACGACCCTATGACAGCCGAACAGTTCGAATCCCTCATACTAGTCATCTCCACGGTCAGAGGCCATTTACAGCGCCTCCCAAGCGCTCAGAAACCCAATCTACTCTTCGGCAACGACTCATTGGTCAACGACCATCAAGTCCTCATCCAGTTTTTCACCCATGTCCCTGCCGTCATCCCAGATGACACCCCTCAAGGCATGCGCATCGCCCTGCCGAACCGCGAAATCTACCTTGATATCGACGCCGAAACCCTACAGAAATACCGCCAAAATCTCGAAGACAACATCATGGAAGTCGGCGCCGAAATCGACCGCCTGAACCTTCGCCTCATGAATCCCAACTACGTCAAAAAGGCGCCTAAAGAACTTGTTGAAGAATCCAAAAATCAACTCGCCGAAAAACAAGCCGCACTAGAGCGCCTCAAAAACGAACTCACCCTTATCTAGGTCTTCATCCAGCTCATGCTATACTAACTCCGTGGACCCAAAGATACTAAAACACGGCTTTTTGAATTTAAAGCCGTCAAAAAGCTCATCTAAATATAAGCCGAAAAAGCGTTCAGGCAAAAAGCCAACCAGTAATTACCAAATCCGATACGATCCTATCGATCGCCCCTTTGCCCCTCCGAAATCACCACAGCGCAAGTCGGCAGACATCGTTACCCACGCAGACGTCTCAAAGTACGACCCTATAGATCGCCCTTTCATCCCCCTTAAACTTGGAACCACCCCCAACACATCCTCGAAATCCACCAAAAAGCACCCTCTCATTTACGGCGCCATCCTCATAGCTATCCTTTTGCCTTTCATCATCCTCGTCGCCAACATCATCGGCCCTATCGGAGAAATCTTCCGGGATTTTCAAGATTTTGTCAGTTCAGCCAAAGACAATCCAACTCTAACCCAACGAGAATTCATAGATCTCCTCAACGACTTTTTCGAAAAACGCCGCAACCGCTAACCCAATCGCAACTTCTCCGCGATCTCTTTCATTTCTTCATCGCCCAGCTCCAACGTCCGCCCAGGCACCCACGTCGCATCAAACGGCACCAAATGCACATGTGCATGTGGCACATCTGTCCCAATCACCTTGATAAGAGTTCTCGCTCCCAACACATCCTCCATATGCCGCGCCAACTTTTTCACCGTCGCCATTAGCGCCGCATAATCTTCATCCGCCAAATCATACACCCGATCCACTTCAACCTTCGGCACTACCAACACGTGCCCCTTCGTATCCGGATGAATATCCAAAAACGCATAAGTCTTGTCATCCTCGTACACCTTATAGCTCGGTATCTCTCCCCCAATAATCCTCATAAAAATACTACTCATATCTTGCTCCTTATTGCCCCCATCATATCACACCACCATCACTAATTATTTCTAAGCACATCCAATAGCGGCTGATAAATATCATCATCTGGAGCTATCTTGAAGTCACGCATCGAAGCGCCTTCGCTAAAAACCACATCTTTAAAATCCCGCAAAATCACGACTGGTATTCTTTCGTCCGCTTCTCCCATCAATAAAGTCGCCATGCCTGTCAACGCGTCAATCTTGTCAACTTGAGTAACATTCATTTCCCGACCAAAAATATCCTTCTTACCCCGAATATCCTCCAGTGGCTCCACCCCAGCCAAACCAACCGCAATACCCGTCACTCCCCAACGCAAAGGCATGGTATGACTATCGGTCGCCACCACACCGAGGTTGGTTAGGCCATACTTACTCACCAACCGCGCCCGAATTTCCGCGCACAAAGCATCCACCTGCTTCGGCCACAAAATATAATACCCATTGGCGTTACTCTCATCAATCCCTGCCGCCGGTATCAGAACATTATCGGTGATAGTCAAATTAACTTTCCAGCCTGCACGGTGCACATAGGGCAGCCAGTATTCCGCCTCTTCCCTTATCAAAGCCTCTTTATCCGTGCCTTCCATCTCAACAGTACGCCCCTGATGAATACCTAGAATCTTAGAGGTGATGAAGACTATATCGCCCTCCCGAACTTCCAAACCATCAATAATGTCCCAAATTTCATCTTTAGGCGGCATCACCACCCGCGTTTTTATAGGAATAAACTTAAAATCCATAAATAATTAGACGGTTGCTTGTCGCAACACGCTCTCCTTTCCTTTTACCAACTTTTTTCCATCCAAAAACCTAATTCCAGCATAAACCAACGGTGTCGTTGCTGCGCTCATTGCGCACTTTGCCAACGTCAATGGCAAAATAATCCCAAACAGCCAACTAATATTATCCACAAATCCATAATTCAAACTATAAAAAGCTATAAAAACAAACACCGTTGAGTCCACGAATTGCCCCAAATAACCAGACAAATTGTTCCTCAACCAAACCAACCGTCCCTTCCCATGTATCATCTTCAGCTTGTTATAAACCAGTACGTCAAGCAATCCCGCCAACCCAAAAGCTACCAGCGAAGCAATGCCAAAACGAATTGATATCGTGAAAACTTCGTTATAAGCACCGGCCGCCGCAAACCTTTCAGCCGCTGGCATAGCCACCGCAAACGCCGAAAACAGCACCATTAGGAAAATTACCACTATCCCCGAATACACAATGCTTTTAGCTCGAGCCTTACCATAAACTTCGCAAACCGCATCGATAATCGAAAACAACAGCGGCATCAAAAGTATCGCTACGCTAATATTGAATTCCAGGCCAAACAATTGGCCTATCGGCATCACTTTCGCCCCCATCAAATTGACCGCGACCACGCAAAAAATGTAAATCGCGATCAGCAAGTCCAAACGATTTGATCTCAACAACTTCATAAAACTCCTTAAACTTTTTAGATTTAATGATTCGTTTCATGAAGCTAGTTAGACCATAAGATAAGTTTTTCCTTTCTAGTTAAATTATAACACTAAAATCCCAAACGTCACTCAAGCTCATCTTCTTTTATCTTCTGCTAGACGATATTCTCGCCTAGAATTATCTTGGGCATAGTTATCAGGCACCTAGTCCATCTTTTGTAAAACTTTTCTAAGGCTGGTTTACATAGCCTGGCGTGAGCCTCTGCATCTTCACAAACTAGATAAAGGACGTACGTTACCTTTCCTATTTGTCGTGTGAGCGGAATTGCAGGCTTGCCTTCTTTGACAGAATTAAAATCCTTTTGACGATGTGTGCGTTTGATATATTTCACATCAATAATCCCTGGTTGTGACATATAGAATTCTGCGACTTCTTTCATCAAGGTTTCGATTTCATCTTGTTTGTCTATCTTGGCTTCGTATATGCAGATTTCGTTGAACATGGGAGCCTCCATTATGCTTATGCTTGGCGGAACAGAATTTCTCAAGTTATAACAATTTTCAGATATGAAAACAGTCTGAAAAACTTGCACCTCGCCACTCAAATTATAATGCCTATGTTATCATAATAACAACATGCGAAAACCTATCCTAATTGTTTTATGTCTAATATCACTTTGCTTGGTGTTGTCTGGTTCTACTGGCAAAGTAGGCGCTATCGCTTTTGTTGGGGATAAATTGACATTCCTGAATACAGATACGCCCATAGTTTGGGCAACAGGATATGGGAGGACAACGCCACTGGTTGGCTTCGAGATGTGTGATGGTAATACTTGTAACGACGTACGTCAAAATTTTTACCCCATCACGGTTTTTGCTGGGTTTGATAACCCTGACGAACTCAAACAAATCATTGACCAGTCCAGATATTGCATTATCGATATAAACAATGAGGCAAATTGTGGCCAAGGCATAAATTACCAAGATATTCTCAGTTGGTTTACGCAAAATACAAAGAAAATAATAGAGTATGATGGAGGGAATATCGAACCCGGTATAGCAGGTGACGACCAAGGTAGGACTATGACTATTCTTGTTCTAAGTAATGGAAATTTCCTAGTCATTGGGCTTAAGGAAATTTTACTCATTACTACATTTGTCTTGATAGTTTTGACTCTGCTAATATTTGTTCTCATCAAAAGAAATAAAAAAGTTCAAAGGTCTCTTCCAAAGTAACTTGTCGGTCTTTGGTTGAACAAAAATTTATATCTTGGCATAAAAAACCATTGCCAGACATCACCAGAGAACACGAGAGAAACAAGAGAGCGTACAGGTTATACCTAACAAAAACAACTATTTCTCCGCCGATTAACAGAGTAAAATGTCTAAAACGTTCAAACCCACTCAGGCCGAGACCGGAGACAGAGTTATAACCAAACTTTTACGAATAAAAAAGCCCCAAAAAGAAGCCAAAGTCCACTCTGGCGGAAGCGAGAGGATTCGAACCTCCGAAACATTGCTGCTTACACGATTTCGAGTCGTGCGCCTTCAACCACTCGGCCACGCTTCCACCGTAAATTATATCAAAGTTATTGCCTCAGCCCCCATACACAACAAAAAATAACCAAAAACCACACTTTTTGGTTATTTTTCTCGAGTTAATTTCCTTTTCCTAACGTGGTATGCCCGATACGATTTGAACGTACGACCTTTGGCTCCGCAAGCCAACGCTCTATCCAACTGAGCTACGGGCACATGTGTGGATAACAAATCGTCACCTTCAAGTGACGTCTTTTATCCACCTCGAAAAATAAATGTGCATTGTGGAAACCACAACACTTTGCATTGTAGCACACCTTGCGCCCCCGTGGTATAATTAAATCATTCGAGAGAAGAACATAAACTAGTTTATGTTCTTCCGAGGATGATTGAATTCACACGGAGTATAATAAATTCATGGAAAAAGCCACTAAAAAATCGAGCTTAAAACCAAAATTTCAAAAAGCGAAGGTTAAAATCGCCTCCACTTTGAGCGGCAAACCCGCCAAAAACCTCAAAATCATAGCCGTCACCGGTAATACCGGCAAAGATACTGTTGCTAATTTTATCCACAAAATCCTCCTTGCCCACAAAACCCCTGCCGCCCTTATCACCAGCCCCACCGACAGCCCCCTTACTACATTTGCACTCCACCGCTATCTTGCCAAATCATTAAAAAGCGGCGCCACCCACGTCGTTATCGAAGCCCCCGCCTCCGTCCTCAAAAAACATGTTTTCTACCAGCTCCCCATTCACATGTCCGTCCTCACCAACACCGCCCCGAACGACGCCCCTAACTCCAAAGCACTAGACACCGTCACCCATAAAACCATCCTTTTCAAAAGTTCACCCCATTTCATTATTCTCAACCGCGACGACCCCCACTATGATCGTTTTGCCGCCTTCTCCGCCAAAACCGCCTCCGCCACTTACGGCCGACACAAAGATGCCGGCACTCACGTCTACCGCTCAAAGCTCTACAAAAAAGGTACCGAAACCAGCCTCTCGCACAATTCCACCACTTTTGACGTAGCTACCTTCGTCGTTGGCGAAGAAGCCATCGCCTACATGGCCGCTGCCGCTGCCGCTGCCGCTGCTCTAGGCGTACCCATCGACACCATCATCGACGGCATCGCCTCCTACGAACCCACAACATGATATAATTTTCCCATGATTAATCAAAAACTCCTTGTTTCTGGGGCCGACTACTTCTCCAACAATATCCATCTCAACCCTTACTACACCGACGACCCTATCGATGTCGCCAAAGCCATCGAAGAACACGCCCTTATAGTCAATTTTTTCAAGCAGGCCGGGATCGAAGTCGTTCAAGTCCCACCGCCTATGGACTGCCAAGACGGTGTTTATACCGCCAACTGGGCCATCGTCCACAATGGCACCGCCATTATGTCGCACCTGCCAAAAGCCCGCCAGCTCGAACAGTCCTACGCTCAGCAAGTACTCACTAACCTCGGTTTTAGCTGCATTAACCCCACCGCACCCCACATCTTCTCAGGTCAAGGCGACTCTCTTATCTGCGGCAACCGCTTATTCGCTGGCTCCGGCTACCGCTCCACTCCCGAAGCCCAAAAAATCGTCGCCGACGCCTTCGGTCTAGAACTCATTTTGCTCCACACTCTACCCAAGCTCAACGATAACGGCGCCCCCTTCTGGAACGCCGCCACCAACAACTACGACTCCTTCTTTTATGATCTAGATTTCGCCCTCGCCGTCATCGACGAAAACACCATCGCCTACTGCGCAGAGGCCTTCGACGAGCCCTCCCAACGCAAGCTTGCGGACCTCCAGATCAACAAAATCCTCGTTAATATAGAAGAGGCCGTCA
>Ga0082212_10005131_pt1 | contig 17960 bp, 18 predicted proteins | sample TergutNt197P3_FD_71548 | JGI IMG/M metagenome (GOLD analysis project Ga0082212, IMG submission 71548) | Neocapritermes taracua P3 segment gut microbial communities from Petit-Saut dam, French Guiana - Nt197 P3 | ecosystem: Host-associated > Arthropoda: Insects > Digestive system > Gut ...
GATTTTGGCAGCAAAACTTGTGTAGTCCTGAACTGACTTGGACATCGTTTTCGACTCCTTTCGACCTCTAATAGCGGCTTTCCTACCCGTGGAAATAGCCTACGTCATTCGTTGGTATCGAACTTTTCGGTTGTTCCTTATCAGTGTTTTTGGCAGTCGCCGGGCATTTAGAGGGGCTTTCGGTGACAAAATCCCTACAAAGCGAACAATCGGCATAATCGTTAAAGGTTAACATGTGGGCGATTATGCTGGTCAGTCTGTTTGCAAGTTGTCAAAATAAGTAGGCTGCCTACCTTGGACGTTCAAAAGGGAAACTTGCAGACGGACTTTGCAGTTTTTCCGGCAATGGGGTTGACAAATCCCTCCAAACACGGGATAATGGGGACTGTCGAGTGGTATTTAGTAACGTAGTCAACGGTGAAAGAATTTAACATCGTCGGGGAACTGGCAGGACATGTAAAAGATAGCACGGGATTCCATTTTCCTTTGCCTCTTGGGCACGTGGAGATTCCGGAGGCTCTCGTGAGAATTGGTATTACAAAGTACGTCATCCTCGAAATGCTGGTTGCCACAATGTTGGTAGCCATTTTCGTCCCGATGGCAGCCAGAATGCGCGGCGGACAGCCCGTTAAAGGGCACTTCTGGAATATGATAGAAGCCATCCTCGTCTATTTGAAAGACAACGTCATTGTACCGGCAATCGGCAGTGCAAAGGATGCTACCCCGTACATTCCCTACCTTTGGACGCTCTTCTTCTTCATTTTGTTTTGCAACCTGCTCGGGATGGTGCCCGGACTGGGGACTGCCACAAGTGCCATTACCGTTACCGCTACGTTGGCAATCTGTACGCTCGTCATTGTTACTGCGACCGGTATCCTTCGACATGGACCCATCGGGTTCTGGACGGGAATGGTACCGCACATCGAAGGTAAGGTGGGTCCCATAAACCTTGCATTGGTCTTGAGCCCGTTTCTGTTTGTACTCGAAATTTTTAGTTTCTTTCTCAAACATTGCACGTTGTGCATTCGTCTGATGGCGACGATGTTTGGTGGGCACCTGATGCTGGCGGTCTTTTTTGCGTTTATCCCGATGGCTGCCGGATCAGCACTTTATCTTCTTTTTGCGTCCGTTACTTTCCTCTCCCTCTTTGCTGCGCTTGCGGTCAATTTTCTTGAATTACTCATTGCCTGTTTGCAAGCATACGTATTCACTTTTTTGACCGCTATTTATATTGGAATGGCAATACATCAGCATTGATGCAAGCGTAGAAAGAGCGAGGGACTGATGCCCTCGCGGGCGGAGCAAGGAAGACGTGCTTGCCTTTTCTGCGGGAAAATGCTAAATTGGATTCGAGTAATCATTTCCGAGTCATCCTTCCTCATATGCAAATACTCAATGGCAAGTCTATCGCCGAGGGTATCCGGTGTGAAATTGCGGCGGAAATCGTAGCACTGAAAGCCGAGCGGGGAATCGTTCCTTGTCTTGCCGCACTGCTTGTCGGAGACGACCCGGCAAGCCAAATCTATGTCAGTAACAAGGAAAAGGCGTGTCGCCAGGTTGGCATCGAAAGCCGAATACTCCGTCTGCCTGATACAACAACCACCCCGACACTCCTTCGTCACATTGACCAATTCAACGCCGACGCTTCGGTACACGGCATTTTGGTGCAACTGCCGCTCCCCAAAAGGTGCAACGAACAGCAAATCCTCGATGCGATTGCCCCCAGCAAAGATGTCGATGCGTTTCATCCTGAAAATGTCGGTTTGTTGTCACAGGGTCGTCACCGTTTTTTGCCCTGTACCCCGCACGGAGTCCAGCAACTTCTTCTACGCAGCGGCATTCAAACGGCGGGGCAGCACGTTGTCGTCGTCGGTCGTAGCGATATTGTCGGCAAACCGATGGCACTCATGATGGTACAGAAAAGCACCGGGGCTGACGCAACGGTAACGATTGTCCATAGCCGGACAAAAAACCTAGCCGATGTAACCCGACAAGCGGACATCCTGATTGTGGCAATAGGCAAAGCCAAATTCGTTACCGATGTAATGGTCAAGCCAGGAGCGGTCGTGGTCGATGTCGGCATCAATCGTTTGTCGGACGGCAAGATATGTGGCGACGTGGACTTCGATACCGTGAAGGAGGTTGCCGGTGCGATCAGTCCGGTGCCGGGCGGAGTCGGTCCACTGACAATCACAATGTTGCTTCGGAATACGCTCATTGCGGCGCGGTACCAGAATATCGGATGAATCGCCGGGAGTTCTATGCAAGGTTTTCCGTGTACCAGTTGATTGCCCGCTCAAGTCCTTCGTCGAAATAAACAAGTGGTGTGTAGCCGATTGTTTCTTTCGCGAGGGCAACATCGGCAAGCGAATGTTTGATGTCGCCGACTCTCGGCGGCAAATACTCGGCTTGGATGTCGCTTTTCATCAACGACTTCAACTTTTCGAGAATCTGATTGAGTGAAACGGCAGCATTGCATGCAATGTTCATCGGCAAGCCTTGGCATCGCTCAGCAGGAGCATTGGCGGCAAGCCAGTTTGCGTGACAAACGTTTTCAATGAAACAGAAATCGCGGGTCTGTTCGCCATCGCCGAATACCTGCGGACGTTGCTGCCGCAAGATGTTGATCACAAATGCAGGTATCACCGCCGCGTATGCTCCGAAGGGGTCTTGGTGGGGACCAAACACATTGAAATAACGCAGGCACACGGTCTCCATGCCGTATGCGGCGGCGTATGCCTGCATATAACATTCTCCTGCGATTTTGTTCGCAGCGTAGGGACTGATCGGCACGGGACACATCGTTTCCAACTTCGGCGAAAGCGGATTGTCGCCGTATGCTGCACTGGAGGCGGCAAAGACGACTCGTTTGATTCCTTTGGCGCGGGCGGCTTCCAGAACGTTGACCGTGCCGTTAACGTTGACATCGTGAGCGGAGACAGGGTCGGCAACGCTGGCGGGAACCGAAGCCAAAGCGGCTTGGTGAAAAATTGCCGAAACGTCCTGTGTGGCGAGGTCGAGGGAGTCCCGGCACCGGATATCTCCTTCAATGAGGGTAATTTTGTCGAGAATTTCTGTCAGATTTTCCCGCTTTCCTGTGGAAAAGTTGTCGAGGACGACGACATCGTGTCCTTTGTTAAGGATGAATCGGGCAAGATTGCACCCGATAAAACCTGCGCCTCCGGTGATGAGATATTTCATAGAAATACTGGAACAAGTCAAATTTTCCACAATTTTCCCCGAATGATGGTGGAAAGTCAAGCGTATCAAGCCCTCTGTCCGTTGGTGCGTTGTTACCGCATGTAAATCGGCAGGGCGTTGTTTTCGAGTTGTAAAATCGTGAGATTGTTCGCCGTCAAATAGACTTTGCCGATGGGTCCGCGAGACCAAGAACCGTTGCTTTCCTGTTCGCTCACCAACCGTCGAAAGAGTCGGTTGCGGTATTCTTCCCATTCTCTGCCCCCCTGCCGGTACTTGACCTGGGCATAGTAATAGTGGGCGTAATGCCAGAAACCATCGCTGGCACCACCGGCATTCGTGAAGTACCGACCCGTGTAACGCAAGAGGTTCGGCACAAATACGTCATCGTATTCCCCGGCATCAAACAGACACACAATCGCTGCCGCACTGATCGGCGGTCGTCCGCCGCCACCATTGATATTGTACTGAACCCCTCCCGCTCCGTCATTGATCGAACAACGGCGAATGTACGCGACTCCATTGTCGATAATTTCTTTCGGGACAAGAATCCCGGCGTTCCGGCAGCCGCGCAGTGCCTGTACTTGCGTGATGGTCGTTGAGCCTTCGTCGAAATTGTTGCCGTCTTTGGCACTGACGTATCCCCAACCACCGCTCTTCGTTTGGGCTTCACCACAGAACTGTACTCCCCTCGTCATGACATCAACGAGGTCTTCCCGGCGGGATTCGTTTTCCTCTTCGCCGAAGACTTGCGATAAGAAGAGGAGTCCGAATCCGTGTCCGTAGGTGTATCGGTCATCGTTATCGTCGCCGATCAGTCCGTTCCTTCTCGATTTTGCGACGAGGAAATCAACGGCAGCCCTAATATTGGGGGCGTATTTTCCCTGGGAGGTGGTCGAACCTTCGGCGAGCATAGCGATTCCGACCATACCGGTCATCGCCGACGGATACAAGCCATCGGCATCCCAACTTCCTCTTCGGGACTGTTGGGCGGCGAGCCAGTCAAGTCCCCGTGACACCGCCCGGTTGAGGTCATCGCTGGACACCCGACCTTGCCCCAACACCGTTGGCGGAAGGAAAATCAGAGTGAAAATAGCGAGAGAGACGCGAAACATGGAGCGCATTCTACAGTTTTTTACTCGTGCCGCAAGTGGAGTCACAATGTGTGCACAAGAAGTGCCAGATCGTTTTGTTCGTCACTTCCGCGCAGGCAGGAATCCAGACGTAAAGATAACTATTCAGCCGTTTGCGTCTCGTTTTGGTAGGTTTGATAGTTTTTTCGTACTCCCAACCGGTGAACCGGGTTGCGTGTAAGAGTACGAAGGTACAAACTTGCAAACGATACCAAAATGTAATCCGGCACACTTCTGCGTACCGTTGCCCTGATTGTATTGGATTCTAAATTGGAGTCAAATCGGGACGGGCGTTCGGATTTTCGTTGACTCAAAATCTGAATTCCGCGTTAACGGGGACTTGTGTTTTGCGTGGGAAATGCGGTATTGGACTCAAGGGCATCATTCCCTTTGTTTTTGACCTTCTCATTCCGCGCAGGGGCATAGTCGCTCCTCATTTCATCATTGACGAAAATCTCAGCGAAATAACATTTGACACCCGTTGCCACATCCATTGCCTCTACGTTTTGTGCATGAAAATGCAGATGTGCCTCGGAAGAATTGCCGGAGTTGCCGCACAGCCCCAGCAAGTCCCCTTGTTTGACCCGTTGCCCCTGTGCAACCTTTATGGAATGCTGCTTGAAGTGAGCAAAAATTAGGTATTCCGCGTTTTCTGTCCTCAAAATGACCGTGTTTCCGGTCGGGAAAAAAGGATTCATCTGTCCCGGCGTGTTGTCTTTGACACCGTCAACAACCAGCACAATTTCCCCTGCACACGGGGCAATGAGTTCCTTTCCGAAAGCGTAATAATCTTCATTGGTTCGTCCCAATGACCGAAATGATTTGCCCCGTTCGTCTCTGATAACAACGTCGATAGCGTGTTTTTGCGATCCGTGCGCATTCACGTGATAATTCTGCGCCGGCGTGTCTCCGCCCCAAAAGAGTGTCCATTCGCCGTTGAAAGGCAAGATCAAATCGGTCTGAGTGCGTTCCATCTTGGGAAGGGTGAACCCCACGTAAGGTTTGATAAACAGTCCGATGATTTGCTCGTTTTCACCGACGTTCAGCGTGAGGGCAAACGTTCCTCGTTCGCTGCGCACCTTGTACTGGGCGGCAATTTGATCAGATCGAATCAGTTCCCGTTCGATGATACTCCCGTAGGTCATTTTCACGCCGGAGAAAAATCGCTCCGTCGCCGGGAGCGGTAACGCTTCTCGCATTGCATCGGAGAACACAGTAAAGATTGCCGCATAGTCGCCGGCGTTGTAGTTCTTTGTAAGATGATCGGCAACTGCCTTATGACGTTCGGTTTCTGACACTTGTCCCTGCGTGGTCCATACGGGCAGAGATAATATCAGGAAAGAAAATAGGATTCGTTTCATATTGGGAATGCCGATTCGTGAGTGGGAGTGATTGTACACGGTCACAGTTTTTTTTCAACTTCCGACTCGCCGATGGACTGTGCCGGGGGGCTAACACCCGCCCTCTCTTGGTGGTAGAATGGACGGGTATGTCTAACGTCGTGGAAATCGGCTACTATCCCGGTTGTGCACTGCACGGATCGTCGAATGATTATGGAGCCTCCGTGCACGCTTGTATGACAAAATTACAGGTCGAACTCAAAGAACTCGACGACTGGATTTGTTGCGGCGCGACAGCAGCGCACAACATGAACAAAAAATTGGCAGTTGCGCTTCCTGCCCGAAATCTTGCCATCGCGGAGCGGAACGGCATCGGCGAAGTCCTTGCCCCCTGTCCGATGTGTTCAATGGAATTGATCCACGTGCGAAACAAACTTCGGGAATCCGAAGCACTTCGGAAGGAAATGTCGGACATCGTGGAAAGTCCGGTCAATGGAACGACCGAAGTTCTTAATCTTGTCCAAGTCTTTCAGCGAATCGATCCGGCAACCTTTTCGGCAACAATCGTCAAAAAATTAGATGCGTACAAACCCGCCTGTTACTACGGCTGTCTTTTGACTCGTCCGCCGAAAGATTTGCAGTTCGATGACTGCGAGCAGCCGACTGCGATGGAAGACCTGTTGCAATCGCTTGGGGCAGAGCCGGTGGACTGGAACTACAAGACCGAATGCTGTGGTGCGGGTCTTACGCTTGCAGACGATGCAGTCGTCATTGATATGACAGGGAAAATCTTGCGAAATGCCAAAAAGCATGGGGCAAACTGTATGGTCGTTGCCTGCCCGATGTGTCATGTGAATCTTGATATGAAGCAATCTGCTATCGAAAAGAAAATCGGCGAGTCATTGCGGTTGCCCGTCTATTATTTGTCCGATCTTGTCGGGCTTGCCCTCGGGCTTTCCGAGCAGGAACTTCGCATAAATAAGCATTTTGTGAAGTAAGGGCATCAGAGAAACTCTGAAGAGACCGACGACCAATAAATCACGCTACCACTGTAACTCAATGGGCAGGAGGAGTAAAGACGTTCTCTACACCGTGTCCACTCGGGTTGTACAAAACACGATCCCTCGCTTGCGCGGCGGACTCTGATAGGGTCTTGTGGGTATTGCTACCACGCAAAGTGGGCAAATGCCTTGTTCGCTTCCGCCATACGGTGCACGTTTTCACGTTTCGTGATTGCCGCACCTTCTCGGTTGAAGGCGTTGATCAGTTCGGAAGCCAATTTATCCCGAGCGGGCTGTCCTTTTTTGTCACGTACAGCCGCCAAAATCCAGCGGATTGCAAGCGATTGTTGCCGATTCTTCTGAACCGGCATCGGTACTTGATACGAAGCACCGCCGACACGTTTCGAGCGAACCTCAATGTTCGGTTTCACGTTGTCCAATGCCTGATGAAAGACATCAATCGGAGATTTGTCCGGAATCTTTTCCCTGATGATGTCCAGTGCACCGTAAAAGACGCCTTGGGCGGCGGTCTTTTTGCCGTCCCACATCAAACAGTTGACGAACTTGCTCGCCAAAATGGATTGATAGACCGGATCAGGTTTCAGTTGTTTTTTGCTAGCGGTAATGCGTCCCATTGTTATTCGGCGTTTTGTGTGGGGGCGTAACCCCCGGCTCTGATTGTTGTTTACTTCTTCCCTTTTGTAGCGGTTTTTTGAACTTTCTTCTTGGCACCATATCGGCTTCGCGCCTGTTTTCGTCCATCGACCCCGGTGGAGTCGAGCGTTCCTCGAATGACTTGATAGCGCACGCCGGGCAGGTCTCGAACCCGACCGCCGCGAATCAAAACGATAGAGTGTTCCTGCAAGGAATGTCCTTCCCCTGGAATATAGACGGTTACTTCCTTCCCATTGGAAAGGCGAACCCTTGTGATTTTTCGGAGTGCAGAATTCGGCTTCTTGGGGGGCATCGTGCGCACCAAAAGACAAACGCCCCGCTTCTGCGAACACTTGTCCAGAACAGCGGCTTTGCTCTTGTAAACTTGCTGTATCCGGTTTTTCCGGACCAGTTGATTGATTGTCGGCATAATTTCCTTTCTACGAAAACAGCGGAAATTCTACTCGATAAGTGGATTCTGTCAACGGGGACTTGCGCCGTTAACAGAAAGCAGCGCAAGAGCGGCGGACACAAGTCCGTCGGTAACACGTGGAACCCACTGGCGTACTTGCGTGTGCCGCTTTTTGACCGTCATTGCGTACCCTCCATTCCTGCTTTTGTTCCCTATTGTGTTGCGTAACCTTACGATGATAACCCGCATCGTTTTGCGTTCTCCCTTGACAGAAATCACAGACCCTCTATAATCCTACACTCACAGCCATATCGTTGCGTACAACGCCGCAACAGGAGTTAGAGTTTCATGGCAACGCCAAGATTACAAGAAAAATACAACGAGTCTATCATTTCCGATTTGAAGAAGAAATTCAATCGGGAAAATGTCATGTCGTTGCCGAAGTTGCAGAAAATCGTCCTCAATATGGGGGTCGGAAGTAATTTGGCGGAAAAAAAGTACATGGAAGAAGCGGCAGATGTACTTACGCAGATCACTGGTCAGAAGCCTGTCATAACAAAGGCACGAAAGTCTATCGCGAACTTCAAACTTCGTGAAGGCATGAACGTCGGTTGTATGGTCACGCTTCGTGGTGCCCGAATGTACGAATTTATGGATCGTCTGATTTCCATTGTGTTGCCTCGTGTCCGTGACTTTCAGGGGACCAATCCGAAGAGTTTCGATGGTCACGGAAACTACAATTTGGGCATCACCGAGTTTCTCGTCTTTCCTGAATTGAATCCCGACAAGTATTCCAAGAGTCAGGGGCTCAATGTGACGTTCACGATCAAGGGGGATAGCGACGACGAGTCCCGCGAGTTGCTCCGTGCGTTCGGCATGCCTTTCCGTGCAGATGCTCCGCCAAAACGGAAAAAATCAAAATAGATGCCCACCGGATTTCCTCACAGAGTGCTGTCGGTGTTCACTCATTTTCATTTCTTCCTTCTTCCCCCCAAATTTCCCGGATACGTTCAAGTTTCCGTTCGACGGTTCTGCGGACGCAGCCAAGTTTGCCCGCTATTTCCTCGGTGCGGTATCCTTCCAGCGTCCAGAGAGCAACCCGGCGGAGCGTTTCGTCTTGCAACTGCTCGAGCATTTGCCGGCAATTTTCGGCGACACCTGCCGCAAGTTCCGGTGTCGGTTCTGTGCCGAGAACGTATGCGAGTCCGCCTTGTTTGTCTTCTTGATGTCCAAAAATTGATTCTCCACGAACCTGACCGCCGCCGCGCTTTTGAGCAAAATACGACCGCCGTCTTGCTGTCGCTTTTCGTATCGTGATCGTAACAAGAAGTTTCCACAAATCGTCCCGATTGTGAACACGGTCAAATTTACGCTGCGCCATCCCCCGATAAAAACTGTTCATCGCACTGAGCGCAACATCTTCTTCGTCGGCATCTCGGCTTGGAATTCCCTCGAGTTTTCTCCGGGCAAGACGCACTAATTTGCCGAAGTAGTTGTTCCAGATTTCTTGGGCAACATCGTCATCCCCTTCGGCAAGGAGCGAAAGCCATTGTGAAATTACTTCGGACATGCACTGTATGCAAATTGTTAACGGGAACAAATTGTCGGTTTTTACCGGCCAAACGCTTTGATGAGAGAGTCATCTTGCCTCCGTGGACGAACGGCAGTTTATGCGCTCTCCCGCAAAGCACGAATATACTCCGGCGTGGTTCCGCAGCAACCGCCGATGAAGTTGGCACCTGCGGAAAACAGTTCTTTCGCCGACTCCACAAATTTCTCAGGCGTTTGGCGATAAACCGTTTTGCCGTCCTCGATTTCTGGCAAACCTGCGTTTGCTTTCATCCAAATCGGGAGCGCAGTTACGGCGCGCATTCGGCGGCAGATCGGAATAAAACCGTCAATTCCTTGCCCACAGTTCGCACCCAAAATATCCGCTCCTGCTACGATCAACTGTTCCACCGCCTGCTCTGGAGTGGTTCCCATCATTGTCCGGTCTTTATTCTTACCGGTGTCGAAGACCATACAGGCGGCGACAGGAAGTCCCGTCGTCTTTGCCGCCTTAACTGCCAAGACCGCCTCGGAAGGATCACTCATCGTTTCGACCACGATGCCGTCCGGCGATTCGGCGGCAATCGCCTCGGCTTGCTCCAGAAACGCTGCAAAGAGTTCATCCGGCGTTGCGGTGCCAGACATCAGCATAATACCAGTTGGTCCCATAGATGCGAAAACCCGGCGGTTCTGTTTTTGGGCAACTTCTTTGGAGATGCGGACTCCGGCGCGGTTCAGTTCGGCGGTCTTGTCTTCCGCACCGCGCTTGGCGAGCAAAAAACGATTCGAACCGAATGTGTTCGTCAAAATAATGTCGCTCCCGGCTTGAACGTATGCCTCTGCAACCTCCTGCACCCTTTCGGGGTGTGAGAGATTCCAGAGATCGGGATGCTCACCGATTGGTAGCCCTCGAAGTTGTAACTGCGTGCCCCAACCGCCATCGAGAATAAATGTTCCAGATGTAAACCAATTTGATATTGTCATAGTCCAGTTATTGTCAACGATTGTGAGGTACTGGTCAAGCCCCCCGATTGCCCTCTCGCTTGCGACTCTCTGAGGGGTACTCTCTACTAAGAGCGTGAGAGAGTGAAACCGCTATACTGCAAGCGGGTACAAATGGGTCATTTTTGCAAGGTAGGTTGCCGACCTTGAACGAACACTTCAAAAAACACCAATTTGTCCTCGTTTACGGTATAAAAACACTCACGACTGTATTTGGAAGCGTCGCCGATTATAATGATGCTGCCAGATCAAGACCCGATTCGACAAGTGAGCATGGCTGTTTCTTATTCTTGTTGAACAATAAAAAATCATGGCTCAATCGTTTGTTTTTGAACAATAATCCCAATGTTTTTCCACCTTTCCACGCTCGGCTGCAAGGTTAATCAATACGAAACGGAAACCGTGCGTACCGCTCTGTTGTTGAATGGCTATACTGAATCCGATGGAGAAAGCATTGCCGATCTCGTCATTGTCAATACCTGTACCGTTACTGCCGAAAGCGAAGCGAAGAGCCGGAAGGTAATCAGAAAACTTGTGAACGAAAATCCAGGTGCTCATGTTGTCGTGATGGGTTGTGCAGCAACGCACCTGCCCGAGGCAATGCTCCAAATCGGTGGCGTGTCACAAGTCATTTCAAACAAAGAACATGTACCCGATTTTTTGAAACAACTTGGCATCACCATGTTTCCGAAGGGAATAGCATTTTTCGGTGATCGGCATCGAGCATTTATCAAAATTCAAGACGGTTGCCGAGTTGACTGTGCATACTGTATCATTCCGAAAGTCCGACCGAAACTTCACAGTCGTGCCATTGAGGACATCCTTCCAGAAGTTCAAGCACTTGCTAGAAACGGCTATCGGGAAATCGTGCTCACGGGAATTCATTTGGGGCATTATGGCATAGACATTTGTGGGGATAACCGCGGTGGAAAACAACAACGTACAAACTTGGCTGAACTCATCCGCCAAGCAGTCGATCTTCCCGAAGAGTTTCGATTGCGGCTCTCGAGTCTCGAAGCAGTCGAAGTTTCTGACGAGTTGATCGACTTAATGCGACGTTATCCTGACCGTATTTGTCCGCATCTGCATTTGTCGATGCAGAGTGGTAGCGACGAGGTTCTCCGTCGAATGAAGCGGCGTTGGCTCTCCGAACCGTTCGTCCGGCGGTGCGAAGAAATCTTGTCGCGGTTCGACCGGTTGGCTTTGACAACGGACGTAATCGTCGGTTTTCCGGGAGAAACGGCGGAGCAATTCGACGAAACGTTCCGGGTCGTCGAGTACCTTCGGTTTTCCAAGGTTCACATTTTTCGATTCAGTCCGCGCCCAGGAACGGCGGCGGCGGCATTTCCGAATCGGATACCGCCTTCGGAACAGAAACACCGGGCAAAAACCCTCTCGGGTCTTGCCAAAAAACTACGTTCGGATTTTGCCGCATCGCTCGTTGGCAGTACAGCGACCGTCCTTCTTGAAACGGAAACCAATGGCACCTGTGGTCGCTATCTTGATGTGCGATTGGATCAATCTGCGGAACCCGGCACGCTTGTTCCTGTCCAAATTGAACAGAGAGTGGAAGATGTATGCTTTGGTAAGCGCAAGAATGTGTAGGTTTCAGTTCTCGCCCATTGCCGCATGATATGCGCTCGCCCAATCTTTGACCGCACGTTCTACCGCATCGCGGATGTCCGTTGATCGGTCGCTTTTCAAGTTGCTCAACGTCGTCAATGCGTCCTTCACCAGGATCGTGGACAGTGCCGAAATTGCCGCAAGACGAACCGGCATTTCGTCGTCGCATTCCGCAATCGCAATAATTCGCGGCAAGAAATCTTTGGCATAACCTGTTACCATCGCCACTTTGCACGCCGACGCACGACGAATGGGGATCGGAGATTTAATGTCGTCATCAATCACTTTATACGTGTTCGGATCAACAAGCCGAACGTACCGTCCTGTCGTTTGCGCTGTAGTGGATGTCATTTGACTGATTCGGGATGCAAATGCTTCGACATGCAGGTCTGGCATCATTTCATAAATCGCTTGACGGATCACTTGGTCAGGACGTTCGATCAATTTTGGCAAGACTTTCTCAACACCAGCAACGTTCCGTGTTTTCAGAAGTCTGAACAGAATTGCTGCCGTTTGCGCATCGGAATTGTCCACGTATTTGAGCAACATCTGATTGAGTTCCTCGCCGATCAGCCAATGGACGGATGTTGCCGCGACCCGGCGGGACTCTACCGACGGACGTTCCAAAAAGAAGCGATACAGAGCAATGGTACGTTCCTTCGGAAAAGTTACTGACTGCAATAGTTGGACAGCGTTTGGCTCCAACCCCTCAACAAGGGCAGGTAATTCTGGATTGGCGACATCGAACCAGGCAATGTTGTGAAAACGTTTGAGTGCCGTTCGGAATTCAGGACTCGGATCACGTCCGACAACTTCCAGTAGTCTCCGCACGAAAAGCGCGTCGGAACGCTCCGCAATGATTTCATCCATGACGGCGGGAGATTCAATATCATCCAGATAATTAAGCAAAACTCGCAGGTAACTGCGGTGTGTCCCCGTCTGTAACAGTCCACGGATGGTCTTTGCCGCTGCCGAACGATGATCTGCCGTTACGAGTTTCATTGTGTCAAATTCCTTTTTCGTAACAAGCAGAAGGCTTTGTATCACTTCGTCGATCGCACTGACTGAGTACCGCTTTACGGGAGCGTCCAACTGGAGCACGAACCATTCTCGCTTGCGGTCAAAGTTTCGCCGTTCATCGATGGGAGCATTCGCAACGTCATCGTATAACGATTCCGCAAGGTGGAGTAATGTTTTTCGCATCATTGCGGCAAGAGGTTGATCCGGCGATTCAAGGTTCAGGAGAACCGTGGGAAGCACCTCGTACAATTTGTACTTCATTGTGATCTCGGCGGCACTCAGTCGGTACTGTCCCGACGCGTCCCGGAGTGCGGCATCGGCAAGCTTAGCAAGACGCTCGCTGGCTAACAAGCCGGGCACACCCCAGAATTCTTCGTCGTTCATGAATTGTTTGAACAGGAGGACATAGATTTCGGGAGTTTTTTTCAGATAGAGCGCATTGAAAGCGAGTTCGCGGAAGTCTGTATCCTCGTGGACGAGCAACCGTTGCAAAACGTCGATTGCTGCTGGGTTATCGGATTTGCCAATGAACCTAATCGTTTTTTTTTGAAAATCGGTCATATTATTGGGCACGACCGCGTGGTTTGTCCATGAACCATGCATCGTAAATTTTTTGGAGTTCTTCGTTTGCGCCGGACAATTCACTATCGTCGAGCGCACGGATGAGCGTATCCGGCACAATAAAGATTTCGACAGGACACTGTATCTGGCTTTTTTTTATGACCGTCTGTAATAACGCCTTCGTTTTGCGGTCAATGTCATGAAATTTACAAGCTTCGTCGAATAGGGCTTCGTGTCCGACTCGAGGTCCAAAAATTGCCATAACTCGAAATAGTGGGAATACACTGGCAACAACAACCCCATGATACCGTATGCAAAGAGGACTGCAACCCCCGTGGAAGTGAAGAAGGAATCCATACTCAAGGAAAACGATCCCTAGAAATAGACGATCTACGCATTACCCGCTGTTTTACCTACTCGCTTTCCCACACACGTCGTGCGAGATGCGGAAGCGTCAACCGATGCTCTCCTTCGACGTAGTAACTTGTTCCGCCTTCAGCGACGGTGCGAGCCAAAATGGTTTTCCACGGACGAAAATAATAGCGTGGATTGCTCTTCGGCGGTGCTTCTGTGGTTTCTTCTCCCAACGGTTGGACATCAAACACCGCCGTTGTAAAGTGTGCAATCTGCGCACCGTGTTGCTTTGCGACATTCCGTGCCATAGCGAGTGCTTTCAAATACACTTCCGGTCCCGTTACTGCCGATCCGAAGTTCAGGAACACGCCCCCCTCCAATTTTGTAACCGTTTGGGTGTAAACCAGAAAATCGGTGTACGAAGCCATGCCCAATGTTGCTCCATCGCAGTTGGGATGTTCGTGAATAATGTCGCTGCCAATTCCCACATGGACGGTACAAGGAATACCGAGGTGATAGCCCATCGCCAAAACACTTTTTTCTCGATGCGGCAGGCGGTCCTCCCAAATGGCGCGTCCGAGAGATTCTCCCCAACCGAGTCCCTCTTTGTTCCCTTCGGCAATGATGTTGTTGATCCTCCCGGTTTCGTGCCAAAGACCGAACTGCCCTTCGCTGACATATCGAGCCACGCTTTCGCAGGTTTCGCCGATCAGTGCAAACTCGAAATCGTGGATGGACCCTGCTCCGTTGGTTGCCAGATGCGTGAGTTGTCCCCGCTTCATCATTTCGATGATGTGCACAGCGCAACCGGAGCGAATCACGTGGGCACCATACATAAGCATAATGGCTGAGTCCTTGTTGCGGGCAGTCACGATTGCCTCGGCAAGCGGTGCCAGTGCCGGATGCTCGAACGGCTCAAGAACATCGTCCAGACCAATGAAACAGTTAATTGAAACATCGTGAATCCGCTCGTTCAGCGGTTTTAATGTCAGTTTGGATCGGTCGAAAAGAGGGTAAGGCATTTTGTAACCATTCTTTACCTTTCGTTGCCATTGTATGCGAAAAACGGGACCCGGTCAAGCAATGATCTGCTCAATAACTACTTATCTCTGCCGCGGAAGGTTCGGCAAGAACCAAGTGATGAGTCCGATGAGAGGCATGTACGCACAAAGACTGTACACAAAAGTAATGTCTCGGTAGTCGGCAAGCATTCCCAGCAGTGCCGAAGCAATCGCAGCAGAGCCGAAAGAAAAACCGAAAAACAGACCGCCGACCGTTCCTATCTTTCCCGGCATCAACTCTTGGGCAAAAATCACAATCGCCGGAAAAGACGACGCCAAGATTGCTCCGATCAACATGCTCAACACACAGGTCGCCCAAAGGGAGTGAAGGCACGGCAACAGCAACGCAAAGGGGGCAGCACCGAGGATCGAAAACCAAATCACCATTTTTTTTCCGACTTTATCGCCGACGGTCCCTCCGATCATGGTTCCCGCCGCCGACGCAAAGAGAAACGCAAACAAAAATAATTGTGAATGTTCTACAGAAACCTGATACCTTTCAATCAAGTAAAACGTGAAAAAATTGCCCAAACTGACGGTGTACAGGTTCTTGGAAAAAAGCAGTATCAGCAAAACGACGATGGCGGTAATGACCGTGTGCGCCGGCAATGTCCCCGACGAAGTGGCAGAAACGATTTCCTGTTTATCTGCGTTTACCAATACTTGTCTTTCTTTCAGCCGCCGTCCATACCATCGGCACAACGGAATCATCCAAAGGATCGCACAAAAAGAGATGATGGCAAACCAAGCAATGTTGCTGCGCCCGTAGGGAGTGATGAGAATGGCAGCGAGAAGAGGACCGAGGGAGGATCCCGCGTTTCCGCCGGTCTGAAACAGAGATTGAGCAAAGCCGGGTCGGCTACCGGCAGCCATATATGTCAGTCGGGCGGCTTCGGGATGAAAAACTGCTGAACCGAAACCGATAAGGATGACGGAAACTAAAACGATGGGAAAACTACAAGCACAGGAAAGAAGCAGGATACCCAGCATTGTCGAAGTCATGCCGAGTGGCAATGAATAGGGCAACGGGTATTTGTCCGTAAGCCAGCCGATAATGGGTTGGCAAATGGAGGACGAAAGTTGAAAGGCGGTTGCAATCAGTCCGACTTGCGTAAAAGAGAGGAGCAACTCGTCTTTAAGTAGCGGATACGAAGCGGAAATAAGCGACTGAAACGTGTCGTTGAAGAGGTGCGCAGCACACAACGCGCCTAAAACGAGATATTTCGTTTTGTGGGTAGCGGAATCGGTAACTGCGTCGCGGGACATAAAGAGAAGTAAAGTGTACCCACTTTACAGAAACACACAAGGAGTCGGCAAATCGCAACGACACCTTACAGAATGATGGATCGGTGCGCCTCACAGAGTGAAGCGACGAACGCTACTCGACTACATCGAGCCCCATACTTCGTGCGGTTCCCGCGAGGATTTTTCTTGCGGCTTCGGCACTCCGGGCATTGAGGTCTCGCATCTTTTTGGCGGCTATGTCATCAAGTTGTTTCGTAGTTACTTGTCCGACTTTGACCTTCGGAACATTTCCACTGCCGTTCACAATACCCGCCGCCTGTTTGAGCAAATCCACACAGTGCGGGGTCTTAGTTTCAAGTTCAAACGTCCTATCGCCGAAAACCTTCACGACCACCGGGATCCGCATGCCGAGATCCCCTTTGGTGCGTTCGTTAAACTGTTGTACGAATTGTCCCAAGTTGAGACCGTACTTACCGAGAGCCGTACCGACTGGCGGGGCTGCTGTCGCTTGCCCCCCTTTTGCGTGAAACCGAACCGTTGCCTGAACTTGCTTTGCCATCTCTTACACTCCAGATAATTTCAGGGGATTCTACCACGAAGCAGAAAAATGACAAGTAGGAGTGTGCTATACCAAAGGGCAATCGCGGGTGGGCAGTCAGTTAACAAGTTTAGTTTTTCCGTCACCCCCTGCGCAGGCAGGGGTCTAGAGAAACAGGGTTAAACTCTCTCGTCTGGATTCCCGCCTTCGTGAGAATGACGGTATTTTGTCAAACATGTTAACGGACTGCGGGGGTGGGTGGTTAACTTGCCAACGCATCGGCACCGCTGATGATTTCGAGAATCTCGTTCGTGATCTGTGATTGCCTCGCTCTGTTGTAAGCGGTTGTCAACAATCCGATCATCTTGTCAGCACTTTCTGTGGCGGATTTCATCGCAACCATTCGGGCAATCTGCTCGTTCACGGCAGAATCGAGAAAACACTTGTACAGTTTTGCCTTAAATGCTTTCGGAATCAACTCTTCCAAAATGTCTTCCTTTGAGGGCAAGAAATCGAACAACGAACCTGCACGCGATTTCAGTCGGGCGGCTCCGATGTCCTCTCCATCGGCAATCATATCATCCGCTTTCCGCACCACCGCCGCTCTCTTTAAGTCCACCATCGAGTCGTCCATGATGGCATTGATGTCTCCTTCTGTCGTCAGGTCGGCTATCGGAAGAAGCGTTTCCACAACCGGATACTGCCTGCTGATCGATTCAAATTTCGTGTAGCAAACGTCAAGGCGGTTGATTTTGTCGGAAATGAAAAGTTCGATGTAATGATCTGCCAGTTCCGTAATCGCCTCAAGAGTCGGTTTGTCTTGCAGATCAGTGTACGAATGGGAGATGTCCATCCCACGAAATTTGAAAGCGGAAATACCTCGCTTGCCGGAAACTTCGAGAGAAACTCCTGCATAGTCTTTCTTGAAACTTTTGAGACGCTGGGTGGCAAGCCGCATGACACCGGCATTGAATCCGCCACACATTCCGCGATTCGCACTCAACACGAGGAGCACCACATCCTTTTGGGACCGATCTTCCTTTCGTTCAACGAGGAGCGGATGGGCAAAGGGTTCAGATTCGGCAAGGTCGCGGGCAAGAGTAACAAGCCGGTGGGTGTAAGCGTCGGCAGCGACCGCCTTTTCCATCGCCCTTTTGAATTGTGCGGTGGCGACGAGTTCCATCGTCCGCGTAATTTTGCGGATGCTCCTGACCGATTTGCGGCGTTTATCGAGTGCCCGGGAATTTGCCATTGTCTGTAACTGAGAAAA
>Ga0082212_10005132_pt1 | contig 17955 bp, 14 predicted proteins | sample TergutNt197P3_FD_71548 | JGI IMG/M metagenome (GOLD analysis project Ga0082212, IMG submission 71548) | Neocapritermes taracua P3 segment gut microbial communities from Petit-Saut dam, French Guiana - Nt197 P3 | ecosystem: Host-associated > Arthropoda: Insects > Digestive system > Gut ...
TCGCTCTCCAGGAAGGCCAGGTGTTTTTGAAAGGATTGATACAGGTCTTGGCTGGCTTGCTCGCCCTCTCCTTGCCAAGTGGCCAGGGAGGCGGCCAGGAGTTTTTCGATCTCCGGCGGCCGGTAGGCGGCCAGGAGGTTCAGGGCCATGGAAAAATTGACCCCCAGGGCGCTACGCACCGGGTCGGGCGGGGCGTTCATAAGACCGGCCAAAAGGCCCAGGTTCAGGTGGGGGCCGGGCACGGCCAGGACGAAGCCGATGTGGTCCCGGCCCCGGCGGCCGGCCCGCCCGGTCATCTGGGTGAATTCCGTGGCTGAAAAATCACTGAAACCATGACCGTCGAAGCGGTCGCTCTGGCGGATGACCACGGTGCGGGCCGGGAAGTTGACCCCGGCCGAAACGGTGCTGGTGGCGAAGATGGCATCCAGGCAGCCCCGGCTCATCAGTTCCTCCACCAGCATTTTATAGTGGGGCAGGTGGCCGGCGTGGTGGGCGGCCACCGCTCCCCGGCGGACGGCTCCCAGGTGGGGATGGTCGGCCAGGAAGGGATATTTGTCCAAAAATTCATCCACCAGGCGGTTTCTGGCCTTGAACCGGGCCGGAGTTTCTTGGGGCGGTGGGCCGCCCCGGCCGGCGGCCGCGTCACAATCCAGCCGGGACTTTAAAAAAAAGATGGCCGGGAGTAAGTCGGCCTCCTTGAGGGCCCGCATGATCCTGGCATTGGGCGTTTGCGGGCGGAAAGGAATTGGGCGGCGGCGGTCGGCCCGCCGGGCCGCCTCGGCCAGGGTGGTCATTTCGCCCGAGGGCCACAGGGTCAGCCCGGCCAGAGGGACGGGGCGTTCCCCGCCCGTCACCACCCGGGCCGGCCGGCTCCGGTTCCGGGCCAGCCAGGCGGCCAGTTCTTCGGCGTTGGCCACCGTGGCCGACAAGAGCAACAGGCGCACCCGGGCCGGCAGGTAGATAAGCACCTCTTCCCAGACCACGCCCCTTTCCCGATCGCCGAGGTAGTGGGCCTCGTCCAGCACCACCAGGTCGACGGCGAGGTCGCGGCCGCCGGTCATGGCGTCATAGAGCTGGTTGCGGAGTATCTCGGTGGTGCCGATGATGAGTGCGGCCTCCGGGTTGACCTTGTGGTCGCCGGTCAGAAGCCCGACCTCGCCGAAGATGCGGCTGAATTCCAGGAACTTGGCGTTGGAGAGGGCTTTGAGGGGCGAGGCATACCAGGCCCGTCCGCCGCCGGCCAATTTTTGGGCGATGGTTTGCTCGGCGATCCAGGTCTTGCCGCTGCCGGTGGGGGCGGAGACGATGACGTCTTCCGTGGCCGCCAGGCTGACCGCCGTGATCTGAAACTCGTCCGGGGTGAAGGGGCCTGGTTCGGGAACGCCGATGCGGCTCAAAGAGCGGCCGGCCAGGGGGGATATTTTGAGCGGTCCGGCCGGCTCCGGCCGCGCCAATTCAGGCTGCGCCCGCTCCGGCCGTGATGACCCCGGAGGTTTTCGCCTGAAGGCCGGGCGCGGCCTGATAAGGCCCCGGCGGCCCGGAGAGGGCTCCCGGTGGCGGGAGCGGCCGGTTTTTTTCACTTGGGGGCGGCTTTTTGGCTCTTGGGTTTGAGGGCTTTTGGGGGAGCCTTGGGCGGGCCGGCCGAGGGAGCCTTGTCCTCCGGCCTTAGTTCGGCCAAGGCCAGTTTGACCGCCGTGCTGGTGGCGGCCATTTTCTGGCTGTCAGACAGGGGGGCGGCCCCGGGGTCATCGAAAAAGCGGCGACCGCTTAGAAAGTAGGGGGCGTATTGGGGGCCGAAGGCGTCGGTTTCCGTGACCACGCCGGCCTTGGGCGAGGCGTGGAGAAAGTTGCCCTGGCCGGAATAGATGCCCACATGCCAGCCGTTGACCTGGTCGGCCGGGTTCCGGTAGATCAGGACGTCACCGGGGCGCAGGTTTTCCCTGGCCACCGCCGCTCCGGCCGAGGCCAGTCCGGCCGGGGTTTTGGGCAGATTCAGCCCTTCGCGGGCGTAAACCCAGTTGGCATAGCCGGCGGCGTCGAAACCGGCCCCGGGGTTCAGGCCACCGGGTTTGTAGTTACGGCCGGTCTGCTCGTAGGCCGCAGTCAGAAGTTTTTTGGTGCGTTCACCCTCGGCCTTTCTGTTCCGGCCTTCGGCTTGGCGGTCGCTGGGCGGTTCACCGGCGCTGGGGGCCGAATCAACAGCTTGATCAAATGCGGAGGGAGTCAGGCGCGGCGCCGTTTCCAGGGCCGCAAGGCGTTCGGCTTCAAAGAGGCCGGCTTCGTCTTCCAGGGAGGGGGTCAGGCCGTGGGCCGTGATGAGGCGCCTTCCGGCCTGGGCCGTGAACAGGCGGCCGGGAAAGAACTCGGCCAGGAGGCGGTCCTGGTCGATCAAGCCGCCGGTGAAAAAATCGGAGTTGTTAGGGGTGTCTTGTTTCTCGGCGGCTTCGGCCAGTCCGGCCTGAGTGGCCGGGGCGGGAGGCGCCGGCCGGGCGGTCGGCCCGGTTTCGGGGGCTTCGGCCAGGGCCGCCGGGGCGGGGTTGACCTGGTAAGGGGAGAGGGAGGAGTTTCGGGGCGCGGCGGGCAGGCAGGCGGTCAGGGTCAGGACGGCGGCCAAGGTCAGAAGAGCCCGGGCCAAGCCGGCCCCCGGACGGCCTTTGGCTTTTACCTTGCGTTCAGGCATCCAAACTCCTTATAATAAAGGCTCATCCTTTTAAAGTTCCCGTGGCCGCCTGATCAACATTATTTGAGGCTTGATCTTAAGTGATTTGGAACGGCTCAATCCGAATTTTAGCTCATAATTCCAGCCCGGTCAAGCCCGTTGGCCGGGGAGGGCCGCCGGGCTTAAAAAAATTTGACAAAATTATGACCGGTTTTTTACAAGGATATAATATCATAGCCTCAAAAAGCAAGACGGGGATCGGATCCGAGGCCAAAAACGCCCATCCGGGGCGACCGGTGAAACCCTGTATTCCGCCCGTTGTGGAAGTTATGGCTGACTCAGCAAACAGTGTCGATGCGCCCGAGGAAGCCCTGGATCTGGAAAGGGCCGGCCCGGGGGAACTGTTGTTCAACCGGGAACTCAACTGGCTGGAATTCAACCGCAAAATTTTGGCCGAGGCCGCCGATAAGACCAACCCGCTTTTGGAGCGTCTCAAGTTCCTGGCCATTTTCTTCAACAACCTCGATGAGTTTTTTATGGTTCGGGTGGCCGGCCTGACCCGCCAGCACAAGCTGGGCGCGGGTCTGGTTTCCCGGGACGGGCTCAGCGCCGCTGAGCAATTGACCAAAATCCGCCGCCGCACCAGGGAGCAATTGAAAGAGGCCGCCGACCTCTGGCGCAAAAAAATCAAGCCGGAATTGTTCGCCCAGGGCCTCAAGCTGATAACCTATCAGAATCTCAGCGCCAAGGAAAAGAAGGAACTTACGGATTTTTTTCAAAAAGAGGTCTATCCCATCCTCACGCCCCAGGCCCTGGACAAGGGCCGGCCCCTGCCCCAGGTTTCCAGCGGCAGCCTTAACATACTCGTTGAACTTGAGGACGGCGAGGGCAAGGTCTATATGGCCCGGCTGAAGCTGCCCGACAATCTGCCCCGCTTCATACCCCTGCCCCTGGAGCGCGGCAGCCTGGCCAGCCAGACCCTGCGGCCCAAGTTTTCCTCGGGCGGGGTCAAGATCCTGCCTCTGGAGATCCTCATCGGCCGCCATCTGCCGGACCTCTTCCCGGGTTACGCGGTCAAATCATCCCTTTTGTTCAGAATAACCCGGAACACGGACCTGGAAATAGAAGAGGACGAGGCCGACGACCTCCTTCACGCCGTCCGCGAGTATGTCCAGCACTGCCGCTTCGGCGAGGTGGTCAGCCTCCAGACCGCGGCCGGGGCCCCCGAGCACCTGGCCGAAACCTTAAAGGGGCTTTTTGAAATAGAGGATTATCAGCTTTACGTCTCCAAGATGATCCTGGGGGCTTCCAGCCTGATGAGCATAGCCAACCTGGACATCCCCAGGCTCAGGTTCAAGCCCCTGACCCCCCGCCGGCCTTTGGCGCTGAAAAAGAGTAAAAGTTTTTTCAAGCACCTGAAGAAGATGGACCTCTTCCTGTATCATCCTTACGATAGCTTCAGCCCGGTCCTGGAATTCATCGCCGAAGCCGCCGCCGACCCCAAGGTCAAGGCCATCAAGCAGACCTTATACCGCACCGGGGACGATTCCACTCTCATCAACAGCCTGATAGAAGCCCGCCGGGCCGGCAAGCAGGTCACGGCGGTGGTGGAATTGAAAGCCCGTTTTGACGAGATGCGCAACATCACCTGGGCCAATGCCCTGGAAGAGGCCGGCATAAACGTGGTTTACGGCCTGGTGGGCATGAAGATCCACGCCAAGCTCTGCCTGGTGATCCGCCAGGAGGACGAGGGCCTGGCCACCTACGTCCACCTGGGCACCGGCAACTACAACCCGGTCACCGCCCAGATCTACACCGACCTGGGGCTCCTGACCGCCGATCAGGCCCTGGGGCGGGACGTGGTCAAGCTGTTCAACGTCATGACCGGCCTGTCCCGCTTTGATAAATACGAGCATCTTCTGGTCAGCCCCACCGGGGCCCGGCGGGGGGTGATCGAGCGCATCGACCGGGAGATCGAGGCCCATGCCTCTGACGGCGGCGGACTCATAGCCTGGAAGCTCAACCAGTTGTCCGACCCGGAGATCATAAAGAGCCTCTACCGGGCTTCCCAGGCCGGGGTCGAGGTGCGGCTCCAGGTCCGGGGGGTCTGCTGCTTAAGGCCCGGGGTCCCGGGTTTGAGCCGGAACATCACGGTCACTTCCCTGGTGGGCCGTTTTCTGGAACATTCCCGCATTATGTATTTCCGCAACAACGACGAAATGCTCATCGGCAGCGCCGACATGATGCCGCGCAACCTCGACCGCCGCATTGAAATACTGGCCCCGGTCCTGGACCGGAAATTGAAAGCTTTCATTCTCAAAGATATCCTCCTGGTCCACCTGGGCGACAACCAGAAGGCCTACCAGCTTTTGCCAGACGGCGGCTATGAAAAGGTCAAGCCCGGCGGTGGCCCGGCCGTGAATTCCCAAGCCTTGATGCTTTCGTGGACCGAGGCCGGGAAGAGGGAGGTTTGAGGCCGTGACCAAAGCCGCCCTCATTGATCTGGGCACCAATTCGGTGCGCCTGATCATAGTGAAGGTGGAGGAGGACGGCTCCGCCAGGATCGCCTTTCAGGAAAAGCAGCCGGTGAGCCTGGGGGAAAGTTCCTTCAACTCCCGCCGGCTGACGAAAGAGGCCATTGACCGGACCATAGCCGCGCTCAAAGTCATGGTCAAGACGGCCCGTTCCCATAATGTGGACGAGATTCGGGCCGTGGCCACATCGGCCACCCGAGACGCTGAAAACCGTCCGGATTTTCTGGAACAGGTCGAGCATGAGACCGGCCTGAGGCTGAAGGTCATTTCCGGCCTGGAGGAGGCCCGCCTGATCTACGCCGGGGTGGCCCACAACCTCAATCTCCGGGACGCCCCCGGCCTTTTGATCGACATCGGCGGAGGGAGCCTGGAACTGGTCATCGGCGACCGGCACGGGCACTATGAAATGGATTCCCTGCCCCTGGGAGCGGCCCGTCTGGCCGAACGCTTCAACCTCACGGCCAACGAGGGGCGGGTGAGCGGGAAGACCTATCGCGAAATGTTCAATTACGCGGCCAGCCGCTCCCGCCACTTTGCCGAGAAAGCCAAGGGCTACGATCTCTCCTTTTGCTTCGGCAGTTCCGGGACCATTGAAAATCTGGTCCGGGTCAACGCCCGCCGGCATGGCCACGCGGCCGGCACCCGCGGCTATCCGCCCCTGTCGACCTCGGCCCTGGCCGAGTTGGCCGAATGGCTGGGGCCCATGACCCTGGAGGAACGGAAAAAAACCGACGGCCTGGAGGCCCGGAAGGCCGATACCATCCTGGCCGGCGGCGCGGTCCTGGAAGCGCTCTTGAAAACCCTGAATCTCAAGGCCGTCACGGCCGTCGACTACGGCTTGAAGCACGGGTTGTTATTTGATCTCATAGCCGACCGGGCCGGAGGCCCGGACCATGGCGGGGGGGCTGGCCTCAGGGAGAACAGCGTCCGCCGGCTGGGGCGCCGCTGCCGCTATGACGAGGGCCACGCCGAGACCGTGGCGGCTTTGGCCCTGGTCATTTATGACGCCCTGGTCCGCAACGGCCTTTTGGAAGCCTCGCCCCGGGAGAGAGAGTTGTTGCGCCTGGCCGCTCTTTTACACGACATAGGCCAGTTCCTGTCTTTCCAGGGCCATAATATCCACAGTCACTACCTGATCAAGAATTCGGACCTTTTAGGCTTTGACGAGGACGAAGTGGACTGCCTGGCCTTTTTGGCCTTAAGCCACCGCAAGCGTAAAAAAAACGTTTGGCCCCATAGCCTCTATGAAGACGACCCCCGGCCGGAGCTTCCGCTCTGGCGGAAGCTGGGTTTCATTCTGCAACTGGCGGAACTAATGGATTCCCGGCGGCAGGGGGCTTTGATGGCTCTCGATTTCAAGTTCGAGCCGGGCCAGGCTTTTTTTCTTTTCCCGGCCGGTTCGGGCCAAAATTTTGATTCCGAAATGGAAGCGCTTCACAAAAATGCCAAGACCTTTCAAAACCTGTTTGAATTAAACCTCGCCGTCGGGCCAAGGATGTAGCCGTTTTGTTAAACCGCCTGTTCAAAGCCGTCACCTTCGCCGCCTCGATCAGCCTTATCCTGATCATCGCCGGCATGTTTATGACCCTGTGGTCGGAATCGCTGCCGTCATTCCGGCATTTCGGTTTTTTGAGGTTCATCGTCACCTCCGACTGGAATTACTCCCGGGAGATATACGGGGCTTTCCGGCCCTTGATCGGGACCATCGTCAGCACCCTGATCGCCCTGGTCGCGGCCGTCCCCATCGCTCTGGGCACGGCCATTTTTCTCACCGAGCTTTGCCCCCACAAGCTGAAAGGGGGGATCGGCGTGGCCATTGAGCTTCTGGCCGCCATTCCCAGCATAATTTACGGCATGTGGGGCCTCTTCGTTTTCGCCCCCTTTCTGGAAGTCTGGTTTCAACCCCTGGTCGGGGCCAGCCTGGGCCGTCTGCCCCTTTTGGGGTTTTTCTTCCAGACCAGATACGCCGGCGGCACCAACCTGTTCACCGCAGCCATGATCCTGGCGGTCATGATCATGCCTTTCATAACCAGCATCACCCGCGACGCCTTCCTGCAGGTGCCGGCCATTCTGAAGGAATCGTCCTACGGCCTGGGCTCCACGAAATGGGAGACCATTTGGGAAGTCGTCATGCCCTTTTGCAAGACGCCCATAGCCGGAGGGGTGATCATCGCCATGGGCCGGGCCCTGGGGGAAACCATGGCCGTGGCCTATGTGGTCGGCAACCGCCACGGAACGCTGGATTCCATCTTTTCCCCCTACAACACCATAACCTCGGTCATGGCCAACGAGTTCAACGAGGCCGCGGGGCTGCAGATGTCCTCCATTTTCGCCCTGGCCCTGGTCCTCTTCCTGGCCAATTTCCTGGTCCTGGCCCTGGCCAAGTATATCCTGAGAGCTAAAGCATGATGGACCTAAGGCGCCGCAAGCTGAAAAACCTCGTCGCCCTGACCATCTCCGTTTTGTGCGCCGCCCTGGGCCTGTCGCTGTTGTTCATAATACTTTTCGATGTATTGAGAAACGGCCTTGGCTCCATCAATTGGCGCCTGTTCACCGAAAATCCGGCGCCGCCGACCCTGGCGGGGGCCGGCGGCCTGAAAAACGCCTTCCTGGGCCAGGGCTTACTCACCCTGACGGCCCTCGTCTTCGGGGTGCCCATCGGGATACTGGGCGGGACTTTTCTGGCCGAATACGGCCGCCACCTCAAAATCAGCCGGCTCATCTCCGTTCTCAGCGACATGGCCATCAGCATACCTTCCATAGTCATAGGCTCCTTCGTTTATGCGGTTCTGGTCAAGCCCTACGGCAACTTCAACGGCTGGGCCGGGGCGGCGGCCCTGGCCATAATCATGGTGCCCATAGTCATAAGGACCACGGAGGACATGATGAACCTGGTGCCCTGGACCCTCCGGGAAGCCGCCTTCGCCCTGGGCGCCCCGTATCACAAGGTCATTTTCAGCGTGGTCTACCGTTCGGCCGCCGGCGGCATCTTCACCGGCATTCTTCTGGCCGTGGCCCGCATCGCCGGGGAGACGGCGCCCTTGCTGTTCACCTCTTTCAACAGCAATTTTTTCCGCCTGTCCATGTCCGCCCCGGTGCCCTCGCTGACCGTGAGCATTTACCAATACGCCGCCTCGCCCTATGAAAACTGGATCTCCATGGCCTGGGCGGCGGCCTTCGTGGTGACCTGCTTCGTCTTGTTTCTGAATATTCTGGGGCGCGTCATAATCAAATTTAAGGTGAAAGGTTGAAGCCGCCATGAATGATCTGATGCAGGTCCGCGACCTCAGTTTTTTCTACGACCGTAACCAGGCCTTAAGCGGCATTAATCTGCCGATAAAGAAAAACGCCATCACCTCGCTCATAGGTCCCTCCGGCTGCGGCAAGACCACCCTTTTGCGCTGCTTCAACCGGATGCACGATCTCTACCCCAACAACCGCTACGAGGGGGAGATAATCATGAACGAGCGCAACATCCTGGACAAGTCGGTCGATCTGATCCGCTTGCGCGGTTCCCTGGGGATGGTCTTTCAGCGGCCCACCCCCTTCCCCATGAGCATCTTCGACAATATCGCCTATGGCCTGCGCTTGAAAAATATAAGGAACATCAATATACTCAAGGAAAGAGTGGAAAAAGCCCTCCGCGAGGCCGCCCTCTGGGACGAGGTCAAGGACCGCCTTAAAGACAACGCGGCCGGTCTTTCCGGGGGACAGCAGCAGCGCCTGGTCATAGCCCGGACCCTGGCCGTGGAGCCGGACGTTATCCTGTTCGACGAGGCCACCAGCGCCCTGGACCCCATTTCCACCCAGAAGATAGAAGACCTGATAATGGAGCTGAAAAAGGATCTGACCATAGTCGCGGTCACCCACAATATGCAACAGGCCGCCCGCATTTCGGACTACACGGCGCTGATGTATCTCGGCCAGTTGGTGGAATACGGCGACACGGACACCATCTTCACCCGGCCCCGCCACAAGATGACCGAAGAATACGTCACCGGCCGGTTCGGTTGAGGGCCATTAATATTTGATCTTTAACCAGCCGGAGGTGAAATATGCCGACCGCGGAACGGGAAATCAGCAATATTAAAGTCCGGGTGGCCGCCATGTGCGAGATGGCGACCGGCATGTGCCGGGAAGGGATCCGGGCTCTTAAGACCAATGACCGGGAGTTGGCCGAAGAGGTGGTCCGCCGGGACGTCCAGGTGGATGAACTGGAAATGGAACTGGAGGAAAAGTGCCTGCGCTTCCTGGCCCTTCACGCGCCCAAAGCCTTTGAACTGCGCTATGTGGTGGCGGTCTCCCGCCTGATAAGCGACCTGGAGCGCATCGCCGATCACAGCAAGTCCATCGGGCGGCAGGTCCATGAACACTACTGCGTTCCCATCCTGGCCCAGTTGCCGGATTTCACCAGCCTCACCGACTTGGTCAGTGGTATGTTGAGCGAGGCGGTCGAGGCCTTCTTCAAATCAGATGTCCAGAAATATGCCGACCTGGTGGAAAAGGACCGGGCCGTCGGCGAATACCAGCGCGGCCTCAACCAGAAGCTGGTGGACATGATCGCCATGGAGAACAACAATATCGGCGCCGCCGTGGCCCTTATAAACGTCATCCGGCGCCTGGAGCGCATCGCGGACCACGCCAAGAGCATCGCGGTGCTGATCCCCTATATGGCCGACGGCACCATTCTGCGGCATAAGTATAAGAAAGCCTCTCATGCGGATAATGATTATTGAGGATGAAGAAGCCCTGCGGGAGGTGCTGGAATACAGCCTCAACCGCTCGGGCTTCGTCGTCAACGCCTTCGACAATGCCAATGACGCCCTGATCGCGCTTGAAGACTGCCCGCCGGACCTTATCCTCCTGGACATCATGCTGCCGGGCCTTCAGGGCCTGCAGTTCCTGGAAATTTTGCGCCGGCGGGACCAGGGCACCCCGGTCATCGTCATCTCCGCCCGCAACTCCGAGGCGGATATCATCAAGGCCCTGGAGCTGGGCGCCGACGACTATGTGCCCAAGCCCTTCAGCCTCAAGCTGGTCGAAGCCAAGATCAAGGCCGTGACCCGCCGGGGCGGGGCGGGGGAGGCCCGGGGCCAGGTGCTCGAAGGCGGCGGCATAACCATAGATTTGAACACCCATAAGGCCAAAAACGGTGACGAACCGCTCCACCTGACCCAAAAGGAGTTTGAACTTTTGTCCCTTTTTCTGAAAAAGCCGGATCGCATCTTCACCCGGAACCAGCTTTTGAACCTGGTCTGGGGCTATGATTCCGACCTCGTCACCCGGACGGTGGACGCCCACGTGGCGGTCTTGAGGAAAAAACTGGGCGATAAGGGCGGCCATATCAAGACGCTGCCCAAAGTAGGCTATCTCTGGGACGGAGGCTGGTCAAAATCATGATTTCCAGATCCAAGATGTTCGCCCTCGTCTTTCTGCCGGCCGCCGCCGTTTTGCTTTTCGCCCTGGCCTTGATCCAGCAGAAAAACCTGGAACTGGGCGCGGCCCAGACCGAGAGGATGATGAAAAACCAATGGTTCTTCGTTTCACTTCTCCTGGAGGGCGGAGGCAAAAATTTTCAGCGCTTGGCTGAAAGCGCAGGGTTACGGGTGACGTTGGTGGACCCGGAGGGGAAGGTCCTCTTTGATACGGAAGTCCGGGATATAACCGAATCGCATAAAGACCGCGAAGAAATAAGAAACGCGCTTTTGGGCGTGCCCACCCTGATCCGGCGCGGCAGCCGGACGACCAGGACCCTCACGATCTACTATGCCGAGGCCCTGCCGGACGCCCGCGTTCTGCGCGTGGCCTACCCGGCTGAATATTTCGACGAACAACCGGGAGCCCTTTTGACCCAGACCCTGGCGGGCCTTACGATATTGGTGGCCCTGGCGGCTCTCTTTGCCCTTACGACTTCCAGGAGTTTCGGGGCCGCCCTCGACGAGTTGGGCCGCGCGGTCAGCGACGCCCAGAGCGGCGGGACCGAACTGGCTTCCTTCAACAACGAATCCCTGGACCGGGCTCTTTACTCCCTGAGCGCCGCCGTCCGGGAACTAAAGCTGTCCAGCCTAAAGAACGCCGAACTCAACGCCCGCCTGGATTATATCCTGAACAATATCAGCGAGGGGGTCATCCTTTTCGAGGGCGACCACATAATCTACCATAACCAGCGGGCCCGGGATATCCTAAACTCGGAACTGCCGGCCGCCGTCAGCCTGGCCGACCGGCCGGAATTGATCACTATTTTGAAGGGCCTGACTTCCGGGGCGGCCCCGGAGTTGCGCCTGGGCGGCCAGATAGTCGCCGTGGACCGGGCCGAATCCGGCTCCAGCCGCCTGGCCCTGCTTCATGACATTTCCGACCGGGAAAAGTATTCCGGTTACAAGTCGGAATTGGTCGGCAACGTCTCCCATGAGCTTAAAACTCCCCTGACCCTCATCATGGCCGCGGCCGAGGTCCTGGTCAAAGACCCGGAAACGGCCCGGCCGGTCCAGGAAAAATTCCTCAATACCATTTACAAGAATGCCCATCGCCTTGATGCCCTCCTGGAGGATCTCATCTTCCTCCACAAGCTGGAAAGCCTTGTGATTTCAGAGCCGACGCCGGTGAATCTGGAGGATATTCTGGCCGAGATCAAAGATTTGGCCGACCCCGAGGACAAGACGGTCCTTTACGACTTCGATTCCGGGACGGCCAAGGTCCACGGCACCCACCTTATCAGCCTTTTGACCAATCTCATCGGCAACGCCGTCAAGTATTCCACGGGCCGGACCGTCCGGGTGGCGGCCCGGAAAACGGAAAACGCCCTGGAAATAGAGGTGGCTGATGAAGGTCCGGCCATACCGGCCGGGGAGCGGGAACGCATCTTCGAGCGGTTCTATTCCCTGTCCGAATCCCGCAACCGCGGGCAGTCCGGTTCCGGCCTGGGTTTGGCCATCGTCAAGCACATTGCCAGGCAGTATAACGGCCGGGCCCTGGTCACCGGCAACGAATCCGGCGGCAACACCTTCCGCGTCACCCTGGCGGAAAAATAATCTTTACATTTTTTTTACCCGGCCCGAATCTTTTTTTGACAGCCGGGCGCTAGTCTGCTCTTAAAACTTGGAGCATATGGCGCTTTTGGAAAGCCAACGGCATCAAACTTAACCTTAAGAATCAAGGAGTGAGTTATGTTCAGAATCCTGTCTCTGATCCTGGCCGGCCTGATGGCGGCGCCCGCCCTGGCCCGGGCCGAAGATGTGACCGGCGCCGGCGCGTCCTTCCCCTATCCCATTTATTCGGCTTGGGCTTTCAACTATGAAAAGGAAACCGGGACCAGGATCAATTATCAGTCCATCGGTTCCGGCGGCGGCCTCAAGCAGGTCACCGAGGGCACGGTTGATTTCGGCGCCTCGGACGACCCCCTGACCACGGCCCAGTTGAAAGAGGCCGGCCTCATCCAGTTCCCGGCGGTTTTGGGCGGGGTGGTGGCCATCGTCAATCTCGACGGTTTGGCCAATAACGAATTGGTCCTCTCCGGCAAGGTCATGGCCGATATTTTTCACGGCAAGATAAACAAGTGGAACGCCCCGGCCATAGCGGCCTTAAACAGCGGCAAGAAGCTGCCCGATGCGGCCATCAACGTGGTTTACCGTTCGGACAGCTCCGGCACCTCGGCCATCTTCACCAACTACCTGTCCCAGATGTCCCCGGAATGGAAAGATGAGATCGGCGCCGGCAAATCCATCAACTGGCCGGTGGGCAACGGGGCCAAGGGCAACGACGGCGTGGCCGGCAGCGTCAAGAGGGTCAAGAACAGCATCGGCTATGTGGAATACGCCTACGCCTCTGAAAACAAGATCACCTGGGCCGCCATTTTGAACCAGGCCGGCCAGAAGGTGGAGCCCTCCCTGGCCACCTTTTCGGCCGCGGCCGCCAAGGCCAAATGGGACCGGGCCCAGGACTATTTCCTGTGGCTGGTCAACGCCGAAGGCTCTGATTCCTGGCCCATCGCCGCGGCCACCTTCATCCTCATCAGGCGCGACAATCCCAAGGCCCTGGAAAATGTGACCAAGTTCTTCGACTGGTGCTATGTCAAGGGTGATGAGGAAGCTAAAAACCTTCAGTATGTGCCCTTGCCGGCCGGCCTCAAGGACGATATCCGGGGTTACTGGGCGACGGCCAAGTAATTATAAAAACTGAAGGGCGGAAGCGTCCAGAAAAATAAGCCTGGGAAAACCCCAGGCTTATTTTATGTTTACAACCCGGCGGCCGGGGATTAGAATGGAGAAAATCACTTCGGGAGAGGCGCATGACCAATCGGGAATTGGTGCTGAGGGCCTTGGGCAATGAAAAAACCGACCGGGTGCCGGTGGGTTTCTGGTTTCATTTTCTGCCCGAGGCCGAGACCGGCGACGGGCTCCGGGAGCCCCGGCTCTGGGCCGAAAACCTTGAGGGTCACCGGCGTTTTATAGAGGCGGCCCGGCCGGACCTGGTCAAGATCATGAGTGACGGCTTTTTCCTCTACCCCGCGTCGGGGCCCCTGGAAAAGCCGGCCGATCTTAAGGGACTGGAAGCCTTGGCCCCGGGGCACCCCTGGCTGGTCCGCCAGGTTGAACTGGTCCGGGCCGTGACGGCCTTGGCCCCGGATACTCCCTGTTTTTACAACATTTTTTCTCCGTCCTCCTTTCTGCGCTTCCTGGTGGGCCGGGAAAAGCTGCTGGAGTGGCTCTCCCTCAGCCCCCAGGAGGTGTTCGGGGCCTTGACCCGGATGGGCCAGGGTCTGGCGGCCCTGGCCGCAAGCGTGGTCAAGGCCGGCGGCGCGGACGGCGTTTACCTGAGCGTTCAAAACCCGGATCTCGGCCGGGTGACGGACGAGACCTACGCCCGGCTTATCCGGCCGTCCGATCTGGCCGTGCTGGCCTCGGCCAACGCGGCCGGGGGCCGGAACATCCTGCACATCTGCGGCTACGGCGGGGTTCGCAACAATCTGGCCGCCTGGGCCGACTTCCCGGCCCAAGCCTTCAGTTGGGCTGTCCACGTGGAAAAAGTGAGCCTGGGCCAAGGCAAGGCCCTGTTCGGCGGCCGGGCCGTTATCGGCGGCTTCGCCAATGTTCCCGGCTCGCTTCTGGAAACGGGTTCCCGGCCCGAAATTGAGGCCTTCACCGCGAACCTTTTGGCTGAAGCCGGGCGGACCGGGGTCATCCTGGGGGCCGACTGCACCATCCCTTCCACCATCGACCTCGAGCGCCTGGAATGGGTCAGGCTGAAGGCGGCCTCCCGATGACCATCCTGGTAACGGGCGGGGCCGGGTTCATAGGCACCAATTTCATCCTGGGATGGAACGCGGCCGAGGACGAGGCGGTCGTCGACCTCGACCTTTTGACCTATGCCGGCCATCCCGGCAATTTTGAACGCCTGCCGCGCCCGGAGCGGCACCTTCTGGTCCGGGGGGACTTGGGCGACCGGGAATTGGCGGCCGACCTTCTGGCCCGCCACCGGGTGCGGGCGGTCCTGAACTTCGCCGCCGAATCCCATGTGGACAGGTCCATATACGGCCCGGCGGAATTCATCCGGACCAATGTCGTGGGCGCCTTCAATTTACTGGAGGCGGTGCGGGAATATTGGGCCGGGCTGCCCGCCGGGGAGCGGGAGTCCTTTCGTTTCCTCCAGGTCTCCACCGACGAGGTTTACGGGTCCTTGAGCTTGGAGGACCCGGCTTTCACCGAAACCACCCCTTACGCCCCCAACAGCCCCTATTCGGCCTCCAAGGCCGCCGCCGACCACCTGGTGCGGGCCTACCACCACACCTATGGTCTGCCGACTTTGACCACCAACTGCTCCAATAATTACGGGCCTTTTCAGTTTCCGGAAAAGCTCATCCCCCTGGTCATAACCAACGCCCTGGAAGGCAAGCCCCTCCCCATCTACGGCGACGGCCGCCAGAGGCGCGACTGGCTTTATGTCTCCGACCATGTCGCGGCCCTGCGCCGGGTCTTGGCCGCCGGTCGGCCGGGGGAAACCTACAATATCGGCGGCGGGGAGGAGAAGGCCAACCTGGAGGTGGTGGAAAGCCTCTGCGCCCTCCTGGACGAGCGGCGGCCCCGTCCGGACGGGTTGTCCTACCGGTCCCAGATAACCCATGTGGCGGATCGTCCGGGGCATGACCGGCGCTACGCGGTCAATGCGGATAAGACTCAAACGGAACTGGGCTGGCGTCCGGGCCACGATTTTCAAAGCGGCCTGGCCGCCACGGTGGAATGGTATCTGGCGGAAACGGACTGGCTTAAGAGTGTCCGCGATGGCGGCTACCGCGACTGGATAAAAAAACATTATGGGGATGGCGATGACTGAACGTTCGGCGCAACGCAAAGGCTTGATCCTGGCCGGCGGAGCCGGCACCCGGCTGCACCCGGCCACCCTGGCCGTGTCCAAGCAGCTTTTGCCCATTTATGACAAGCCCCTGGTCTATTATCCCCTGACCACCCTGATGCTGGCCGGGATCCGCGATTTTCTCCTCATCTCCACCCCCGAGGACACCCCGAATTTTCAGAAACTTTTGGGCGACGGCCGCGGGTGGGGCCTTGATCTTAAATACGCGGTGCAGCCCAAACCCGATGGCCTGGCCCAGGCCCTGACCATTGGCGAGGAATTTCTGGCCGGCGGCCCTTCGGCCCTCATTCTGGGGGATAACATCTTCTACGGGCATGAATTGCCGCAGCTTCTGGCCCGGGCCGGCCGGGCCGAGGGGGCCGCGGTTTTCGCCTACCATGTGGACGACCCCCAACGCTACGGGGTGGTGGAATTCGATCCCCGGGGGAAGGCTGTTAGTTTGGAGGAAAAGCCGGCCCGGCCCAAATCCAATTACGCGGTCACCGGGCTCTATTTCTATGACCACACGGCGCCGGCCAAGGCCCGGAGCCTGACGCCCTCGGCCCGCGGCGAACTGGAAATAACCGACCTGAACCGCCTGTATCTGGAGGAAGGCCGCCTGGAGGTGCTGATCATGGGCCGGGGCCTGGCCTGGCTGGATACCGGCACCCCCGACAGTCTCCTGGAAGCCGGGCAGTTCATCGGCACCATTGAAAAGCGGCAGGGTTTGAAGGTGGCCTGCCCGGAGGAAGTGGCCTGGCGCCAGGGCTGGATCGATGCGGCCCAACTGGAAAAACTGGCTGAACCCTTGCTCCGCAACAGTTACGGGCGTTATCTGCGGCAGCTTCTGGAGGCTCCATGAAAATTGAATCCGGGGATATAGCCGGCCTGTTGATCCTCACCCCCCGCGTTTTTGCCGACGAGCGGGGTTTTTTTCTGGAGAGCTTCAATCACCGGCGCTTTGCGGAAGCTGTGGGCCGGGAGGTATTTTTTGTCCAGGACAATCATTCCGGGTCGTCCCGGAATGTGTTAAGGGGCCTCCACTACCAGGAACTGACGCCCCAGGGCAAATTGGTATGGGTCACGGCGGGGGCAATTTTTGACGTGGCCGTGGATATGAGGCCGGATTCCCCGACTTTCGGCCGCTGGTCCGGCCTGGAACTTTCGGCCGAAGGGCGCAAGCAGGTCTGGCTGCCGGAGGGCCTGGCCCACGGTTTTCTGGTGCTGTCGGAACGGGCCGAGGTGCAATACAAGGTCACCACCTATTATGATCCGGCCCAGGAGCGGACCTTAAAATGGGACGACCCGACCATTGGGGTGGCCTGGCCCCTGCCCCCGGGGAGCGAACCGATCTTGTCGGATAAGGACAGGCGGGGCTTGACCTGGGGCGGGGCCGTCCGCCGGGAGCCTTGTTTGTCATAAACCGCTTAAAAGAAAATTCAGGCCAAAAAAGAAGAGCGCGCTTATGCAGGCGGAAGCCGGTATGGTCAGGATCCAGGCGGTGATCAGGTTGCCGGCGATCCCCCAGCGCACGGCTGAAAAACGCTTGGTCGAACCGACCCCGAAAATGCAGGCGGATATGGTGTGCGTCGTGCTGACGGGCGCGCCGATCACGGAGGCGCAGGCTATGATAATGGCCGCGGAGGTTTCGGCCGAAGCACCGTGCACCGTCTCCAGCTTGAAGATTTTGTGGCCCATGGTCTTCACAATTTTCCAGCCGCCAACGCCTGTCCCCATGCCCATGGCCAGGGCGCAGGAAATTTTCACCCAGAACGGCACGGCGATGGCTTCTATCTGACCGAAAATCAAGAGGGCCAGGGTGATGACGCCCATGGTCTTTTGGGCGTCGTTGAGGCCGTGGGTGAGAGCCATGAAAGCCGCCGACCCGACCTGCGCCTTGCCGAAAAAACGATTGACCGCCTGCCGGCGAAAGCGAAAGAAAATGATGGTTACCAGGGTCATCAACGAAAAGCCCACGGCAAAACCGGCCAAGGGAGAAAGAATAAGAGGCAGCACCACTTTCTTAAGGATGGACAGGCCGTTTAAGGCGCTTGGGCCGGCATTGGCTAAGGCCGCGCCCATCAACCCGCCGATCAGGGAATGGGAAGAAGAGGAGGGGACGCCGAAATACCAGGTCAGGCAGTTCCAGAATATGGCGCCGACCAAGGCGGCCAGCACCAGGATATGGCTGCCGGCAACAACCTCCGGCCTCACGATGCCGCCGCCCAGGGTATTGGCCACCTCGGTGCCCAAAAGGGCCCCTAAAAGATTAAGGACGGCGGCCATGGTGACGGCAGTACGCGGGGTGAGCACCTTGGTCGAAACCACGGAAGCGATGGCGTTGGCGCAATCGTGCGCGCCGTTGGTAAAATCGAAGATCAAGGCCGTGATGACGATGATGATCAAAAGGAGCGG
>Ga0082212_10005133_pt1 | contig 17954 bp, 17 predicted proteins | sample TergutNt197P3_FD_71548 | JGI IMG/M metagenome (GOLD analysis project Ga0082212, IMG submission 71548) | Neocapritermes taracua P3 segment gut microbial communities from Petit-Saut dam, French Guiana - Nt197 P3 | ecosystem: Host-associated > Arthropoda: Insects > Digestive system > Gut ...
TTTTTTGGCTTTTTGCCAGATTTTATGCTAATATTCTAACATAAAAACCGCAAAAAAGCCAGTGTTATCAGGGATAAATGGTTTATCCGCAGGCCCTAATTATGGCTACCAATGCTACTTTCCCCCCTTATGAGTTTCATGAAGGCGGTAAAATCATAGGCATTGACGCGGAAATTGCCGCATTGATTGCGCAAAAGCTGGGCATGAAACTTGATATTATGGATATTGAATTCGACTCCATTATTGCGGCTGTACAAACAGGCAAGGCTGATATGGGCATGGCAGGCATGACAGTCACTGAAGACCGGCTTAAAAGCGTCAGCTTCTCCACCAGCTACGCCACGGGTGTTCAGGTGATCATTGTACAAGAGGACAGCCCGATTCAAACTGTTGACGATATTTTTGCAGGTGATTATACGGTTGGCGTGCAAACATCTACCACGGGGGATATCTATATCAGCGATGATTTAGAGGACGCGGGTACAGGTAAAGTGGAGCGCTACAACAAAGGAACAGATGCTGTATTGGCTTTAAGCACCGGCAAAGTAGATTGTGTGGTAATAGACAATGAACCTGCTAAAGCTTTTGTAGCTGCTAATAGTGGCTTAAAAATCCTCGGTACTGAATATGTGTCTGAAGACTATGCAATTTGTATGGCCAAGAAAAATACAGCGCTTCTGCAAAAAGTGGACAATGCATTGAAGGAATTGATTGCCGACGGCTCTGTACAGGCAATTATCGACAAATATATTCAAGCTGAATAAGTGAATGAATAGCACAGGGGCGCTTGCCTGCCCCTGTGCTATCTCATAAGTGAGGTGAGGTGAGGTGCTTGACTTGGTTTGAAGCCTTCCAGGATAAATTCTATGTAAACTTTATTCAAGACGACCGTTTTGTCAGTTATATGCTGGCCGGTTTAAAAGTAACTTTAGAGCTTACGGTAATTGCGGCAATTATCGGCATTTGCCTAGGTGTTCTAACAGCTTTGGTGCGCATAACACATGATAAAACAATAACTGTCGTTCACGCGGGGCCAAGCCGTATATTGTTGGTGTTTTTTAACGAGTTATGCAAATTGTTCATAACCGTGATTCGTGGCGTACCGGTGGTAGTGCAGCTTTTGATTTGGTTCTTTGTAATTTTCCCCCATGTGCGCAATGGCGTAATAGTAGGCATTATTTGTTTTGGCATCAATAGCGCGGCTTATGTGTCGGAGATAATACGTGCCGGCATAATGAGTGTGGACGGGGGGCAGATGGAAGCCGGACGCAGCTTGGGGCTTAATTATATCCAGACCATGTACTATATTATTTTACCTCAGGCTTTTAAAAACGCCTTGCCAACCTTATGCAATGAGTTTATTGTGCTTTTAAAAGAAACTGCGGTAGTGGGCTATATTGCGGTTATGGATTTGACCAAAGGCGCGTATATTATAGTGGGGCGCACTTATGAAGCCCTCTTGCCGCTTATCGCGGCAGCTGTTATATATCTTGTTTTGGTCATGTTGCTAAGCTGGTTGTTCGGCAAACTGGAAAGGAGGTTGCGCGCCAGTGATACGCGTTGATGATTTACATAAATACTTCGGCGCTTTGGAAGTGCTAAAGGGCATCAGCGAACGCATCCTTTCCGCTGAGAAGGTTGTGATCATAGGGGCTTCTGGTTCCGGCAAAAGCACTTTTTTGCGCTGCCTCAACCTTTTGGAAATGCCCACCAAAGGACATATCTATATTGAGGATGAGGAAATAACTGATGATAAACACGATATAAATAAACTGCGCCAGAAAATGGGCATGGTATTTCAGCAGTTTAATCTTTTTCCCCATTACGATACCTTGGGCAATGTTATTCTGGCTCCGCAAAAACTGCTGAACATGCCCAAAAAAGAGGCGGAAGAACTGGGCGGGTATCTTCTGGAAAAGGTGGGGCTTACCGATAAGATACATGTATTTCCGGCTCAGCTCTCCGGTGGGCAAAAACAGCGGGTAGCTATAGCCCGCGCCTTAGCCATGAACCCCAAAATAATGCTTTTTGACGAACCAACCAGCGCGCTGGATCCGGAAATGGTGGGCGAGGTGCTGAATGTAATGGCGGATTTGGCGGCGGAAGGCATGACCATGATCATCGTCAGCCATGAGATGGCCTTTGCCCGCGAAGTAGCAGACCGCGTGTTCTTTATGGACGAGGGTATAATACTGGAACAAGGCAGCCCGGACGAGGTGTTTAGTCATCCCAAAGAACAACGCACACAAGAATTCTTGCTCAGGGTAAGGGAGAACCGCGAATAGATTTTGAATAGTAGGCATAGAAAAATCTCGCAGCTTAGGCTGCGAGGTTTTTCTATGCCTATTATATTCTAGGTATTATATTCTGGTTAGGGTGATCTTCTTGCCGGTATTATCGGTTAAGGTTAGCGTTCTCCCCGTGATATTAAAGTTGAATACTACGCTATTTTCTGAATAAGTCATAGTAATTTTGTTGCCCTCTACCCTGAAGGTTCCATTGGTGAGCATTTTGAATGCTTCTATTGTTAGGTTGCCATTGGCTTTAAATTCATAGGTCATTTGACCATTGCTGTTGAGGATTTCCCATTTGCCGATAATAGGGCTGTTGATAACAATAGTTATAGAATTTTCATCGTCTGTATTATCAGATACGTCACCGCTTTTATCATCTGTTGTCTTGCCGGTTGTATCAGCTGTTTCCTGATCAGTTATAGTGCTGTTTGCGCTATCTGTTGCCTCGTCTGTGGCATCGCCGGTTGTTTCTTCTGTTGTGCTGCCATTTTTCTGGTAGTCTAAAGTTTTGCCCTTTAGTTTTTCCACCAGGCGAACACCGATAGCGAGTGCCTGCTCCCTTGTGGCGGTGGCTATTTTTGACAATTGTTCGTTATTGGCCTCGGCTTGTGGTGAAAAAAGATTATTGCCGGTGCCGTTGATGATGCTATGTGCCGCCATAAAGTAAACCGAGGGCTTAGCCCACTCGGAAATTTTGCTGTCGTCGGCGAATTTTGCGGGCATGGTAAAGCTTAAGGTGTAATTATTATCTGTGGCAAAAGACCAGTCAGGTATATAGGAGCGTTTCAGTACGCGGGTTAAAGCAGTAGCCATCTGCTCCCTATTTAGTATGGTGGCAGGGTCAAAGGCATTGTCTGAAACACCTACCATTATACCGCTTTGTAAGGCTTTGAGTACTTCCATATCATTGGTATCGTCAAAAGGGTTATTTTTTGGCGCTTCAGTAGTTGTACCGGAAATATTTTCATATACCTTTACTGCTACAGCAGCGAATTCGGCGCGGTTGATGGGCAAAGTCATATCGGCGCCCAAAAGTGTCTCTGGGATAAGCTTTAGCGTAGCAGCTTTGCTAAGCTCCGGCTCAGCCCAAGTGGAAGCGGCGCTCCAGGGGTCTTCACTTAGTGTAGTTGCTTGAGCCGAAGTAGCGCTTATACATATTACAGATAATACCAGAATGATAATGAACATGTTGAATAAGATTTTTTTACACATATTTTATTCCTCCTTAATAAAATTATATAATATTTACTTGGCAAGAGCGCATAACATCCAGTGCCGCTATATGCTTTTGCTCGGTAAGTCCTGCACAGCAGTTGGCTATAACACTGATCTTTACCTCAGGGAAGGCTGCTTTTAGGAGCAGTACATTGCTGATGACGCAGATATCGGTCACCAGGCCAATGACGATAATTTCCTCTATATCTTCATTTGGTCGGCTAACAGTTTCCTGCAGATGATCAAGCAGGCTTATGGCGCCAAAGGCTGGTTTTAGGATGAATTTGGCATCTTCTTTAGCCGCGTCAAGTACTTGGCGCACAATTTTCCAGCCAAAAGAGCCTTCCTTGCCATGCTTTATGGGAAGGTGGCGGCCTTCTTGGGTTTGTAAATAATTGTCGCCGTGGGTGTCTTGCAAAAAAATAATATCGTATCCTAATTTTTTGTATTCTGCGATAGCCGCTGTTGCTAAGGGAATAGTAGCCGCTGCTGCCGCGCTGCCTAAAACCCCTGTAGTGAATTCATTGGTAATATCTACGCAAACCAAGAATTTTTTTTTCATTTAGCTTCCTCCCCGTGATTAATTAATGATACCAAAGCCAATTAAAAACGCTAATGCCGAAGCAAGCAGGCAATAATATCCGAATATATAAAACCTATTGCTTTTGATCAGCATTTTAATGAACTTTATGGAAATTATACCGCAAATCAGGGCGGCGGTAAAGCCAATGATTAAATTCACAGGTATTATCTCTAAATCAGCGGATTTTACTAACTCCCTTAACTCTACAAGGCTAGCACCCAATATAGCTGGTATGGACAAGATGAAGGCAAAACGTATGGCAAATTCTTTATTCAAGCCGCCTAAAAGACCGCCAAAGATTGTGCTGCCGCTGCGGGAAAGCCCAGGTAAAATAGCAATTGCCTGGAGCGCGCCTACCAATAAAGAAGTTTTGTAGGGCGCATTAGCTTCGGTGAAGCTGCCTTTGTTGAGCTTATCCACGCAAAACATAAAAATAGCGGTAATTATAAGCATGGCGGCGACCACAAAAATGTTTTCCAGCATAGCCTCCAGTTTTAATAGCTTAATGGATATCCCTATTAATAGTGCGGGGATGGTAGCAAAAATCACCATCAGCAAAAACCTGCGTTCAGGCTTTTTAAAATTGGGCTTGCCCCGTATAAAATCAATTAAGGCGCTAAAGAATTCACGTATCAGCAGCCATACATCTTTATAAAAGACTATGATTACAGATAATAATGTGGCAAGGTGCAGAAATACTGCAAATGTTAAATTTGTGCCGCCTCCCTCTCCGAACAACGCGCCAAATATAATCAAATGCCCGGAACTTGATATGGGCAAAAATTCAGTTAAGCCTTGAATAACTCCTGCCAGTAAAGATTGTAACCAGTTCATTAATTGTCCTCCTGTTCATGAATCGGATATATGAAAAATAAGATTACCAATTGTAATAACAGTTAGTATATTATAAATTCTTATCCCTTTTCTTTTTTCAGAAAATCATTATTTAAAACTTTAAAAGACATCTTATGCTGCAGCTCTGGATTATGTTGGAATTTTTGTGTACGCACTACTATACCTTCCTTGTCAGCGCCACTGCTATATTTGCCTCTGGCCTTTTCAATCAGCGTATCAAGTGCATAATCAAAACTATCGCCAACTTCTTCTACAGGTACCATATCCAGCCCTAAGCGGCCACAATAGCTTTGCAAATCATGCAAACCCATTTTCGGTCTGGCTCCGTTTTCCTCTAAACGCACAATATCGAAAACAAATAGGTTGGGCGTCAGCAGCTTAAGCCGGTTCTTTTGAATGCCGTGCCCGCAAAACTCCCCTTGTATGGCAATATTTTCATTCAGCGAAATCAATTTTTCCTTCAAACCTTTCTTATGCACCAATTTCCACATGGCGCAGGAGGAATCATCCTCTTTATATTCTCTGTTGCGGCCACAGACACCCACCATGCCGTCTTTGTAATAAACCGTGCAGGAGGTTCCGTCCATTTTGGTTGTAATATAGTAAGGTTGCCCTAAAAAAGCTTCAATAAATTCTGTCATTGACTGAAGGCGTGTTTCATCTGTAGTGGGTATGCCATAAGGTTTTTCGCCAATTTCCACTCCTGAACTCCCCACAACCTCAGGCATTTCCCATTTGCGTACCTTAAGCAATTCAGTAATATCCGTCCCCATAACCTTTTCCTCAATTTCTGGAAAGCTGCTCACCGGCAAGGCTAAACCTTGGGAAATCTCACCACGAAAAGTAATGGTTTTTATACGCATACCTTCGCCCATAAACTCATTGCTGCGGTAACTGGTACGGCGCAAAAACTCATAGCGGGCATCTATAGGCAAAAAGCTGTCCACCTCAAAATAGACACATAAATCACCCATAGCAAACTCGCCCTTTTTAGCCACGCATTGCCAGCCTTTAATGATAACCAGTTCAATAGCGTCAGCCCCCTCAATTGGCCTGACTGCTGATATTGCCTGCACAGAAGCTAAATTTCGCATAATAACCCTCCTTTGATAATGAGTGATTCTAGATACATTAAAGGTACCCCAATACTAATAGTAAACGCATTCAAATACATTATTGGTTCAATAATTATGCAAAGACGTTTTCACATAACACGACGTTTTATAGCATGAAACACCTACTTTGTACAAAGGTTTTTCACTGCAAAGCGAACCGACATACTCATTTGTATCTATTTGTGCCAAGGCTTTGCTAGCAAGCTGCTCCAGTTTATTTTTGCTTGTCGCTTTCTTCAATTCGATAATTACACTAAAATCATCACCTTCAATAAGCAAATCATATCGGCCTAAACCGCTTTCTTTATTTGAATGGCAACAATAACCCGCGCCCAGCGCTAGCCCAAAAAACAAAACATGATAAGTTTTTTCTAATTCCTTATCCAAATCATAAAAAGATAATTGATAATCAATAAAGTCTTTTAACCTCTTACTGAATTCTTCCGTATGGGAAAGGTATTTGAAAATTTTCGCCAGTTCACAAACATTTTCCCTGCTTATACGGTCTAGTATAAATTCTTTCCACACATTGGCTATTTCTTTATTATGTATATGCACTTGATATATATTGCTGCCTTCGCCGGATTGTTTGGTATGAGAAAGATAGCCAGCCTGCACCGCTAAGGAATAAAACCCGCTTTCAGTAGTTTTATGTAAAAGCTCTTTATAAGACAACCGTGAATCTATTGAAGTAGAAGTTGATTTTTGGGGATCTTTGATCATTTCAGCTAAATCACCAGCTAATTTTTTGTTCAAGAGGCTAACCAGCAAATCAATAGTCCCGCTACGCCCCCAATAGTTCTCAAGCCGCCCTGATTTTTGATAAGATAATGCAGAAAAAAGAGTATATAAAAGTTCATTTCCCACACGGTAATTATTATACCATTCCCGGGCTAACTTAAGCTGGTCTTTATCAAGAAGCTCATGAGCTTCCTCTTCGGTTAAAGAAAAATCGCCGTCAAAGACACTGGGGGTAAAAACATCAAATACTTCTATATTGTTCAGCCCACTAAACATACTTTCTTTCGATATTCTTGTAACCCCGGTAATAACCGCTTTTTCTAGGGAAAGGTTGCTCTTTAGAGCCGATTCTAAGATATTTGTTAACCATTGCCTAATTTCTTCATATAATGGTGAATGTATATTATCCATCAGAATTTTATCATATTCGTCAATGAGGACATATGGACGTACACCACAAATACTATGGAGGTTTTCAATCAAATAACGCAAGATAGAGGTTTCTTCATATAATTTGTTTTCAAAGCATTCTTTAACTTTCCAATCCATTTGTTCGGGTTGCAGATAGTTAGAAGAAATAGTTTTTAAAGAATCAAAAAACTGTTTTTTATATAGTTTTTCGTTTAAATCTTTTATGTCAAGATAAATTACAGGGCATTTATTTATATTCTTAAATACTTCACTGCTTTCAATATAAAGACCCCTAAAAAAGCTTTTAGTATCTAGTTTGCAGTCCAGAAAAGTCCTTAGCATATCAAGATTGAGGCTTTTGCCAGTTCGGCGTGGACGGGTTATAAGCAAAACACTGGATGCTTCCTGTATTATGTGTTCAATGTAGATTGTTTTATCAATATAAAGGTTCTCATACTCAATAAATCGCCTAAAATCACTAGATCCCAAATCGATTCGTGCTTTATTACCAAATATTTTCCCCATAAAAATACCTCTTACAGTTTAATAACCTTCAGTATCTGCCCGTATCTTAACTGATTATACTACAAACAACAACCCTTTTTCAATTATTTTACTGGCTTATTCTTAAAATTTCCCCTTGCTGCTGAGAAGATATTGATATTTTTCAGTTTTCGCCTTATAATAAACCATAACGCATAAAAGTTCCTAACTTGGAGGGCAATCATGCAATATAGAATAGATCCAAAATCAGGTAATAAACTGTCTGTTCTCGGATTTGGCTGTATGCGCTTCCCGTTTGACAAAGAAAAAACAGAGCGCTTGATTATAAGCGCGGTTGAGGCAGGCATAAACTATTTTGATACCGCTTACATTTATGGTAATAGCGAAGAAACGCTGGGCGTAATATTGCATAAAAACAACTTGCGGGATAAAATTTTTCTCGCTACAAAACTGCCGCATCAGAAGTGCAAAAATTACGACGACTTTGACAGATTGTTTCTCAAGCAGCTAGAGCGCTTGAAAACTACTTATATAGACTATTACCTGATACATAATATCTCCGACCTTGCCTCATGGGAGCGGCTTTGTAATTTGGGGATCATGTCATGGGTTGCAAAAAAGAAAGAACATGGGCAGATCGGCTGCATCGGCTTTTCCTTCCACGGCGCCCAAAATGGGTTTATGTCGCTGATCGAAGCCTATGAATGGGATTTTTGTCAAATCCAATACAACTACATGGGCGAAAACTATCAGGCAGGCCGCGCCGGTTTATGTAAAGCATATGAAAAAGGTTTACCGGTTATCATCATGGAACCATTATTGGGAGGGAAACTGGCCGGCGGGCTGCCGCCTCAAGCCGCCCGCTTGTTTAAAAAAGCCGACATGGATTGCCCGCCCGGCACTGGCTGCACGGCAGCTTCGTGGGCGCTTAAATGGCTGTGGGATCAACCGGAAGTAAGCGTTGTTCTTTCGGGTATGAATCATGCTGAACAGCTGGCGGATAATATAAAAAGCGCCGAAAATGCCCGGCCCGGTATGTTATCCGCCAAAGAGGCCGGCTTATTTGCTCCTGTAATTGCGGCGCTCAGAGAAGTATATAAGATCCCCTGTACAGGTTGCAATTACTGCATGCCTTGCCCGCATGGGGTCAATATCCCTGATTGTTTCGCTGCCTACAACACGTCCTTTGCCATGGGGCTGATAGCTGGGTTTACCCAATACATTACGAGTACTGGGGCGAATCATCCTGAAAAACAACATAGGTCGAGAAACTGCCGCAGTTGCGGGGCTTGTGAGAAAAATTGCCCGCAGAATATCGAGATTTCTAAATCTCTCCAAATGGTTAAAAAGCGTATGGAGCCTTTTTGGTTTAATGCCGCGCTTAAGCTGGTTCATAAGTTTATGTCATAGGGTGTAAAAACGCCATAGCGCAAGCTGAGGGTTGATTTTTTATGTATGTGGATATAATAATCAATCGCCGCGTCGCCGCGGTAGATAAAGTGTTTACTTATACGGTGCCAGAGCATTTGCAAGAAAGCATTGGCTTAGGCACTTTATTGCGCGTACCTTTTAATCGCGAAACCTTGGAAGGGGTGGTTGTAGGCTTTCCTCAAAAACCGCCTGTCGGGCTTAAATTGCGCGCTGTAAAAGAAGTAATGGCAAAACAGCCTTTGCTACCACCCGATTTACTGGCTCTTTCCCGCTGGCTGGCAGATTATTATCTCTGCCCCTGGGTTAGTGCTATGCAGGCTATGCTCCCTGCCGGATTGGCGCTTTCCGGGCGTTTGCCCCAAACACTTTACCGTAATGTCTATACTGCTTTAGCTATGCCTCAAGACGAGCGGCTAACCCCTAAGCAGCAGCGCTTATATAACTTTGTTGCCGAAGCTGGACAATTTTGCGGGCGCGGGGAAATCGAGGGGGCAGGCTTTTCGCTTGCTATGTTGCGCAAGCTGGTCAAGTTGGGCGCACTAAGCCAAGGTAAACAGCGTATAGAGGAAAGGGCAGCGGATTATTTAGTGGAAGCAGGCACACTTTCTTTGGCGCAACAAGAGGTATATGAAGATATCCGCCGGGAATGGCAGGAAAAAAAGCGCCCCTATCTGCTGTTTGGCGTAACAGGCAGCGGAAAGACTGAGATATATCTACGTTTAATCCTGGATATGCTGGCGCAAGGTAAACAGAGTATTGTATTGGTTCCGGAAATTGCCCTTTCCGGCCAGATGCTGGCCATGTTGCGCCAGCGCTTGCCCTGCTGTGTGCAGGTGCTGCACAGCGGGCTGACTTCAGCCGAGCGCCGCCAAGTGTGGCAAGATATTGCTGCCGGGCAGGTAGATGTGATAGTGGGAGCACGCAGCGCCGTCTTTGCCCCGGCGCCGCACTTGGGGTTGATTGTGTTGGATGAAGAGCATGAAGCCAGCTATAAGCAGGATAATACCCCGCGTTTTCATGCGCGCACCGTGGCTTTGCAGCGTTGCCGGGTCAGCGGTGCGCATTTGCTTTTGGGTAGCGCCACCCCGGCGGTGGAAAGTTATCAGGCGGCAACGATGGGTATTTATGCGCGGGGGGAATTGCGCCGGCATTATTATCCCTCACCCGCGCCGGATGTACAGGTGGTTGACATGCGGCAGGAATTGCGTTCGGGCAACCGTTCTATTTTCAGCCTGAGCTTACAAACAGCTGTAGGTCAAGCTCTGGAAAAAGGTGAGCAAGCTATATTATTTCTTAATCGGCGCGGTTACTATCAGTTTTTTTCCTGCCGTACTTGCGGCTTAGCCATCACTTGTACTCATTGCAATGTGGCAATGGGTTATCATAATACCCCTCAGGGGGGGCGCTTAAAATGCCATTATTGTGGTCGTATAATACAGCCAATGAGCATTTGCCCTGCTTGCGGCAGCAAACATATTCGCAGCTTTGGTGTGGGTACCCAGCGGGTAGAGGCTGAGCTGGCAGAATTCTTTCCTAAGGCGCGCATTTTGCGCCTGGATAGTGACGCCATTAGTGAGCGTGGTGAGCATCAACGTATTTATCAGGCTATGTATGAGGGTAAGGCGGATATTTTAGTGGGTACGCAAATGGTAGCCAAGGGTCTGGATTTTCCTCTAGTAAGCGTAGCTGCCGCTTTGGCTGCCGATAGCCTGCTTAATCTGCCGGATTGGCGGGCTGCGGAGCGCGCCTATCAGTTGCTGAGCCAATTATGCGGGCGAGCCGGACGCCGTTCAAAACAGGGTTTAGCTATTATACAAACATATAATCCGCAAGCCTTGTCAGTGCAGACAGCAGCTAAGCAGGATTATCAGCGTTTTTTTGAAGCGGAGTTGCAAACACGCAGATTACACGGGTATCCGCCAAGCGGGCGTTTGTTGCGGGTGCTGATATCCGGCAAAGCAGAAGCGCGGGTCATTGAAGCCGCGCGAAGTTTAGTATATCATCTCAAGCGGCAATTACCGCCTTCAGCCGAGCTATGCGGCCCGGCCGCGGCGCCACTCACCCGCATCAAGGATCGCTGGCGTTGGCATATCATCATGAAAAGCCCACAATTATCCGGCTTGCGCCTTGCCGTGGCACAGGGCTTTGCAACCTGGCGGGAGCAGGAAAAAATACCAGTGGATTTGCATATACAAGTTGACGTGGAACCGTTTAGCATGTTATAAGAAATGAACGCAATACTCAAAAACATATTAAAGAACTAAAGCGTATGGGGATAATCGAACGTGTTGGCTCCCCAAAAGGTTGTCATTTCCGTTCGCCTCCCTTTCCGTATACGAAATTAAGCGCACCAAACTTGACGACCGTTCATTTGAAGGCATCCGCGTGGCGACAATGCACCGGGTAAAAGGGCTTGAGTTCTCATATTATAAATTTATTTGCAGTATTTAGCAAGTTGTAGTAGAATATAATAGGCCTAAATGATTACGGTTGACGAATAATCCACTTTAATTTCGCTGTCTTTTTGCCGCGAAAGCTTTGCCTTATTACCGCGCCCATCTTCAACGGTGATCCGTTCCAGGTTATGGGCATTGAAAAAATTAACAACCTCAGATTCAACAAAAGCAGGCCAGTTTACTCTTTTGCCGGATTTTTCATCTGTAAAGTTTTCAAACGATTGTGTTAGTTCTTGATTCATAATTACCTCCATAATGATTTTTTATTATTTGACACCTCAATTATTTTAGCACTTAGCGGATTTGTTTTCAAGCATTATTATTCTTTAATTAAGAATGGAGAAAAAATGGCGGCGGTTAGGGAGATAATCAAATTGGGCGACCCTTTGCTGAGGCAGCAAGCCATACGGGTAAGGCGTTTTGGGGCGCATTTAAACAGGCTATTAGATGATATGGCTAATACAATGTATGCTGCCCAAGGCTGTGGGTTAGCCGCGCCGCAAATAGGTGTGAGCAAATGCTTGGTAGTCGCGGATGACGGGCATGGTTTAGTTGAATTGATCAACCCTGTTATCGTTAAAGCTGAGGGCGAGGCCAGTGAGGTGGAATATTGCCTCTCGGTGCCGAAAATTGGCGGCGAGGTGACACGTGCCCAAAGTATAGTAGTAGAAGCCTTAGACCGTGAAGGGAACAGCCAGATATTCGAGGCAACAGGCTTTAAGGCGCGCATCTTGCAACATGAGATAGATCACCTGCATGGGCGGATGTTTGTTGATGTGATGACGCGCGAGGTTAGGGATGAGGATAAGGATGATGAATAGTGCCCTGCGAATCGTTTATATGGGCAGTCCAGGTTTTGCCGTAACGCCGCTACAGTTTTTAGTGGAGGCAGGATATAAGCCTGTGGCAGTAGTTAGCCAGCCTGATAAAGCGCGTGGGCGCATGGGCAAACTTTCGCCTACGCCGCTAAAGCAGGCGGCACTAAGCTATAATTTACCTGTGCTGACACCAACACGGGTAAACACTTTAGAAAGCATCAGCGAAATATCCGCCTTTAAGCCTGATTTACTGCTGGTGGTAGCTTATGGCCAAATACTGCAAAAGGAATTATTGCAACTGCCTTTATTGGGCGCGGTTAATTTGCATGCTTCACTCTTGCCGACCTATCGCGGGGCTGCCCCCATTCACCGCGCAATTATCAATGGGGAGACGGAAAGCGGAGTAACCACCATGTATATGAACGAGGGGCTCGATTGCGGGGATATGATAATAAGCGCCCGCTGCTTGATTGAAGCTGAGGATAACGCCGGTATGCTGCATGATAAACTGACGTGTCTGGGGGCTGAATTGCTTTTAACTACAGTCAAGCTTATTGAGCGGGGCAAAGCGCCCAGGGTAACGCAAGACAATGCGCTGGCTTCCTATGCCCCTGTCTTAAAGCCAGCAGATGAGGCCATTGATTGGCGCGACAGTGCCCAAGCGATACATAACCGACTTCGTGGCTTAAACCCGTGGCCAGGTGCGTATAGTTTCTGTAAGGGGCGGCGTATCAAGCTGTGGCGCAGCCATATCCGTCCATCCCGCTTTGCGGCTGAACCAGGCAGCGTAATTACTATAGACAGGCAAGGGATATGGCTGGCTTGCGGCAGCGGCGAGCTATGCCTTACTGAAGTACAACCGGAGGGTAAAACCCGTATGGATGCTTGTGCCTTTGCGCGCGGTTATAGCATACAACCTGGTAACCTGTTTGAATGATATGCTGTACTTTATGCTGAAACGTATTATATTGAAGGAGGAATAAAAATGTATCTTAGTGCTACTTGGGGCTTGATGCTATTAGCCCTTGTCATCTCTTTGTTTGCGCAACTTACTGTGAGCAGCACTTATAACAAATACGCAAAAGTGCGTTCACAAAAAAACATGTCGGCTTGTTCGGCGGCGCGTTATATTTTAGATTTTAATGGCCTGACAAATGTAAAGGTCGAACAGGTTCGCGGCAACTTAACCGACCATTATGATCCCAGATCCAAGGTATTGCGTCTCTCAGAATCCACCTATAGCAGTGCCAGCGTGGCGGCATTAGGGGTAGCCGCTCATGAGGTGGGTCATGCTTTACAGGATCAGAACGGCTATTTGCCCTTGCGCTTGCGCGGGGCTTTAGTGCCGCTGGCCAACTTTAGCTCTAGTGTTTCTTGGGTATTGATATTATTTGGTTTTTTGCTTAGCTCAACTGGCCTTATTGATGTTGGCATTTTTCTTTTTATGGGCGTGTTATTATTTCAGGTAATAACACTGCCGGTAGAGTTTAATGCTTCCTCCCGAGCCTTGGCTGCCCTGGAAGGTGGAGGTTTGCTGGAAACGGCAGAGCTTAAGCAAACAAAAAAAGTGCTGTCTGCCGCAGCCCTCACCTATGTGGCAGCTGTGCTGGTATCTTTACTGCAATTGGCACGCCTGTTGCTGATGCGTAACCGCCGGTGAGCGTCAAGAAACCGGCTGTTCAACCAAGTGCGCGGGAAATTGCTTTGTTGATTTTGCTGGAGGTGGAAAAAAAGGGCGCTTATGCCAATTTAGCTCTGAAGCAGGGTTTGGATTGTCATAGCCTGAATGAAGCAGATAAGAGGCTGATAAGCGAGATTGTCTATGGCAGCATACGCATGCAGGCTGCGCTGGATTACCTGCTAGCCGGCTTGCTCAACCGCCCCTTGGCAAAACTGAGCCCACCCATTCGCCAAATCTTGCGTTTAAGCTTATATCAACTATTGTACCTGGAACGTTTGCCAAGGGCAGCGATAGTTCATCAGGCTGTGGAGCTGGCAAAACGTTATGGGCATGCCGGCACTGTTTCTCTTACCAATGGTGTATTGCGCGCTTTTTTACGCTTGGAAAGAGCCACTATGCTGCCTGATGAGAGCAATATACGCGCTTATTTAAATATTACGCTGTCTTACCCCGGATGGCTGGTTGATTATCTGTTGGAAAGCTGGCCGGCGCATGAAGTAAAAGCCTTCTGCCGCTACCATAATCAGCATCAAGGCTTGGATTTACGTATCAATACCCTGCGGACTTCCCGTGAAGAATTCCTCGGGGAACTGGCTGTTATGAAAATATTAGCACGTGCGGGCGCTTTAGCGCCTGAATCTCTGATAGTAGAAGAAGGCGCCGCCAACTTGCCGGCCTTGTTGGCGCAAGGCAATTTTACCATACAGGGTCAGGCTTCGCAATTGGCGGCACATGCCCTAAACCCCAAGCCGGGTAGCAAAGTAATAGATCTTTGCGCCGCGCCGGGCGGTAAAACAACGCATTTAGCGCAGCTGATGCAAAACAGTGGCGAGATATTAGCCCTGGATTTACATCCACACCGCCTGCGTTTACTGGAGGAAAACGCAGCGCGTATGGGCATCAATATCATCACGGCAATGGCGGCAGATGGGCGGGAATTGCCCATAAGCTATCACGGCTATGCCGATTATTTATTATTAGATGCCCCATGTAGCGGCTTAGGGGTTCTTGGCCGCCGTGCCGATGCGCGTTGGCGCAAACAGCCTGCGGATATTGAAGCCATGGCAGATCTTTCCGGTACGCTATTACGCGCAGCTGCCGCTTATGTGAAACCGGGCGGTTACCTTTGTTATACCACCTGTACCATCACGAAAGAAGAGAATACGCAAAATATCAGCCGTTTTCTTGCCGAAAAGCCTGATTTTAGGCTTACCCCCATGATAAAACTGGCTGGGTTTTTCCCAAATGAGCGGGATAAAAAAGCCGCACTAAGCGGTTATCTGCAACTTTTACCGCAGATTCACGGTGTGGAAGGGTTTTTTATCACTTTACTGAGAAAAGAGGGGGCATAAATGGACAAACCAGATCTGCTATCCCTAGATATACCTGCTTTAACAGCAATGCTAATTGAATGGGGGGAGCCGGCTTACCGGGGGCGGCAGATATTTCAATGGCTACAGCAAAAGGGAGTAAAAGATTTTTCCGCCATGAGTAATTTGCCGCTTTCTTTGCAAAAAAAGCTAGCAGATCAGACGCAAATCTCCTCGCCTAGCATAGAACAAAGATATGACGCACATGATAAAGAAACAGTAAAACTGCTTTTAGCATTAGCGGATGGCGTAAAAATCGAAACTGTACTGATGTTATACAAGCGCGAAAACAGCCGGGATCGCGCTACTTGCTGTGTCAGTACACAAAGTGGCTGCGCTATGGGCTGTGTCTTTTGTGCCAGCGGTTTATTCAAGCATCCGCGCAATCTTAGCGCCGGTGAACTGGTGGCTCAAGTACAGGCTACAGCCACTATAGGGCGGGAATTGGGCTACAAGGGCATAACTAATGTAGTATATATGGGCATGGGCGAACCGCTGGCTAATCTGGCTAATTTGAAGCAATCCATTTTTTTATTGAACCAAGAAAACGGCTTAAATATCGGGCAAAGGCATATTACGGTTTCCACCTGCGGTTTGGTGCCGCAAATATATGAAATGGCCGATTGGGGCTGGCAAATAAGTCTGGCAGTATCTTTACACACGGCGGATCAAAAAAAGCGGGAACGCCTAATGCCGGTTGCCGCTCGATACTGCATAAAAGATATACTTAAAGCCTGCCGTTATTTTCGCCGGCAAACCGGGCGCCGCGTCACCATGGAATACGCTTTATTCGCCGGGATAAATGATAGCAAGCAAGATGCTCAGCAATTAGCCGACTTACTTTGCGGAGAAGATATTTTTCTAAATATTATCCTAGCAAATAATGTAGCAAAAGCAGGCTTTTGTACCAGTAATAGCGAAATAATAAGGATATTCTATGATAGAATACGTCGCCAAGGCATTGAAGCTGCTATACGTCAAAGGCGCGGCACAGATATAAACGCAGCATGCGGGCAACTTAGAGGTAGAAGTTAAAAAGTGTTCCTCTGTCCTCTGTCCTCTGTCCTCTGTTTTCTGTTCCCGGAGGTGTGTTAATTTGCAAGCGGAATTTCTTTCCCATGTGGGAGCGGTGCGAAAAAACAATGAAGATGCCATTTTTTGTGACGCCAAAGCTGGCTTATTCGTGGTGGCTGATGGTATTGGCGGACGAGAAGCCGGGGAAGTGGCCAGCGCCACTGCCGTGCGGGTGGTGGCGGAAAAATTTTGGGAAAACCCCGATATGCCTGCGAACGAATTAATGCGCGAAGCTTTTTACCAGGCTAATGATGTATTACACCGGGCAGGTAAAGAAAAAAAGACGCAAGGCCTGGGTACTACTATGACAGCCATAGCTGTACGGGGCGACGACATCCATTTGGTGCATGTGGGTGATAGCCGCGCTTACCTGTTTAACCGTAACTCCATTGAACAATTGACCGAAGACCATACTTTGGTTCAGGCTTTATTGTCAGATAAGCAAATTACCGCGGATGAAGCTATACATCATCCCCAGCGCCATGTGCTTTTACGTTCTATTGGCCAGGATATCTTAGTTCAGGTGCAAGAACATACCGTTTCCTGGAGTAAAGGAGATTATCTGCTATTGTGCAGCGACGGGCTGTATACCTTGGTTTTACCACATGAAATGCAGGAAATTGCTTTAAGGGCAGCCAATCTTAAAAGCGCTATCGATTTTATGGCGCAAACAGCTTTCAACCGCGGCGGTTATGATAATATATCAGTTATATTGGTCAGTTATGATTAAAAGCAGGAGGTTTTAGCAGTGATAGGCAAGCTTTTTAACAATCGCTATCTTATTCAGGAAAAGCTAGGTTCAGGCGGTACGGCTATTGTTTACAAAGGGCAGGATACCTTGCTAAACCGTATGGTGACCGTGAAGATATTGCGCGAAGAATATGCCAGCAACGATGAATTTGTGCGCCGCTTTCGCCGCGAGGCGCAAGCTGTGGCTAGCCTTTCTCATGGCAATATCGTAGCGGTATATGATGTAGGCTATGAAGAAAATATGCATTACATTGTGATGGAATTTGTAGAAGGGCAATCGCTGAAGGAATATATCAAAGAAAAGGGAGCCTTACCGGTGCATATTGCTGCAGCCATTATGATGCAGGTTTTAGATGGTATCGGTTATGCCCATGAACATAGCATTATACACAGAGATATAAAACCCCATAATATACTTTTGGGCAAGGACGGCCGGGCTAAGGTAACAGATTTTGGTATTGCCGTAGGCATGACCGATATGACCCAAACATATAATACTTCTTCACGTATAATGGGTTCTGTACATTATATAGCACCGGAGCAGGTTCAAGGCCAGCCGGTAGCGGAAAAATCGGATATTTATTCTGCCGGGGTGGTGTTCTATGAAATGCTTACAGGGCAACTGCCTTTTACAGGCGATACTCCTATTAGCATTG
>Ga0082212_10005134_pt1 | contig 17953 bp, 18 predicted proteins | sample TergutNt197P3_FD_71548 | JGI IMG/M metagenome (GOLD analysis project Ga0082212, IMG submission 71548) | Neocapritermes taracua P3 segment gut microbial communities from Petit-Saut dam, French Guiana - Nt197 P3 | ecosystem: Host-associated > Arthropoda: Insects > Digestive system > Gut ...
GAGGGAGATAGGATCTTTTTCTTTACCCCTTCCCAGCTGCTCGCTACGTCCGGTTTTCTTTCCGGGTTGCAAGGGCTCTAAAGGGTTAATTCTGTCGACCGTCATACTCATAACCTGCCTACCTATAATATCGGCATTTTTCAACTATAGCTTAAACCTTATTTGTGATTATGACCAGATACAAAAATGGCAAATTCGCCTTTTTGAAGCTCTTTTTTTGCAAAAAATGCCAAAATTCCGGCTGCCGGACCCCGCTTATATTCCTCATGTATCTTGGTCATCTCCCTGCCAACACAAATATACCGTTCACTGTCAAGATCGGCCAAATCTTCCAAAAGTTTAAGGATTCTAAAAGGCGATTCATAAAGGACAAAAGCCCATCCTGTATCCAACAATTCTTTAAGCCGCTTCCTGCGCCGGCCTGGTTTGGGCGACAGAAAGCCGTCAAAAATTACTGTTTTATCTCTGGCCCCGGATACTGAGACTAGTGCGGTAAATGCAGACGCTCCCGGTATTGGGATCACATCGTGGCCTGCTTCCGCTACTGCACTAACCAGCACCGATCCCGGATCACTTATACCCGGAGTTCCGGCGTCGCTTGTATAAGCAGCAGCTTTGCCTTCGTTAAGCACAGTAATAACCCGTTCTGCAGCGGTTTTTTCGTTTTGAGTCCTGCAGGAAACAAGCGGAACCTTTATGCTAAAATGGTTTAACAGTTTAAGCGTAACACGGGTATCTTCGCAGGCAACCAGACTAACAGATTTCAGTGTTTCTACAGCCCGGAAAGAGAGGTCGCCCAAGTTTCCAATAGGTGTGCCGATAATGTAAAGAACAGCCACGGTTTTTTAGTATATCATAGGTTAGACGTTTCAAAACCCGGTTAGTTTTGAAAAAACTCAGAAGAGGAATAGTGCATGGGATCGCTGCTTCAGGTTTTAATAATGATCCTTATTGGAGTACTTCTACTCTACTTTGGATTTACCCTGTTTTTTGCTATCCCCGGCGGTTTTCCCATGCCGGTCCTGAAACGAAAGAGCCGCACTCCTAAACCCAGCGGTGAAGGTTTTCCCGGTGCGCCACGGACCTGTCCCGTCTGCTCTGCAAAGCTGAATAAAGGCGAACGCGTTAAGTCTTCTGCTTTTCCTTCCATGGGAGGGTATGACCGGCTGATGCATATTTCCGGCTGTTGTTATTGCCTGGAAGGGGATCGCAACCGGGTATGTCCCGTATGCGGTACAGTCCTCTACGAAAAAGAATTTCTTATTGCCCGTCTTTTTGAAAAACCTGCCCGTTCGCATGTTCATGTCATAGGCTGTTCCCGCTGTAAAATGCGGCGTATCCCATAAACTATCATGCAGGTTTTATGACCGGGTATCCTTCGTTATTGCTGGTTTTTACTGCCGGGTTCCTTTCGTTTCTTTCTCCCTGTATTCTTCCTTTGATCCCTTCCTATTTGAGTATTTTGGGAATCGTTGGTAATAAAGAAAAATACCCGGCTGAACAGGGATCCCGGCAATATACTGCCCGTAAATCCATACTGCTTATTACTACCGTTTGTTTTATCCTGGGCTTTACTGGTGTTTTTATTGCTTTTAGTATCATTATGTCCGCTACGTTTTTCTTTATGGGCGGGACATCAGTTTATATCAGGATTGCGGCAGGAATTATAGTAATAATCCTGGGGCTGAATGTTCTTTTTGATTTTATTTCCATTCTTAATTATGAAAAACGGTTTTCCATTTCGGGAAAATTACGGGGTCTGCCGGGAGCATTTATTGCAGGAGCAGCTTTTGGCGCAGGCTGGACTCCCTGTGTCGGACCTATCCTGGCCGGTGTGCTGTTTTTGGCAGGACAAAGCGGCAAGGCTGGAATTGCAGCATTATATCTGGGCATGTACTCCTTTGGACTAGGCATTCCTTTTTTACTGGCCGCCGCTTTTTTAGACCGGTTTCTTGATGGTTCAAAATGGTTCCGCGCCCGGATGCCGCTTATTCAAAAAATCAGCGGTACAGTGCTTGTTATCATTGGGCTGATAATCCTTAGCGGCCATTTTTCCATTTTAAATACCGCCTTGCAAAAATGGCAATTTCAGTACATTGACTGGGCACAGGACAAAGCTATCCCTTTCAGGGTTCTGGCAGATTTACTGGGTTGGGCCGGAGGTCAGTAAAATACCACTGGTAAAATTTTTCATAAGACACAATAATAATGCATGAATAAAAATTGTATGCCGGTAAAAAAATCCATTTTTTACTGTATTTCCGGTATAGCAATAGTACTGGCTATTTTGCCCCTGCAACTTGCAAAGGCGCAAGTTTCATCTGATATAGAAAAAAAATTTAACAATGCAGGGATCCGCCTGTTAGGTAAACGGCAAGATTCACTGAATTTTAGCCTTCCATTGACTGATGGCAGAAATGTAACGCTTTCTTCATACAGGGGCAAGGTAGTTATTCTAAATTTCTGGGCTACCTGGTGTCCGCCCTGCCGGAACGAAATGCCCTCTATGGAAACCCTGTATCAGCGCTTTAAAAACCGGGGGCTTGAGCTTCTGGCCGTTAACCTGGGAGAAGACAAAGCTGCTGTACAGCAATTTATACGAAATAACAAGTATACTTTTCCGGTTTTGCTGGATAGTGTACAAAAAACCGGCAGACAGTATGGAATCTCCGCAATTCCTGCAAGCTATATTATTGACAGAGAAGGAAAAATAATAGCCAGAGTTGTAGGAAGCATATCCTGGGATGATCCAAAGATCTTTACCGCCTTTGAGGCATTGCTGGAGAACAAGTGATCTTTCTAAAACTGAAGTACTAAAAGAGCCTCTGATGCAGCGTTTTCTTTATACGTTTTACATATGTATTGATCATTTTACACTTTTCTGGGATACTCTTTGATAATTATTCTGATAGGAAGAAAAATATGGAAAACAAAAAAGTTGTCCTGGCAATTGATGACAATGTACAGCAGCTTAAGGAATATAAGCTGGTTTTGGTTCCAAAATACGATCTCCGGGTTGTAAAGGCTGCTTCCGAAGCCTTAAGTTTTTTAAACAAAAGCGAATCAGATATTATTCTATTGGATATTGAAATGCCAAATATCTCCGGGTTTGAATTTCTTGAAGATATAAGAAAAATACCCAGTTATATGCACGTTCCAATAATTATCGTCAGCGGCAATACCGGGGAGGAATTTTTTAAAAAAGCCAGAGAATCCAGCGCCGCTGATGTATTAACCAAACCGGTAAACCCGGAAGCACTTATCGAAGCAATAGAAAAGTATATGCCAAAATAGGAAGGAAGAAAAATGGACAATACAGGTAAACTTGCCCCGGTAATAAAAATAGTCGATGAAAAATGCGTCAACTGTTACGCCTGTATAACCGCCTGTCCGGTTAAATACTGCATGGATGGTTCAGGAGAAAAACTGGCCGTTAACCATAATTTATGCATAGGCTGCGGACACTGCATACCAGCCTGTACCCATAACGCAAGAGAACCGGTAGACGACATACATAGTTTTCTGGAAGATTTAAAAAAAGGAGAAAAGGTTGTCGCCATAGTTGCCCCGGCTGTGGCTTCGGTTTTTCCCGGTAATTACCTTAGGGTAAACGGGTTTCTTAAATCTCTGGGAGTTAAAGCGATATTTGACGTAAGTTTTGGAGCAGAACTAACCGTATATTCCTATGTTAATCACATCAAGAAAAAAAAGCCCAGAATGGTAATTGCCCAGCCATGTCCGGCAATTGTAAGTTACATTGAAATTTATCATCCCAATTTAGTGCCCTTTCTTGCGCCGGCGGATAGCCCTATGCTGCATTCACTTAAAATGATTCGGGAATATTATCCCCAATACAAAGATTATAAGCTGGCAGTAATTTCCCCCTGCATTGCCAAGAAAAGGGAATTTAATGAAACTGCATTGGGAGATTACAACGTTACCATGATTGGGCTTAAAAAAACACTTGAACAGCAAGGAGTTGATATTAAGAGCTTTCCTGAAGCGGAATACATTGGCGCACTGGCAGAACGGGCGGTAACATTTTCCAGCCCTGGAGGCCTGCTGGATACTGCCGAACGTTTTGTACCGGGTATTAGAAGGAATACACGCAAAATCGAAGGCACCCACACAATATACCCGTATTTAAGGGGAATTGCACATATGCTGGATAAACCGGAAGTGGAATTCCCCATGCTCATAGATTGCCTGAACTGCGATTTAGGCTGTAATGGCGGCCCTGGCACAGGTAACAACAAAAAAAACATGGACGAGCTTGAAAGCCCTGTTCGTAAACGCAGTGCCGAGCTGGAAAAACAGCTAAATCCCAGAAAGCAGGAAAAGCTGTATGCTAAATATCATAAGGTTTTAAGCCGGTACTGGAAACCAGGACTGTATGACCGCGGTTATGTAGATCTTTCCGGGAATTATACCCTCAGGCGCCCCAACCAGACTGAGTTGGCCGAAGTTTTTAAAACCATGAGAAAGTTTGGGGATGAGGATATGTTTGACTGTACCAGTTGCGGTTATGGAAGCTGCAGGTCAATGGCTACAGCAATATTTAATAAACTAAACAAGCCGCAAAATTGTGCAAAATACACTCTTGCACTTCTTGAAGAAGAGAAAAAAACAACAGTGTACATAAACCAGCAGCTTAAGGAACACATCAGCCGCGCCCTTGACGTAATCGAAGAAATTAATAGCCTTGTAGAAAAACTAAACACCAGTATCAACACCCAGTCGGAATCGGTAAATGAATCCTCGGCAGTTACGGGAAAAATGGTAAGCTCCCTAAAGAATACTTCTGAACTTTCACGGCAAAAGCGGGAAGCTGTTATAGGGTTAATAGAAAACGCAGCGAAGGGCCAGGATGCCATGAAAGAGACCATTCATGCGGTTCAAAGTATTTCGGAGTCGGTAGACGGGATAGCATCGGCAATTAGAACCATCAGTGTTATCGCATCCAACACCAACCTCCTTTCCATGAATGCCGCCATAGAAGCTGCCCATGCAGGCGAAGCCGGCAAAGGTTTTGCTGTGGTAGCCGATGAAATCCGGCGTCTTTCGGAAACAACCAGAGAAAACTCGCGAAGTATTTCCCAAACCCTTTCCAGCATCATCGAAGGGATTACCACTACTTCCAAACGTTCCGATGATACCGGCAACCTCATTAACGGCATGTCAGAAGAGATAAATGGTTTTGCCGGTACCATGGCAGAGCTTATTGATACCTTAAGCAGGCTGTCTTCCGAAAGTTCGGGGATTACCTCAGCGCTGGAAAACCTGCAGCAGAACAGCTCTGCAGTTAAAACGGATTATGCACAAATGTTGTCCTTAACGGATAAACTCCGTTACGACATTAATTTCCTTGCAGCCATGTCGGCAGACATTGTCCGTGCCATTGAGCAAAATGACCATGAAATAATAGCCAAACTTATAACCATGGATAATAAGGAAGAACAGCAGGAAACCACAGAAGCGGAAGCTAATACTTAGGTTGTAACGAGCCTGTAAAGTTTAAAGCAAGTATTTTTAAAACGCAGGCAAGTTTTAAAAAGCCCTAAGCTGCAAAAAGTTATTTGTTGTTTTTTCTGGAATTATCGTTAATAGTAAATGGCGGTATTATAATGCTGAAGAGACTGGAACGGCTACTAATAACTTTTACAAAATTTGTTTTTGGGAATATGCCTTTTTTAAGAAAAATAGAAATTTCAATACGCTTCAGGCGTGTTTATAAAAATAATTTTAGAAAAATTAAATTTCTGGGGCAGTATTTTCAGGACATGATTGCCTTTTTATATTTGCAAAAGAAAAACAATGGTTTTTATATTGATGTTGGCGCAAATGACGGAATAACCGGAAGCAATACTTTTGTTTTTGAACAAATTGGCTGGAAAGGTGTTTGTATTGAACCTCACCCGGATATTTATAAAAAATTAATAAAATACAGGAAATGTGATTGTTTTAATGCTGCATTATCAAATAATACAAATGAAGATGTCGATTTTTTTAAAGCAAATGCATTGAGCTGTCTTAACGAAGGAATGACAGAATCACATAAACAACGGGCTGAAAAAAATGAAAAGACAGAAATAATAAAAGTAAAAACAATAACTTTTGATAAAATAATGGAAAATTATCCAAACGTAAAACATATAGATTTTATATCATTGGATGTAGAAGGGCATGAAATACAAATATTAGAAAATATAAATTTTCAAAAATATTCATTTGGATTTTTTACCATAGAAAAAAGCAACCCGGAAAAAATAAAAGAGATAATGCAAAAAAATGGATATATACTATTTATGGAAATAGGGGCTGATATAATGTTTATACCAGGATGACCGGCGGCCTCCATATGTATTCTAAAGAAGGATACACAAGCAATCCTAAATGGAAAGGTATATATGAGAATAGTTATAACCGACGACCGTTTTGACGGCCGTTACGAAGAAGAAAAAAAGATTTTTCCTGATGCAGCGTTAATTATATCAGACTGCTATAACGAAGATGAAGTGATTTCTGCATGTGCCGGCGCTGACGGGATACTCTTAAACCAGGCGCCCATGACAGCCGGAATAATTAAAACTCTGGACAACTGCAAGGTAATTTCCCGTTATGGCATTGGCTATGACAATGTTGACCTTCGTGCAGCAGAAGAAAAAGGGATATGGGTAACCAATGTTCCCGCTTACTGCAATGAAGAAGTTGCCGAACATGCCCTGGGTCTTCTTCTTTCCTGTGTTAGGGCAATCCCGGAAAGAGACAGGGCAATACGCGAAGGCCGCTGGAACATTAACCGGCCAACAAGACGAATGTCGGGAAGGACACTCGGCATAATAGGGTTTGGAGAAACCGGCAAAGCATTTTGGGAAAAAATACAGGGATTTGCATTCAATACAATTCTTGTTGCCGATCCCAGGGGAGATATTAAACTTGAAGAACTGCGTACAAAATTTAAAAACGAAGAACGGCTTTTTAAAGAAACAAAAATAGTGGCATTCGAAGAATTGCTTGCGCTAAGTGATTTTATTTCAATCCATGTCCCGTTAAACGAAAGCACCAGACATTTTATCAATTCCAAAAGTATTGCAGAAATGAAAGAAGGCGTCGTAATTATTAATACTTCCCGCGGGGCAGTAATCGAAGAGACAGCTTTTGCAGAGGCACTTAAAACAGGCCGCATTGCTTCTGCAGGGCTGGATGTATTTGAAAAGGAGCCCCTGCCCCGGAACCACCCTTTCCTTGACCTTTCCAATGTTGTCCTTACCGATCACAGCGCCTACTTTAGCGCTGAATCCGTTTCTAAACTTAAAACAAACACAGCATTGAATGCACGGGAAGTGCTGGAAGGCCGTATCCCCGGTTCAGCAGTAAACAAACCGGTTGTCAGGTAAACCTTAAGTTTAGCAGTATTGTATAGATATTCAGGAGCTTTGCCGGTATACTGTAGCTTAATAGGAGGGTGATATGTGGGAAACTTTTATTGATTCTATTGGTCTGTCCTTTCATCCGCGGGAAATAATCGGTATTATCGGCACTTTACTGGTTTCAGCCAGCCTTTGCATGAAACACATCAAGGGACTGCGTATTGTTAATCTTGCAGGATCCGTCATTTTTATTATATATGGCATTTTTATTAATTCTCCTTCCATTTTGCTTTTAAATGGTTTTTCCATTATAGTAAACAGCTATTACCTTCTTCAGATAAAGTATGAAACCCACAGGACTGATTTGTTTGACGTTTTTTTTGTTGATTCTCTGGAAAACGATGTGCTGCAGCGTTTTGTCCGTTTCCATGGAGACGATATGTGCCGTTTTAACCCTTCTTTTGATCCTAATTTGCAAACAGGAACCCTGGCTGGTTCGGAATGCTGCTTTATACTCCGGGAAACTTTACCGGTGTCCCTTGTCGCATATAAACGCGGAGAAGACGAAGAAATTACTATATTGATGGACTATGTAATTCCCGCATACAGGGATTTTAAAAATGCCCAGTTCTTTTTTACCAATGTGGTTAATCGTATTGCCAGTCCCGGATCGGTATTTTTAGCCAGGGGTGAAGTAAAAGCGCATATAAGCTATCTTAAGCGCATTGGCTTTATTGAAACAGGTAAAGAAGGAAGAATAATATATTTCCGTAAAGCAATTTAATTAGCGGAAATTAAAAAAAATGATTAAACTGGGCGCTTCCCGTATAGATATAGAAAGAGCGGCGGAGATCCTAAATAACGGAGGGCTTGTTGCATTTCCCACCGAAACAGTTTACGGCCTGGGAGCCGATGCATTTAATCCGCTTTCCCTGGCCAGGGTATTTAAAGTAAAAAACCGTCCGCATTTTGATCCCCTTATCATTCATATCGCCAAAACCAACTCCCTGGAACATATTGCATGTCTTGACAGCCTTGATTCGCACTGCCGGAAACTACTGGATCTGCTTATAAATTCATTCTGGCCCGGTCCGCTAACCCTGGTTCTTCCCAAACGCCAGGAAGTACCCGGTTTGGCAACTGCCGGTCTGCCTGCCGTAGCAATTCGTTTTCCTTCCAACCCTGTTGCCCAGGCATTAATAACGCTATCTACCGGAGCTGTTGCCGCCCCCAGCGCCAACCCTTTTGGCCGCTTAAGCCCTACCAGAGCGGAACATGTTATGGAAACACTGGGTAATTCAATTGACTGTATTATAGACGGGGGTCCCTGCCAGGTAGGAGTAGAATCCACGGTACTGGAAATTCAAAACGCTGGTATCCCGCGTATCCTCAGGCCAGGCGGCATAAACAGGAAGCAACTTGAAGCAATCATTGGCCCTGTAGAAGATGGCTCCAAAATCAGCCAAGAAAAAGGAAATATACAATGCGATCAGAATAAAACTGCCGCATTAAGTGCACCAGGTATGATGCAAAGCCACTATGCGCCGGTCGTTCCGCTTTTCCTTCATAGCCCTGAAGAAATGGCAACACTCCCCTATCATGATAAAGAAGGGTATCTTTTCTTTTCCGGGAAAAACCGGACACAATGGCCGACAAATCCGGTACAATTATCCAGCCATTGTCCAGCAATTTTAACACTTTCCGAAACAGGAAATATTACAGAAGCAGCAGCGAATTTGTATGAATACCTTCATATATTGGACAGATCGGGCGCCAGTTGCATTCATGCAGAATCATTACCGGAAGAAGGAATTGGCGAAGCGATAAACGACAGGCTATACAGGGCTTGTCATAAAAACTAAATCAACAACCTGGCCCTGAAGCTCCTTTGCGACAGTGAGTTCCCGGGTATTACCAGCATACTAATAGAAATTTCCGTAGTTATTTTGACCCGGAATAATCAAAAAAGTTGCAAAAAATAATGTTTTTTATCTCGACAAAAAATACTTTCCATGTCATAATTGGGTTATGCTACAGTGGGATGAATATTTAGCCGGTTGGCCCGATTTAGCGTACCCTAATTTTATTGCCTTCCTTGACGATATCGAAAAAAAAAATGGGGGAAAAACAGCCATTTTGTACCGTTCCGGCAAGCAAACCGACTTTACCCGCTGGTCATTTAATTTTTTTGCCGCAGAGTGCCGGCGCATAGCCCGGGGGCTAATCAGTGCAGGGCTCAAAAAAGGAGACAGAGTTTCCTTATGGGCAGAAAACCGCCCGGACTGGATGAGCGTCTGGATAGGTACACTTATTGCAGGTTGTTCCATTGTCCCCATAGATTATCTGATAACAGATAAAGAATGTAAAAATATTATCGATATTACGGAATCAAAAGTTTTATTTTATTCCAAACGCAAAGAAGCATTTGTTAAATCTCTTAAAATTAATACAGAACTAAAAATTTGTATTGACAATGAAGAAAAAAAAGCGTTTGAGCATTTTGGTGAAAACAAAAACATAAAACTCCCGGCAGCCGAAAGCATAGCAGAAAATGATCCGGCATCCATAGTATTTACTTCTGGAACTACAGGTTTTGCAAAAGGAGTAGTACTTTCGCATAAGGGAATTATCGCCAATGTCAGCGCAGCTATTCTTTCCATTCAGCCTGCAAAAGACGATCTCTTTATTAATGTTCTTCCTCTGCATCATACATATCCTACAACATGTTCTTTTCTTGCCCCGCTGGCATGCGGAACAGGGGTAATCATTGTCGAAAAACTTGTAGGCAAAGTGGTAATTGATGATATTCGCGATGCTGGAGGCAGGCTCCTTATTTCCGTACCGCTGCTATACGACAAGGTAAAGGATGCACTGGAAGCGGGAATTAAAAAACTTCCAGCCCCGTTGCGGTTAATTATTAATATTTTGCAAAGCATTTCTCTTGCCAGGGCAAAAAAAAGCCGGGTTGGCTTTGGCCGGGTAATGTTGAAATTTATACGGAAAAAAGCAGGTTTAAGCAGTATTAACCTCATGGTTGCAGGAGGCGGTCCGCTGAATCCCGCAACGGCGGATTTTTTTGAATCACTTGGGTTTAACATTTTTCACGGTTATGGCATGAGCGAAAATGCACCACTGGTCAGCGTTGGTACCCCGGGTTATAAAAACAATGTTTCTGTTGGTCTGCCGGTAAAATATACAGAAGTAAAAATTATTAATCCTGACGCAGAAGGAATTGGAGAAATAACCGTTAAGTCCCCGTCAATAATGCTGGGATATTATAAAAATCCCGGGGCCACCAGGGAAATTATAACAGAAGACGGCTGGTTATTAACCGGAGATCTGGGCTATCGTGATGAAAAAGGTTTTGTTTATATTAATGGCAGAAAGAAAAACCTTATTGTCAGTTCCGGCGGAAAAAATATTTACCCCGAAGAAATTGAGCAATACTTTAACAGTTCCCGAGTAATAGGAGAAATCCTTGTCCTTGGCCGTAAAGACAAAACCGGCGGAGAACACATTTTTGCTGTCGTTGTACCTAACCGCGAAACCTTATCAGATGATTATTCTGACCTGATAAATGCCGAAGGGGAATTAAGCAACGGGGGAGAAAAGCTGATTTATTCGCTGGTTAAAAAAGAAATAGAACAAATTAATCGAAAACTTCCCGGATATAAAAAGATTGCGGATTTTGCCCTGCGCCACGAAGAATTTGAAAAAAACGCCCAGAAAAAAATACGCCGCTTTCTTTACAAGGATTACGAGAAAGCATAAAGTAATGAATGCTATCCTTTTTATCAAGTGATAAACCATTTCAGATTGGCTTTTTGGTAGAAGACCTGGAAGCGTGCATACATTCCTATAATAACCAGTTTGGCATTTCAGGCTGGCAGGTGTATACATACGGCCCTGACAACTTAAACCGCATGATCTACCGGGGAAAAAATACTGCCTATTCGATCCATATCGGGCTTAATTATATCGGCGCTACCCGTATAGAACTAATTCAGCCGCTGGAAGGGCTGACTATTTTTACAGAGTTTATTGAAAAACATGGTTATGGCCAGCACCACCTGGGTATTTATGTCAACAATATAAAAGAAGCCATTACTGAAGCAGAAGCGGCCGGTTTTATTGTAATTATGGAAGGCGGTGGCCATGGCCTGGATGGTGACGGGTTCTTTGCATACCTTAACACAGAAGAAACGCTGGGTACCACCTACGAATTAATAGAACGGCCTGTCCGCAGAAGAATGCCGGACATGATTATTTAGTATGGTCTAAGGTTTTAAAACAGTTCTGGGATTAACCGATGTACCATCTTTGTATACGGTAAAATGGAGGTGAGGGCCGGTGCTTTGCCCGGTATTTCCCACATACCCGATAACCGTATCTGTATCTACATACGTCCCGCTCCTGGCTTCATACGATTCCAGGTGGCCGTAAAGGGTTTTATACCCTTCGGTATGGCGGATAATTACAAAGTTGCCGTAAACATTATCATAGCCTACTGATTCAACCCTGCCGGCCATTGCTGCCCTTATAGGCGTACCCATGGGAGCAGCTATATCCAGCCCGTCATGTACACCACGGCCAAAGGGACTGCGGCGGTAACCGTAACCCGAAGTAATACGGCCCCGGACAGGCCAGTCAAAAATATTTCCCGATACAATAACAGCAGGTGCAGGCGAAGGCCGGTAAACAACCACAGGAATATCTTCCCAGGGAGCAGTAGCACCGGGGATAAAGAGGCTGGAATTTGGGTTTATTTTATCTGAAAAAAGCTCATTGGCAGCCTGAATTTCTGCAATATCCGCTTTATGTTTTTCTGCAACAATCTTTAATGTATCCCCGGTTTTAATTTTATAGAAAACACCATCCAGGTTAGGAATCCTAAGAACTTTCCCTATGGGAACGGTACGGGTATTTTTTATATCATTCACTGAAACAAGCGTACTGATTGAAAGGCCGAATTTTTTGGCTATTTCTCCCACCACTTCGCCTTGCTGTACAGTATAAGATGAAAAGAGGAGCATCCTGGGCTGGGATAGGGTTAAATCTTCCGGTACCGATACACCTGCCATTTCCAGGGCGGCAAGCTCAACGGTAACATTATTTTCCCGGCCCCCCATACTTTCTTCATTCTGCTGAGGCAGGTTAATTTTAATACCTTTTACCTGCGAAGCAAGAATAAAAAAAACCAAAAAAAGCGCTAAAAGAGAAGTTAATACCTTTACGTTCGCCTTAGTTACAGCAAATTTTCTAAAAACAACCAGCATATCTTATCCGCCTGAACAATTTATTACCCCATTGTTCGAATTTCGGCATAGAATTCATTTGAATATATACCAAATAGCAAGACTATGGGAAGTACTTTTTATATATTTAAATAGAAATGTACAACTTTTTTATAAAAAAACCACTTTTCCTTAAAAATTATGTGTTTTTTTGCAAAAAACCCTATTTTTCCAGTAATTTCAGCATATCGCGTATTTCCGCTGCTTTTTCGTAGTTTTCCACGGCAACTGCTTCTTCCAGTTCCTTTTGTAAAATATACTTTTTCGCTGTTTCTTCTTTTTCCGATGTTAAATCTTCCGTTATAATTCCCGCGGTTTGTACCACTTTTTCATTAATAAAAATGGGGCATTTATAACGTACAGCCAGGGCAAGGGCATCGGAAGGCCGGGAATCAATAACCAGTTCACTGCCCGAAGGTTTTTTCAGGACAAGCGAACCAAAGAAGGTATTATCTCTTAAATCGCTGATTTCTATTCGAAGAAGCTCCAAATTTGTTTCCTTAATTAATTCATGGAGCAGATCTACCGTTAGCGGACGGGATATGCTTATTCCGCCAAATCCAATCAATATGGCTTGCGCTTCCAACTGGCCAATAAAAATAGGTACAGAATACTCTGATTTTAGGGGCTTTATAAATATCATAAAACCATCGCCGGTTTCGGCAACACCCCAAATTTCCGCCTCTAACATATACTTACCTTGCCAGCTTTTTTGGCAACGCCTCCTGGCGGTGAATTAGTGTGATTTCCACGGACTCGCCGGCAACGGCGCCCGAAGAGACGCATTCTATTGCAGAAGCTCTGTTAAGTTAGTCAGCAGGAGGCCTGCCTCTTTATCCACTGCCGGCAGAGACGAAAAAGCAGCCCCAGCCTCGGCAATAAGGGTTCTGCCCCGTTTTTGAGCTTCTGCTAATGCTCCCGCTTCAGTAAGTGCGGCAATGAATTCTTCAACTTCCGGCACATTTACACCTCCCTTACGGGCGGCCATAAAACAGTGCTGAACAAAAGCTGAACGGTTTGCCTTATCTGTTTGTATAAAAAGCAAAACAGGAAGGCTTTTTTTACCCTCCACTACATCATCGCCCCGTTCTTTTCCCTTTATGCCGGAAACCAGGTTTTTAACATCGTCCAAAATCTGGAAACCTATCCCAAGCCTTTGAGCCGCCGCCCCCAAAGAAGCCAGCACCCCTTCATTTATTACACACCCCGTTTTTTTGGTGGGGGAAGTATTAAGGGAGATCCGGGCAGTTTCTGCCCCCAGCAGGGCGGCAAAACGGGCAAGGCAGCCGGTTTTAAGGCTGGACATAATCATGTAATCTTCCAGAGAAGGAAAATAAGCCGGGTCCCGGTGCCAGGCAATGTCCATGGATTGGCCCAGATGAAGGAAACGCATATGCTCCCCCCAAAGCTGCCAGAGACGGTTTCTGTCTACAGCATCTGCATCCCAATGTTCCAGCGCTGTAAGCGGCAGAAAATACAAAAAAGCTCCGGCATTAATTGCCGTATCGGCGCCATAAAGCAGGTGAACTGCCGGTTTGCCCCGGCGCTGGCCTGAACTGTCTTCCAAATCATCATGAATAAGGCTGGCAGTATGACAAAATTCTACCAGTGGAAGCAACGGAAGAACCGCATCGCCTCCTCCCAATACCCGGCATACCAAATGAGCCATTATAGGCCGCCAGCGTTTGCCGCCTCTGTTAAAGAGATCTTTTCCAGGTTCCAGCAGCGATTTTGTTAATTCCGGCCGTATGTCCAGCCTCGGAAAAATCCTGTTGTACCATTCTTCCCCTGGAGTACCAGGAAGGAATTCCTTTAGGAGCGCTTCAATTCTTTCGGCCTCTGCGATATACTCTTTTTCCATACTTAGATAGTATCATGGCACACTACGAAAAACCAGATTTTTGGTCAATAAAAGCACAAAAAGAAGGGTACCCTGCCCGGTCAGTTTATAAACTTAAAGAGATTGATGAAAAATTCAGTTTTTTTAAGTCCTCATATCAAAAAACCATTTTTAAACAAAATGCCGGGCAGACAAATCCGGTTAAAGTTAATACACCTGCTTTACGGGTTCTTGATCTTGGAGCAGCCCCTGGAAGCTGGAGCCTTTATATACTGAACAAATATGGAAAACGCCCCGGAGCCCTGTTTCTTGCGGCTGTAGATCTTCAGCCTTTGCAGGAAAACAGCGTTTTTTCCGGGCGGGACAATTTTTTCTTTATCCAGGGCGATTTTACAGGAAGCCCGGCACGGGATGAATTACTCAGCCGTGGACCATATACTACAGTTATCAGTGATGCAGCGCCGCCTACAACCGGTTCCCGGACTGTGGATACCCAGCGTTCCTTTTTGCTGGCTGAAGAAGCCTTTTCCTTTGCCAATAGCTGCCTTGTTTCCGGCAGCAACCTGGCGGTAAAGGTATTCCAGGGGGCAGAGACAAATGCCCTTCTAAAACGCTTTAGGGAATTTTTTGACAGTGCAAAAAGTTTTAAACCCGCTGCCTGCCGCAGCAATTCCTTTGAAACATATCTTTTAGGATTTGGAAAAAAAGTATAAACTGATGTATGGTCAACCGTATCTGGTACCTTTATTGCGTATTTTTTTTACTGGCATGTGCTGATGTCCCAAAAAATAATGTTACACCCCGTGAAGACAGTTTACAGGAAATAGCTGTCCCGGCAGAACATCTTGTATTTATAGGTTTTGACGGATGGGGAGGCGCCTATGTCCCCCAGGCGGATATGCCCACAGTAAAACGGATGATTGCCGGGGGCGCTTCAAGCCTGGATATGCGTTGTATTTTACCCAGCATTAGCTGGCCAAACTGGTCTACCTTGTTTTGCGGAACAGCTCCTGAACAGCGTAACGGCGAAAGAGACAACAATGTAACTGCTACCATGAATTTTCCGACTATTTTTGCCCTTGTAAAAAACAAAAACCGGGCAGCGATCTTTTTCCATGAATGGAACGCCCTCCGGTATATTTGCACTGATGAAGAGGCAGAAAAAATTACAATACAGTCCGGTGAAAAACCGGCCCAAAGTGCAGCAGATTATATAATTCAAAATAAACCGGCATTTACTGCCATAACGTTTAATGAGCCTGACAGTACCGGCCATAAAAACCGCTGGGGTTCAAAGGCGTATTATGCTAAACTTGCCGAACTGGACAATTTAATCGCAATAATTGAACAAGGTGTAAAGGATGCGGGAATTTATGATAGCACCGTATTTGTGCTCTCTGCGGATCACGGGGGAGACTTCCTGTGGGCACATGGGTTCAATTTAAAAAAACACCGGCAAATTCCCATTGTTTTTTACGGCAGGGGTATTAAAAGCGGTTATACCATTCCTTCCCCGCTTTCTATCTGTGACATAGCCCCGACTATGGCGGCGATCCTGGCTCTGGATATACCACCGGCATGGACAGGACGTCCGCTAAAGGAAATATTCAAGTAAATTGTATTTTCTTATTTGTTGCGCTATAAGGAATTAGCAATTTTCTCCAAGAGCTTTTTCCGAAACAAACAGAGTTTTGGAAAAAGCTCAAGCTATTTTAAAAACCTGTATCCTGCCCCCCATACGGTTTGTAAGTGAACGGGTTCGGAAGGGTTTTTCTCGATTTTTTCCCGCAGGCGATTAATATGCACCGCAACGGTTTTAAGATCGCCGTACACATCTTCTCCCCAAATCCTGTCGTAAATCAGTTCTTTGCTGAACACCATTTCCGGGTTTGAGGCAAAAAAGTACAGCAGCTCATATTCTTTTTGAGTAAGGGTTATTTCTGTTTCATCCACAAGAACCATGTGAGTGCCTGTGCTTATTCTAAGCCAGCCAAAATCAATCTCGCAGCTTGTTTGCATTTGCGGCGAAGCGGAATTCCGGGTTAGCCGTTCGTACCGGGCGATGTGCGATTTTACACGAGCGACAAGCTCGGTTGGAGAAAATGGTTTTACAATATAATCATCCGCCCCAAACCCCAGCCCCCGTATTTTTTCGTTGTCTTCCATGCGGGCGGTAACCATTAGAATCGGTATGTCGATTTTGTCCCGAATCTCACGGCATATTGCCATGCCGTCTTTTCCGGGCAGCATAAGATCCAGGATGATGAGCGCGTAATCCCCCGACAGGGCTTGTTTCTGTCCCTGTAAACCGTCATGGTGTATATCAACTTCGAACCCGTTAATCTCCAGAAAGTCTTTTTCTATGGCGGCAATTTCCCTGTCGTCTTCTATGATAAGTATTTTTGATTTTTTGTCGGGCATTATTACACACCTCCTTGTTGTAACGGCAACCGGATTACGATAACAAGGCCGCCCCCTGTAACATTTTCCTTAGCAGTAGAATTTATTGGGGGGCACGCCGTGTTAATTGTATCTGAAATGACACGCTCACCGGTTCGCGTGCTGTTTTGGGCGCCGGAAGGAGGCAGTTCGGCGTGTATGCTGCCGCCCATGCGTTCGATAATTTTTACGCTTATGGCAAGCCCCAGGCCGGAACCAAGTTTGCTGCGGGACGGGTCGGTGCGATAGAAAACATCAAACAATTTCGGCAGCATATCCGCTTGCACGCCGGGACCGTCATCGGCCAGACGCAGCAGCACGGAATTATTTACCGTAGTTGCGCTGATGTTCATTTGTCCGTGTTCCAATGTTTTATACTTTACACTGTTTTCCAAAATGTTGATAATAACATTCCTCATTAAAAGTACATCGGCATATACAAAAACATTCTGCGGCATTTCACCTAATGTAATGTCGAGCCCGCGGGAGGCGTATTCGGAGATTGTGTCTTCTACCATATCGGAAACGGCAGGGCACAAGTCTACACGCCGCACGGTAAGCGGGAATTCGTCCATGTCCAGTTTTGAAAAAAGGAATAGCTGTTCAATAATGTGTTCCATATCTGCGGCCTTGTTTTTGATTATGTCAAGGTATTTTTTCTGCATTTCGGGTGTGGAAGCGACACCGGTTTCAATTCCTTCAATGCAGCCTTTTATTGATGTAAGGGGCGTGCGGAGGTCGTGGGATATGCCCGCTATGAGTTCTCTCCGGTTTGCCTCGTCTTTCTGTTTTTCGGCGGTAGATGTTTCCAATTTTGCTGCCATTTCGTTAAAGGCTTCGCAGATAGGACGAAACTCGTCATCGTTTTGATAATCAATGCGATACGCGAAATTGCTATCATATATTTGGCGCACCCCTTCATTGAGCGGTTCCAAAGGCTTTACAATTCTTTTTGTCATGCGGTGGGTAAAATAATTATTCAGTACGCTGATTAGTATGATAAAAAGAGC
>Ga0082212_10005135_pt1 | contig 17951 bp, 17 predicted proteins | sample TergutNt197P3_FD_71548 | JGI IMG/M metagenome (GOLD analysis project Ga0082212, IMG submission 71548) | Neocapritermes taracua P3 segment gut microbial communities from Petit-Saut dam, French Guiana - Nt197 P3 | ecosystem: Host-associated > Arthropoda: Insects > Digestive system > Gut ...
AACATTTTGATAACAGAACATCAGTGAACGCCATAGAGGATGGATAACTGGTATCAAATTGAGTAACAATCCAACACATAAGCTAAACGGATTCGTTTAGAACAAGTCTTTTATTTTCGAGTGGGAGTAAGCTGTGCCAAGCGATATGCGATCTGCTGTATGGGGGTATAGAGATGAACCGGATAAAAATATTGAAGGGCGACATAACAAAAATAGAAGTGGGCGCCATAGTGAACGCCGCGAACAATTCGTTGCTCGGCGGCGGCGGCGTGGACGGGGCAATCCACCGAGCAGCTGGCAGAGAGTTGCTTGAGGAATGCCGCAAGCTGAATGGCTGCGAAACCGGGAAAGCAAAAATCACGAAAGGCTATGATTTACCCGCTAAGCACATCATCCATACTGTCGGGCCGGTGTACCACGACGGGAAACATGGGGAACCGGAATTGCTGGCATCCTGTTATAGCGAATCGTTGATTCTGGCTGTTGAAAACGACATTGAATCAATCGCCTTCCCGTGCATAAGTACGGGCGTTTATGGCTATCCGTTCGGGGAAGCCTGCGTAATCGCGCTGCGAACTGTTAAGGATTTCTTATCAGCGAACGAAAGCATATCGCAAGTATATATGGTATGCTTCGGTGAAAGCGACTTTGAGCGGTTTGAAGCGATATTGAAAGACTTATCATAATTTTTTATCTGCTGCAAAACAGGCCCTGTGTTGCGCTTGTGGCACATTAAGGCATTGCTCCTGTGACGCATTAGGGAGGGTATAGTCATGGTAGGAAAAGCAAGGGAGGAATCGACTGCATGAGAGCGGATATTCCCGAATTGCAATTTGCTGCGCGCAATGATTTCCGAGCATGGCTGCAAGAAAACGCCAAAAAAAGCGAGGGCGTGTGGCTCGTGTTCGGTAAAACAAAAGCAGTCGCCACCTTGTCCGCTAACGACGCGCTGGAAGAAGCATTGTGTTTCGGGTGGATAGACGGGCAGATGAAAAGCATAAATGAAACTAAGTATATCAAATACTTCGCCCGCCGACGAGCAAAAAGCGTTTGGTCGGACAAGAACAAGAAAATCATTGAAAAGCTCCGCGCCAGAGGCCTGATGACCGAGTCGGGCGAGAAAGCCATTGAAGCGGCTAAGCAAAACGGTACATGGGACGTTCCGAAAGTCGCGCCTGCAAGCGATGAGCAGAAGGCGGCGTTTGCGTCGAAGCTGTCCGCTTTTTCTCCGGCTTATGAGAACTTTTGCAAAATGTCGCCGTCCGTTCAGCGGACATACACAATGAGATACTTCTCGTTTAAGAGCGAGGAAGCGCGGCAGAGGGATTTCGAGAAGATAATTAATCGACTCAACAACAATCTAAAACCAATGTGACGCACGGCATGTGAGGTAGACCTATGGTTTTTTCAAGCATGAGTTTCCTGTTCTTCTTCCTCCCTGCGTTGCTGGCGGTGTACTTTCTGACGCCAAAAAGGCTGCGTGGTGCGAGAAACTTTGTGCTGCTTGCGTTTTCGCTGCTCTTCTATGCATACGGCGGGCCAAGGCTCTTATTGATTATGATAGCATCAGTGGCCATAAACTTTGTCTGCGGCCTGTTTGCATCGCCGGAAAGAACTCCAAAAATACGAAAACTGGCCGTTATAGCGGCGCTGGCGCTTGGGCTTGGACTTTTAGGCTGGCTAAAATACTCTGCATTTCTCGCCCGGAGTATAAACATGCTCGGGGCAAATCTGGCGATACCGTCCGTGCTCCTGCCGATTGGGATCTCTTTTTATACATTTCAGGGGTTAAGCTATGTGCTGGATGTATACCGGGGCGATGCAAGCAGACAGAGAAATCCCCTCCGGGTCGCGCTCTATATATCTTTTTTCCCTCAGTTGGTAGCGGGCCCGATAGTGCGCTTCCCTGAGATAGAGAGCAGGCTTGATATTAACCGTGAGAGCTTTGCTTTGTTCTCAGACGGCGCGGTGCGTTTCGCATTCGGCCTTGCGAAAAAGATGCTGCTCGCCAACGCGTTGGGAGAGATTGCGGATAAATTGTTTGGCGCTACGCCGGGAGCCATGGCGGTTCTCACCGCGTGGGTCGGCGCACTCGCTTATACAGGGCAGATATACTTCGATTTCTCAGCATATTCCGATATGGCGCTCGGCCTCGGCAAAATGTTTGGCTTTCACTTCCCAGAGAACTTCAACTACCCGTATATATCCAAATCTGTCACGGAATTCTGGCGAAGGTGGCATATCTCGCTATCCAGGTGGTTTCGTGATTACTTATACATCCCGCTGGGCGGCAATCGTGTAAATCGCGCAAAGCATGTACGCAACATAATGGGCGTATGGCTGCTTACCGGCCTTTGGCACGGCGCGGCATGGAATTTCGTCGCCTGGGGTGCGTGGTTTGGGCTCCTGCTGCTTTGTGAGAAGTACATTTGGGGAAAGCTGCTTGACAAGGCTCCGAATGCGGCGCGGCATGCGTACACGATGCTGCTGGTCATCGTGAGTTGGGTCATTTTCCGCGCAGACTCGTTTGCGCACGCCTTTGAGTACATTGGCGCGATGTTCGGCTCTTCCGGGGCGCTTTACGACGGGCAGGGCGTGTATTATATACTCGAATACTGGCCCGAGCTTGTTATTGCAATTATAGCAGTCCTGCCTGTAAAAAACCTTTTAGAGCGATTCTTAAATGGCAGACACGGCATGGCAGGAGCGCTTTATATTTGGGGGCCGAGAGCGCTCGCGCTCGTGCTTATTGCAATGTCCTATCTAAAGCTAGTCACCGGGTCGTTCAACCCGTTTATCTACTTCCGGTTTTAAGGGATTTACATTATGAAGTCGAAAAAAACCGCAAATATCGTATTTATATCAATATTTATCGTTTTCTTCTACAGTGTTGCGGCAGTGACGGTCCTCTCGCCGAAGCAGGCTACGTCGTACTATGAAAACAGAGCTCTGGCAAAGAGGCCTATACTCGATTTTACCATTATGGCGGACGACGATTATTTCGGCAGCTGGGATAAGTATCTGACCGACCATGCGGCAGGCCGGCAGACGCTTGTAAGGCTTGGTACTAAAATCAACTTGGAGGTCTTGCGCCGCCCTGTCGAAAACGGCGTAGTGACGGCGGGCGGTATGTACCTGGGATTTAATGAGTTTGAAACGGTTGACAGCAGTCGGATACAGGAACAAGCTGATGCGATAGCGGATGAGCTTGAGGCGCTTAATCGCGTTATCACATCCTATGGAGGGGCGTTCTACTATGTGGCGGCGCCGGGACAGTACACATACTTTTCGGAGCGCTATCCGTGGTATTTGAACAACCGCGACGAGTACACGAAGATGGAACTGGAGGCATTCGCATCCGCTTTGGAGCGCGCCGGGATAAGCCTGATCGACATGGGCGGTGTATTTGCTGAGCTTGGCAACCCGCCGGAGTTCTACTCGACGTCGGACTTTCATTTTACGCTCTATGGCGCATACGAAACGTATCGTTCGGTCATTGAAAGAATCAACAGTGACGGGGTATATACATTGCCACTGTATGAGGACGGCGATATTGAGTTTGTCACGCTGCCCAACCCGTATATGGGATCGCGCATGCGCAAGTTGATGAACGTCCCGGGTATTACAGAACGTACGGCAATCGTGGTATTAAGAGACCCGATAGCATTTACCAGAACTGATAACGGTATTCTGCTGGAAGGCGCTGATGTGTATGCCATTCCAGCAAATCCTTGGGAGATAGTGAATTTTGGGGTATATATGGGCGGAGACGTGGCAGAAACTGTAATTGACACAGGCCGCGAGCTGCCAAGTATTCTAATTTACGGCGACAGTTTCACAAACCCAGTCGAATGCCTGATGTATGCCTCCTGCGGAGTGATGCGCAGCATCGACCTTCGCCACTACCGGGACATGCCGCTGTCTGAATATATCGAAAGGCACCGGCCGGATATAGTGATTTGCATCCGCGACTATGAGGTGCTGCTGTCGTTTGACGGAAACGGCAAGGTTATACCCTAGCGCTTTGCGGAGTACTAATTACAGTTTAAACCTGCTGGCGATAAGATCTATGCAAACTGTTATGGAACTTAAGAATAATGAGGATTGACACTTTGGAAAAAGGAAAAGCCGCTTCGATAACTTGTGACGACAAACGCAGTTACACGATGAGCCGTATCGGCAGCAAAGACACGTCGATTGAGGTTTTGTTGCGGAAAGCTCTGTGGCATTCCGGGATTAGGTACAGAAAGAACTATTCCAAACTTCCCGGGACGCCGGATATCGCAATAACAAAGTATAGAATAGCGATATTTTGTGACGGCGAGTTCTGGCATGGGAAGAATTGGGAAAGCAACAAGTCGAAGATTCAAAGCAACCGTGATTACTGGATAAACAAAATTGAACGCAACATTGACAGAGACAAAGATGTTAACCAGCGCCTTTGCGGAACCGGATGGACTGTTCTAAGGTTTTGGGGGAATCAAATCCTTGGAGACGTGGCCGGCTGCGTAGAAGACATTAAAGAAATAATCTTCCAGAGCGAATTGGATACATATAAGGCAAGCAGGGGTGTTTGCGACCTGTACCCATGCTGGTTGATAGACATCGGCAACGAGGACAATTCAAATGAAGCTGATCCGCAACAGTATAAGGGCGCATGTTTGCCTTGTTTTAGAGGTTCCTCCGAGGCATAAGTCGCCAATTGTCTGCCTGAGCAGCCGGGAGGCGGCAAGGGCCTGAATCCCGACACCCTAAGGCGGGCACCAAATCGACACTGTGAAGCTGGCTCCAAATTTACACGTACTTGTCGCAATACGTCTTTTGTGGTAGTATTCGTGGATAAGTGGATAATATACGTGCTATAACTAACTTTTATGAAAAATTGAAAGGGTAATCGCAATGAAACACATCTACGAGGGGAAGACTAAGTCGGTATTCGAGCTTGAAAACGGCAATTATTTACTCAAGTTCAAGGATGACGTCACGGGGGCGGACGGTGTTTTCGATCCGGGCGCCAATACGGTGGGGTTATCTATTGAGGGGATCGGAAAGGGCGGTCTCCGGCTTGCCTCATACTTTTTTGAAATGCTTCAAAATAAAGGTATAAAGACTCATTACGTCAAATCTGATATTGAAAACGACACAATGGAGGTGCTGCCGGCAACTGTATTTGGAAAAGGGCTGGAGGTCGTCTGCCGCTTCAGGGCTGTCGGGAGTTTCCTTCGCAGATACGGAGCCTATGTCGCGGAGGGGCAGGAGCTTGACGCATTCGTCGAGTTTACGTTAAAAGACGACGCGAGGGAAGACCCGCCGATAACGAAAGATGCTCTGGCTATTTTAGGGATTTTGTCCGGCGATGAGTATGAATCAATTAAACTTCAGACACAGAATATATGTGCAATGGTAAAGGACGAGCTTGATAAATTCGGATGCGAGCTTTACGATATCAAACTTGAATTCGGAAAAAACAATGGCCAAGTTATTTTGATTGACGAGATTACCGGCGGCAATATGCGCGTATACAAAGACGGGAGGACAGTTGAGCCGCTTGAGCTTGTCCGTATCATTCTGGGCGACTGAGCAGCTTGCCGTCGCCACCCGGCTACTGGTCGCGGTGCGCTTGAAATGGGCGCATAATACGCCTCAAGTTCGGTCAGTTCCGTGTCAGTAGCCGGAATTCCCTCACTTTCTGCGCATCATATGCCCATTTCATTGTATTTACGCAGGGGAGCGGCCAGTAACCACGTCCAGGTTGCTATTCCCGGTTACCCGTGGATTTTAACCCCATCCGGTACAAAACGTTATATTTGATGTTGAAAAGTATTACAATTCAGATTAGAATGTGGTATCATGAAGTATATATCATATAAAAAGTTGAAAAAACCGTGGAGGAGAAAATGAATCCGGAAAACTCAATAAACTACAATAAAAAATCTGTATCAGACATAGAGGTCGGCGGCAAAAAAATCCTGTTGCGCTGTGATTTCAACGTGCCGCTTGATAAGGAAACCGGGAAAATTACCGACGAAGGCCGCATTGCAGCCGCGCTGCCGACCATCAACTATCTTCTTGATAATGGGGCGGCAGTAATAGCGTGTTCCCACTTAGGACGGCCAAAAGGCGAGTTTAGGCAGGAATTCTCGCTTTCTCCGGTTGCGGAGTGTCTGTCCCACCTTATTGGAAAACCGGTAAAGATGTCAAAAGACGTGATAGGCCAGGATGCGGCAAAACTCGCAAGCGAGCTGAGGCCCGGCGAAGTGATGCTGCTCGAGAACACGCGTTTTCACAAAGAAGAGGAAAAGAATGACGCCGAATTTGCCAAGAAGCTTGCGGGACTGGCCGATATCTTCGTATCGGACGCTTTCGGAACCGTTCACCGCGCCCATGCGTCCACAGAGGGAGTATCGCACTTTCTCCCGGCAGTATCCGGGTTTCTGCTTAAAAAAGAGCTTGACAATATTGGGGCAGCAATTTCAGATCCAAAGAGGCCGCTTATCGCGATTCTCGGCGGCGCGAAAGTCTCGGACAAACTCGGCGTTATAGGAAATCTGCTGAAAATTGCCAATACAATTATTATCGGCGGTGGAATGGCTTATACTTTCGTCAAAGCCGAGGGTGGGGCGATCGGCAATTCATTATGCGAAGATAGCGAGATTGAAGCCGTATTAAAAACAAAGGCCGAAGCGGAAAAACGCGGCGTCAAGTTTCTCCTTCCCGTCGATTCTATAGCGTCGCTTGAGTATTCCAATGATTCGCAGCGTCAGACAGTCGAAAGCAACGCGATTCCGGACGGAATGATGGCGCTGGATATAGGCCCGCGCGCTGCCGAAGAGTTTTCAAGAGAAATAAAAGGGGCCGGGACTATTGTCTGGAACGGGCCGATGGGCGTATTCGAATTTGCAAATTTCGCGGGAGGCACGCTTGCGGTCGCAAACGCTGTAGCGGAGTCCGGAGCTGTTTCCATAATCGGAGGCGGGGATTCGGCTGCGGCTGTGCGGAAATTTGGGCTTGAGGACAAGATAACGCATATATCCACAGGTGGGGGCGCTTCTCTGGAATTCATGGAAGGCAAAGTACTACCCGGAATAGCATGCCTTCTTGACGCATGAGGCGGTAGGGATCGAGACGGGCCTGGAGCCCGGCGGAACGGGAACGGGAAGGAGCAAAAATGGACAAAAAGTACAGAAAGACAATAATCGCGGGCAACTGGAAGATGAATCTGCTGGCGTCAGACGTAAATTCATATGCCGGCGAACTGCTGGGGCTTGTCCCGGGTTTTGAAAAAACGTGCGACGTTGTCGTGTGCGCGCCTTTTACGTCGCTGTGCGCGGTGATCCAGGCATTTGAAAAAACCCCTGTCTCGGCAGGCGCGCAGAACATGAGCCAGCATGAGTCAGGCGCATACACAGGAGAGGTTTCAGGAGCGCAGTTGAGCGATATAGGCGCAGAATATGTCATAATAGGGCACAGCGAGCGGCGCGAGTACTATGGAGAGACCGATGATTCTGTCAACAGCAAAGTCAAAGCCGCGCTGCAAAATGCTTTGAAACCCATTATATGCGTCGGAGAGCGGCTGAACCAACGCGAAACAGGCATCACGACAGAATTGATCGCGATGCAGACAAAAGCCGCGCTCCATGGGATAACTCCGGAAGAACTACGCAGCATTGTCATCGCGTATGAGCCGGTCTGGGCAATCGGAACAGGCAAAACCGCGACGCCTGAAGACGCGCAAGACGTTTGCAGCGGTATACGCGCTGTTGTAAGTTCTTTGTACGGCGCTCAGGAGGCAAGGGCAGTGCCTATCCTTTACGGCGGGTCGATGAACGAAAAGAACGCTTTTGACTTGCTGGCGCAACCTGATATAGATGGCGGGCTTATTGGAGGCGCATCGCTAAAACCCGCGTTGTTCGCTGAAGTAATAAAAGCTGCAAATCAATAGGGACAGACGACTCCTAGAGTAAAAACGCTTTTGGAATATGCAGTTTAAGTGTAGGTGAAAATGAAAAAATCCATAACAATGATAATCATGGACGGATACGGCATAGCGCCCCCGTCGCCCGGGAACGCGGTCGCAAACGCATCGACTCCCGTCCTTGATGAAATGTACAAGTCCTGCCCGAATACAACCCTGTCCGCATCAGGCGAGGACGTCGGGCTGCCGCCGGGGCAGATGGGGAACAGCGAGGTCGGCCACACGAACATAGGGGCCGGACGCGTTGTGTTCCAGGAGTTGCCAAAGATTTCAAACGATATTAAATCCGGCTCGTTCTTTGACAATGCCGCTTTTTTATCCGCAATCGACGCTTGCATGACGTCGGGCGGATCTTTGCACCTGATGGGGCTTTTCTCAGAGGGCGGCGTCCACAGCCATACAGAACATCTTTACGCCCTTGTGGATCTTGCAAAGCGCAAAGGCCTGTCAAAGGTGTTCATTCACTGTTTTTTGGACGGACGCGACGTCGCGACTGATTCTGGCATAACGTCGGTAACCGAATGTGTCAAAAGGTGCATGGATATTGGCGTCGGGAAAATAGCCACAGTGATGGGCAGGTTTTACGCAATGGACAGGGACAACCGTTGGGATCGTGTCGAACAGGCGTACAACGCTATGGTTTTCGGCGAGGGAAGAGTCGAAAAAGATCCTGTAAGCGCAGTTCAGCGCTCGTACGATGAGGGAATAACCGACGAGTTTGTCAAGCCGGCAATCTGTGAAAAAGAAGGCATGGTAAAACCCGGAGACTCGGTTATTTTCTTCAATTTCAGGCCGGACAGGGCGAGGGAAATCACACGCGCTTTCGTAGACAAAGACTTTTCAGGATTTGTGAGAAAAAACGGTTATTTCCCGCTGACGTATGTATGCATGACGCTTTATGATGAAAAAATACAAGGCGTTTTGGTCGCGTATCCGCCGGATTTCCCGGAGCATACGCTCGGCGAAGCGATCAGCGGCCTTGGGCTGACGCAATTGCGCATCGCAGAAACGGAGAAGTATGCGCACGTCACGTTCTTTTTAAACGGCGGTGTCGAGAAGGTGCTGACAGGCGAAGACAGGATACTGATACCATCCCCGAAAGAATACCCGACGTATGACCTCATACCGGAAATGTCGGCGTACAAGGTCGCGGAAAAAGCTTGCGAAGACATATCAAGCGAAAAATATGATGTGGTGATAATCAATTTTGCAAACTGCGATATGGTTGGGCATACCGGGGACTATGACGCTGCTGTAAAAGCGGTTGAGACTGTCGACGAATGCGTCGGCCGGGTAGCGAACGCGGTGGCGCGCGTAGGAGGATATCTGGTTGTAACGGCAGATCACGGCAATGCCGAAGTCATGTTGTCTGCAGACGGGATACACAAACATACGGCCCATAGCACAAACCGCGTGCCGTTTATAATATCCGGCGCGGAACTAACGCTGCGGCCCGGACGACTTGCTGATATAGCGCCTACTTTACTCGAACTGATGGGAATCGAAAAACCGGCATTAATGACTGGAGAATCGTTGATTGCGGGGAGTAATAATTAAAGGAGTGTAGCATATGAAAGGATACCTGGAGATACTGGATGTTGTAGGAAGGGAGATACTGGATTCCAGAGGAAACCCGACGATTGAGGCGGAAGTCTGGCTTTTGGACGGAACGATCGGCCGCGCTGCCGTTCCTTCGGGGGCGTCGACAGGGCAATTTGAAGCGTGCGAGCTGCGCGACGCGGATGCGAACCGATATGCGGGCAAGGGCGTCTTGAATGCGGCGTCGCACATCAATGGCGAAATATCTGACGAGCTTACCGGCTTGAACGCAATCGATCAGGTTGCTATTGACAAACTGCTGATTGATCTTGACGGGACGAGCAATAAATCGAGGCTGGGGGCAAACGCCATACTTGGCGTGTCGCTGGCATGCGCAAGGGCCGTATCTGAATCTTTGAAAATACCTCTATACCGTTATATTGGCGGCGCTTTCGCGCACAGGCTTCCCGTTCCGATGATGAATGTCTTAAACGGCGGCGCGCATGCGGACAACAGCGTCGATATCCAGGAATTCATGATAATGCCTGTTTCTGCCGGCAGTTTTCGTGACGCTCTGCGCATGTGCGCCGAGGTCTTCCATACCTTGAAAAAAGTGGTCCCGGCTTCAGGCGTCGGAGACGAGGGCGGGTATGCGCCGGATCTGGCTGCCGATGAAGACGCGCTGATCGCGCTTATGAAGGCAATCGAAAAAGCGGGATACAAACCGGGCGAAGACTTCATGATTGCTATGGACCCGGCAGTCAGCGAATGGTATAGCGAGGAAGACGGGCTCTATCACCTCCCGAAGAGAAAAGTTACGATGACTGCTCAGGAAATGGTTGAAATGTGGGTTGGATTCGCAAACAAGTACCCGATTATTTCAATTGAGGACGGCATGGCTGAAGAGGATTGGAATGGTTGGAAACTGATGACCGACGCGCTTGGCAAAAAAATACAACTGGTAGGCGACGATCTGTTTGTGACAAACACAGAGAGGCTGAACAAGGGTATTGAGCTTGGCGTTTCAAATTCGATCCTGATCAAAGTAAACCAGATAGGAACGTTGTCAGAAACGCTTGACGCTATCCAAACCGCGCACAGAGCCGGTTATACCGCAGTCGTATCGCATCGCTCCGGCGAAACGGAAGATACAACGATAGCGGATATTTCAGTAGCGGTCAACGCGGGGCAAATCAAAACAGGCGCGCCGTCGCGAAGCGACCGTGTAGCAAAATACAACCAGCTCCTCAGAATCGAGGAGGAATTGGGTTCCGCGGCACGCTATCCGGGGATGGGCGCGTTTTTCAGCATAAAAAAATAAGGGGTATTGGCCCCGGGGCATGCCCCGGGCCCTCGCCCCACAAGCGCGGCGTTACAGGAAAGGGGGTAGCCGGAATTGTACTCTTTCTTGCATGAGCAAGTCGCTTGGTCGGCTTCAAGTCTTAGAAGGGGTATTATACCCCTTGATGTCTTCACTCGCTCGGTCATGCCCCGCAAGCGCGGCACGACTCTCGCTTCGTTCGACAATAAAACTGTTGACAACGGCTCGCCGCATCATTATAATGTAGACACCAAAGCCACAAAAATGGCTCTTGAAGTGCGCATGCAACGGAGCGTATCGGAGGGAGGGAAGAAACGATGTCAGAAGTCCATGTCAAAGATAATGAGTCCCTGGACAGCGCCTTAAAAAGGTTTAAGCGCAACTGCGCGAAATCAGGCGTGCTTTCGGATTTGAGAAAAAAAGAATACTATCAGAGTCCCAGCGTCAAACGCCGCAAGAAATCAGAGGCTGCACGCAAGAACAAGAACAAAAGATACAATTAGCCTAATCCTTTAATAAAAACCGGATCGCAACCGCGGTCCGGTTAGCCTTAAATAGGGACGCGGGATTTAGCCGATGGTTTTGGCGTCGTCGGAATTTCGGCTAATGCTATGGATTTATTAAACGCAAAATTTCATAAGCTATATGCAATAATGCAATAATTCCGGGGAAGTGGTAGAGCATTGCAGTACAGAGAAAATCATAGAAACGGCGAAATGTTGTCGCAGCTGGGGTTTGGCTGCATGAGATTTCCCAGAAAAGCGGGCAGAATTGACCAGGAGAAGACGGAAGGGCTGATCGCCGCCGCAATCGAATGCGGCATCAATTATTTTGATACCGCTTATATATACCCCGGCGCGGAGGAGGCGCTTGGCAAAGCGATTGAAAAAACAGGCAAGCGCAACGACGTCTATATCGCTACCAAGCTGCCGCACTATATGTGCAATAAAGCGGAAGACTTCAACCAAGTCTTTTCAAAGCAACTTGAGCGCCTCCGCACAAAATGGGTGGATTATTACTTGATACACATGCTGAGCAACACAGAGGCATGGGACCGCTTGAAATCATATGGTATCGAGCAGTGGATAGACAACCTGCGCGCAGAAGGGACGATAAGGAATGTCGGGTTTTCTTTCCACGGCAGCTGCGACGGGTTCATAGAGCTGCTTGACGCGTATTCCTGGGATTTTTGCATGGTGCAATACAACTATTACGACGAAAATGACCAGGCGGGATCGCGCGGCGTCCGTGCCGCCTATGACAAGGGAATATCGGTTTTCGTTATGGAACCATTGCGAGGTGGAATGCTTGCCGACGATTTGCCTGATGATGCAAAGAATGTTTTCAGCGGCCTGAACAAAGACAGGACGCCTGCGGATTGGGCCCTGCGATGGCTGTTTGACCAGCAAGAAGTGACAATGGTCCTGTCGGGGATGTCAGATATTGCGCAATTGGAGGAAAACACAACCGTTGCCAATGAAGCATTGCCCGGCATGATGGGCGACGCCGAACGCGCCGTCTACAGCGAAGTAATCGCGGCGCTGGACAAAACAAAAAAAATCCCTTGCACAGCCTGCGGCTATTGCATACCATGCCCAAATGGCGTCGACGTCCCTTCCTGCTTTTCATGCTACAACACAAGCAGACGGTTCGGGCGAATAACGGGCATCAAGCAATACGTGCAAGTGACCGGACAGTGGTCCCCGCAGCGCAGCGACGCCTCAAATTGCGTCAAATGCGGCATATGCGAGAAGCAATGCCCCCAAAACATCCATATTGCAGACGAGCTCGCAGTCGTGAGGCGCAGGCTGTGGTCGTTCGTTGTGGTTCCGGCAATGAGCTTAATGAGAAATCTTTGGGGTATCAAAAAAACGAATCATTAACCTGATTTTAAGAATGGTTAAATTGTATTTCCCCCTTGGCCCTGATAGAATCAGGCTACTAAGACAAAGAGGGGGAAATCATTATGGAAACGAAACGCTTGCACAGATCGACGAGCAACCGCTGGATAGCCGGAGTTTGCGGCGGAATAGGCGAGTATTTCAACATCGACCCGACGCTTGTCAGGATCCTGGCAGTCGTCATTCCGGGGTTCGGATGGGTGGGCTACTTGGTTTGCGCGTTAATAATCCCATCTGAATAGATAGGAGCATCAAGCACAAAAGGCCGTAATCCGGCGTGAGCGTCAAGCTATTTCCCTGCGCATGGAGCGCGGACGTTTTTTAGGCTTTTTTATGCTGCTAAACCCATGCTTAGTCTGCACTCTAAAGGACTCATCGCCCTAAGTCAGCGTCACTCCAAAGAATCTGCTCCATCGCGTACCGACAACAATAGTGTTTTCGTATACGGCAGGCGAGGCTTCGACTGTTCCGCCAAGCTGGAAGGAGTCCAGTTGCTCGCCGGAAAGGCCGTCAAGAAGGTACATCATCCCGCCGGACGTCGGATAGACTATGTAGCCTTTTTCGTCATTGTCATATACGCACACCGGGGAACTCCAGGAATAATGCGCAGTCTGAAATTCCCAAACGACTTCTCCCGTATGCTTATCCAGCGCTGCAAGTATGCCCGCTCCTCTTGTCGGGCACCTGGCTACAGGGACAAAAACCAGGTTTTCAATGTCGTAGCGCCCTGTCGCGACAGTGCCTTGCACGCCGCCGGAAATATTGCTTACAGTATAGCACTCATAATCGGTCCTCCATACGACCTCTCCGGTCATGGCGTCGATTTTCCATATGGGAACCTCGGCGGAGCTGCTTGTCGGAGCGCGCCAGCCGCCGTGGAAGCTGGTGCTTATGTAAATGTAGGGATGCCCGTCCTCGAGTTCGAGTACGGGCGTGCTGTTTGAATCGTCAAGAATGTCTTGCACCCAGATGGGTTGGAGCGTGTTGAGGTCCAGGCATATCAAATGGCCGCCGTTATCGGATATTATCAGATGGCCTCGCCATATAACCGGGCTTGATTCTATGCCGAGCCAGAATTTCCCCCCGACATGCGAACGTATGCCGGTGAAACGCCATTTGACAGGAGGAGAAGGGTCGATCGACATTGTCCCGCCCTCCCTGTCGAAAACGCTGTTGAGTTTGATGATATAGACAACGCCGTTTTCGCTAGGATATATCAAAGTGTCATTATCCGCATCGACAAGCGGCGCCGCGTCTGCAGCCCACCAGCGACGCGGCGCGAATCCGTCGTTGTTCCCAAAAGTGTACAGTACGGAGCCGTCTACAAGACTTATGACAAATATCCGCGCCGCGCCCCTCGTGCTCTCGTATCCCGCGCCGACATACAGCAGCGGATAGCCGCGAGGGTCGATTGCTCCGCTGCCTTTGAACGAATAACCTATGTTCAGGCTGTCGCGGGTTTCGGCCCCGGTTTCGAGCTGCGCGAAATATACGCGACCATCCATTGAGGCGTATATGACCTCTATGAGTTCGTCGCGCTCCTTTGCCCACTCGTGCATATTCATTATCTCGCGCGTTTCTTTCGGCCAGTTGACTATCAAAGGCTGGCCTGTCCAGCCATACCCGGCCCAACTGACGCCGTCAGGAGCTGTAAGGCTGCCCGTGCTGCGCGTCCAACTGCTGCCAAATCGCGAGTTTTGAATATCCGCGAAACCGTATGCTGCGGTATCGCGGAAATTGTTGCCTCTGAATGTAGTGACGCCTTCAACCAGCGAGTAAGTATCGCCCGTATCGAAATCAATACGTTCAACAGCTTCATAGCTCTCAACTATCCGGCCATCCACCATAATCGCGGTTGACGCGAGCATTAAGCCGGGCTCGGTGTCCTCGACAGCGTATGGCTCATACGGAGGCGGCCATACAACGGGATATTCGGAAGGCTCTTCCGGCCCGTATTGCTCTTCCGGGTTTCTTATCACAACGGGGTTTCCCGCGTCAACCGTTTCGGAGGGTGAGTTTTCAGCAGGGTCAATAACCGCATCTGAGGCCAAACCAACGGAGGGGCCTTCGTCCGCTTGTTCTTGAATGTCCTGCGGCGCAGTCAACAATATCATAGTAAACGCAGAGACAAGAAAAACAAATATCACTATGAATGCTGCCAAAGAGCTAATTTTCATTTTTGCTCTCCAGAGGGCGGAAGCCGCAACGCAAAGACTTTTTTCCGCACGTATGCCGCACCCTTACTGAAAATGAATATGATTGTTGATATGGTCGAGGCAGTAACAGTGGTACCCGTTGCAACGCGAACAGTACCGGAATTCCGCATCCGGACTGTCTACGTCGGTCTTGCCGCATACGGCGCATTTATGCCTGTATGGCCGGCTCTTGTCTTCTCGCCGCGCCTTTTTTGCAGCTTTCTTGTAATTTATCGTATTGGGAGAGGCATTGGCTCTGAGCGGCCTTAGGCCGGCCCTCATGTCGCTCCCGCAAATTATAAAGAAGTTGAGCAGCGCGACAATCGGCAGCAGAGCCATGACGACGTACCCGAAAATCATTTCCGTGATTATGGAATAGGCGAAAAAACAAGCGTCAACAATCGCCAGCCATTTTATTTTGATAGGTATGATGAAAAACAACAGGATACGATGATCGGGGAACAAAACGGCAAAAGCGAAGAACATCGACAGGTTGATGAAATTCGGCACAATATACGGCACAACCATGAAAAGGTAGCGGATAAGGAACCCGTAGATAATGTTGAGAATTACGCCGAAGATATAATAGACAGTGAATTTGGCAGCGCCCCATTCGCGTTCCAGAGTGCTTCCGATAAAATAGTAGAAGTACAGCATTATCGCCGTAAAAAAGATATTGTTGTTGAGCGGCAGGAATAGCCACGTCAGCAATCGCCAGACCTGCCCGCGCAGTATAAGGTCGGGATCGAAAATCAAGAACGCCAGAAGCGTCTGCGTCCGATCCATCTGATGAATGACAAAGACCGCAGCGGAGATGAATACGATATACAACATTAACCGCGGGACCCCGAATTTGCGGTGTTTTTGGCAAAACCGTTCAATAGCGCGGCTGATAGCTTTCAAACTCTTCCTCCAGGCTGATTTATGGTACATAGTATACCATACGATTCGCAGTTTTTTGTATATTGTTCATAAATTATTTCTTTTTTTCGAATGTGAAAAAATTGCTTGCAATTGGGGTTGGGGTGTGCTAACATGATTAAGCGCGTTTTCATCGAGCTGCGTGTTTTTTTAGAATAGGCGGTCCTCTGCTGCCAATGAGCGGCATGAACGTCTGAATAGAGAGGGGTAAATGGCGATGGACCTGGTCAAAGCGCTCAGCGAACAATACTTGAAGCCGGAACTGCCGACGACTAACGTAGGGGACACCGTAAGGGTCACAGTGCGCGTCAAGGAAGGCAATCGTGAGAGAAATCAGGCTTTTGAGGGCACTATCATAGCAAAAAAGCACGGAGGGATAAATGAGACCATCACAGTCCGGAGGATATCGTACAATGTCGGGTGTGAGAAAGTATTCCCTGTCAATTCACCATCTATAGTCTCTATAGAGACTGTCAGGCGAGGCAAAGTAAGAAGGGCAAAGCTCTATTATCTCAGAGGCAGGGTCGGCAAGAAGGCAAAGGTCAAAGAGCTGATATAGCTCTCAGGCCGGCAATGCGGAGCGATCGTATTCGATAAAAGAAGGGGGTAATTCCCCTTTTTTTATTCAATATCTAAATACGCGGACAATGCATATTAACGCAAAATTGAAACGGCCGTGAGAGCCGCGGCGAAAGGTGTGATTGGATTGACCCCAAAAAAGAAGGCGACTTGTATCATCGCTCTTTGTTTGATGGTTTTTCTTTGCTACGCCTGTACCGAAGCCGGGGGAAGCTTGGCTGAACCGCATGCCGGAGCCGGAATGACAGGCGATGGCAACGGCGGCTATGCGGCCGGCAACTCGATGGAAAGCAATGCGCCGGAATCAGAACCGCTAGCCGGGCCTGCGGGGGCGCTGCCGGGAGACACGCAGGGTTATGCTCCGGGAGGAAACGGCTCGGACCCAGTTTCGAACGGCAATGATCACAATGATGACGAGCCGGAGCCAGAGCCGGAACCGGAGCCTGAACCACTGCCGGATATAGTAACGCTGACAATATCGGCTGCCGGCGACGTCACGCTGGGAGGCGACAGAAGAGGCAATGGATACCACGCTTTCATGCGCGAATTGGAAAATAGCGGGGATGATTATACATATTTTCTTGGCAATGTGAGACAGATTTTTGAAGAGGACGATCTTACCATCGTAAATCTGGAAGGCTCGCTGACTGACGCTATGGAGCATTTGAACAAACCTTTCGCGTTTCGCGGCGAACCGCGACTAGCCAGGATATTGTCTTCCTCAAGCGTAGAAGCAGTTTCATTAGCGAACAATCACTCCGGAGATCACCTTAACCGCGGGTACATAGATACTACCGAGAGCCTCGAAGCGGAAGGCGTAACATTTTTCGGCAACGAGTTTGTGACGATTCTGGAAATAAAAGGCGTAAATGTAGGTCTATTTGGCTTTCTAGTATGGAATGACGGCCAGGCAAATAGGAACAAAATATCGGACGCAATAGAAGACTTGCAGGAGAGAGGCGCCGATCTGATAATCGCTTATTTCCATTGGGGGGACGAGGGGGCACATATGCCCAGCGCTTACCAGCGGGCTCTTGGCAGGTTCGCTATCGACAGCGGGAGCGATCTGGTGCTTGGTTCGCATCCCCACGTTTTACAGGGGATCGAGACATATAACGGAAAGAATATTGTTTATTGTCTGGGGAATTTCTGCTTTGGCGGCAACAGCAACCCGCCGGATCAGGATACTATGATTTTTCAGCAGACGTTCACTTTTATCGACGGAATGCTGCAGGAAACGAATGAGGTAAACATAATCCCCGCGCGCATAAGCTCCATCAGAGGGCGCAATAATTTCCAGCCGACTGTCGCCGAAGGCGAGGATGGGGAACGCATTTTGAGACGGATAGACGAGCTAAGCAACCGGCTGACGTAGCCGGCAAAAGAAACAGCCAAGTTACAGGTCAGGGAGTAGCCGGGATTGTACTATTTCTTGCATGAGCAAGTCGCTTGGTCGGCTTCAAGTCTTAGAAAATGTTCTATCCCTACCCCGGGATGTGCTCCTGCCGACCTCAGCTTCC
>Ga0082212_10005136_pt1 | contig 17950 bp, 11 predicted proteins | sample TergutNt197P3_FD_71548 | JGI IMG/M metagenome (GOLD analysis project Ga0082212, IMG submission 71548) | Neocapritermes taracua P3 segment gut microbial communities from Petit-Saut dam, French Guiana - Nt197 P3 | ecosystem: Host-associated > Arthropoda: Insects > Digestive system > Gut ...
ATCCTTCAGGAAGACAGCCGCACCTTTGGCGGTGAATGGCTGTCCAAACAGATGCTTGACAGTAGCGGACTGTCCGACTGTCTGTTACAAACCATCGGTAATGCAGCGATTGAAAAAAGGATACCCTTTTATTTCGCCCAAACAGGAAGCATGTTGTGTTTACCTCTCAAACTGAATTTATATAATTCGGATTGCTGCGCGGAAGCATCGAATACGAACTTTTTCTGACCGGCTTTTACCGTACCGACTTTTTTCCACTCGTCTTTTCCTCCATCCTTAAAATTATTGGCAACAGAGAGATAGATTTCAACGGGGGAGTTGTCATAATTGTCCCACGTGATGTTGATTTTATCGACTGTTTTGAGGGCTTTTACATTTGCAATGCTTATTTTGCCGATAAAAGGCGCTCCTTCCTGTTCATACTGTACATCCTTGGGAATCGAAAAATCCATAAACCGGGAAATGGACACGGCAATGTCCGTAATAGCAGGTAGACCATGCACGAAATAATCGTTAGGTTTCACATTGGTACTGATCCAGGTGGAGCGTTCCCGTTCCGATTGTCCGCCGTGTCCTTTTCCATCTGAAGCCTTTCGTCCATGATCGGTGGTGACCACGATCATCCATTCCTCGTCATGTTGTTTTTCACGATATTTGACGGCTTCCCAAATACGGGCAACCTGATTTTCGGCATATCCGAGATATTCGTCGAAATAATCACTGTCGCCGAATAGATGTCCGGCGGTATCCATATACCACAGATACACCCACATCATATCCGGCGCATCTTCACGGATACAGACGGCGGCGGCTTCAGATATTTTTTCATCTATCCTGAATATTTGAAGACTGTTTTCTTCCTTCGGATAGTTCTGCTTGTCCAATTCAAGACCATCAAGGAAGAAATCTACCTTTATGTTGCCGGCGTCCGCTTTACTTTCGCCTATGAGTTTGGTACGATTATCTTCCCATGAAGAAAAAACGGCTGTCGTGTAATTTTTCTTCTGGCTTTTGGCGATGCGGAAGATATTCCAGTAATGGTAATTCGGATCGGTAACGCTATTATTCCAAACATTATGCTTGTTGACCCATGTTGAAGTCAACAGGGAATTATAACAAACAGCCGATATAGTTGGCGTTTGGGTTATTCCGTTAACTTCGCCGCCCATGTACGCGCGGGAATAGCCGCCTCGCGCGGCTATTTCGTCTATAGCCGGCGTATTGACACGCTCGACTACGTCGGCAGGAATGCCGTCAACAATAATGAATACTGATTTGTGTTTTTTCCCATAAGTATCTATGGAGAAAATGCTGTAAATCATGAAGACAATAAAGAAAATTTTGGTTTTCATTTTTACTATTTATTGATTTATAAATAATTACTCAGCGCCTCCTAAGGCGTCTATCTCGGCATTTGAAAGGACGCGATCCCAGATGCCGACTGTAGAAATGTCCATTTCATTTTGGTAGGTAGCGCCATTATTATCAATGAATAACCTTATTTCAGGCGCCAGTGATTTTGTACCGTCGGCGCCATTGTTGAACTGATGAATGTAAGCGCCGTTGAGGTATATTAAGTTGATACCATCTCCTTTATAGACTATGACCAGCCGATACCATACGTTTGTCGTTATCTTAAAAGGTGAAGACGAAGCCGCATTGTAACCAAAACCTCCGTCATTAACAATGTAAACGGATGCATTATTGTTCACTCCGGGCTTTGCCTGAAAAAAAACATACCACTTTCCGGTAGTAGAAACAGCAAAGTCGAACATCATTGTATATTCTGTTACATACCCGCTCCCTGATGTTGGTATTCCATGATTACAAAGGAAATAACTGGTCGGGCCGACACGTACTTTTCCGCCATCAAGAGGAGTAATATAATCGGATGCCGCAACAGGCGTCAAATCTGCTCCTATGGAGGCTTTTCCTATATCGTTCGCATCAGAAAATTCCCACAGTCCTTTTGCAGCGGCAAGAACATCAAGCGGATCAATTGCTTCCGAAACATCGACGTCGAGTTCCACTTTCAATTCAGAATTATCGGCTGAAACAGCAGTAATCACTGCGTGTCCGGTATCGACGCCGGTGATGACGCCGTTGACAACCGTAGCCACGTTTTCATCGCTGCTCGACCATATCAGATTCTTGTTGGAAGCATCTGCCGGCAAAATGGTAACAACCGCATTATAGGTTTCTTTGATTTTTAGATCTACATCGGATTTAGACAATTCAATGCTCTCAACGGGTACATAAATCGCAACCGTAACGGTCAGCGTAGCGGAGATATTTACATTCGAGGCGGCGTAAATGGTCAGCGTAGTTGTCCCGGGCGAAAGGGGAGTAATCAATCCCGTTTCCGAAACCGTTGCCACTGCGGGATTGCTGTTTTTCCACAGCAATTCGAGGTTGGTAGCGTTGGCGGGCAATATTTGCGGGGTTAACTGTGCTGTTTCATGGGTAAACACTATTAACGGCGACGTTACGCCGAATGAAATTTCTTCCACAGGAATGGGAGCCGACACCACATTTACGCTAATTTCGGCTTTTTTGGCGGCATCCTCAACGGACATAACCGTTACAATGGCGTTGCCCGGCGATATTCCCATGATGATTCCGTTGGCTACTTCAGCTATTTCGGGATTGTCGCTTTTCCAATAAATCATCTGGTTGGCGCCCAGCGGGATAACTTCGGCCTGAATAGCCCTGATACCGCCCACTGCTATAGTTATGGCGCCGGGCTCTGCCGTGAGTTTTTCCACCTTGATCTCATTGCGGACGATGGTTTCATCTTCGTTACATGCCGATAGCGCAAAAGCGTAAAAAACCAGTATGGTAACCAATGTTTTGACAGATAATGTTTTCATATTCTTTTATTTTTGATAATTTCTATTGAACAAGTTTAGGTGCATTAATATTGGCTATTTTTTCTGAAATGGTGAACATGTCGCCATTATCGGCAGTGAAGCGATAGTGCAGTTCTAAGGATTGCTGCACGTGGTCGTAAAAATTATCGCCCAGATTCACTACCTGTGCGTTAGCATAAGGCGCAATGGATACCTGTCCATCTTCTGCAATGGTCAGAAGCATAAAATGGGTATCCAAATACTGTTCATCCGCATCCAGGTCGTGAACGGGCAATCGTACCTGATTTGCCGATATGGCTTTCAGGGTGATCTGTACCGGTCGGATTACAGATGGCGATTCGGCGGAGGTGCCCGTAAAGACGCCGGAATATTTGTTGATCATTTTGACTTCATATACCAACGACTTCGTTGTGGGCGCTATCTCGTAACCGCAATTATTGGATACGATGGAAAGGGGAAGCGAGTAAGGAATGTCGGGATTCAAACTTTCCGAATGAAAAGGGATTTCAAAGAGCGCATACTGCTTTCCGGCGGGAATGGTTACTTGCACATTCGCAGGCATTTCGTAATTTTCAGCAGGCAACATCTGCTTATCAATGTAGGCGCTATTTTCCAAAAGTCCCTGCGCATTGAGTGAATCCAATGCGTACGGGTCTATCTGCAACAACACGGTAACATCTTGCTTGATCGGCTCGGAAGACGCGCAATAGACGGAAAAAACCAAATGGTCGTTTTCAGCGCCATAGAGGTGTTCTTTTGTGTACAGGAAATTACTTCCATGTACTAAATAAACCGTTTTTTTGTACTGCTCGCCGAAATCAATATCGCCGTTACATGACGAAAACAGCATGAGAACGCTACATCCGCAACATGCGGCTATGTTCATGATCTTTTTATTAAATAATACTATCTTTTTCATATTCTTCATTGTTCATTATTCATTGTTCATTATTTAGTATCCCGGTAACTGATGAAGGTTGACATTCTTGTCTATTTCAGTTTTGGGGATGGGAAAAAATGTTTGCCGCGTAGTAAATACCTTGTACGTATAATTCCGCTCAGTCACTCTACTGATCGTGTAGAAATTATCCCTGCTGGCTTCCGCCGCATTGATGTTGCAACCCATCACCGGCTCATTTTCATGGATGATCGCTTTTTTGTTCCGGCGCAGGTCGAAGTAACGATGTCCTTCCCATGCAAACTCTATTTGCCGCTCGCGCAGAATCAACGCTCTCATCCTTTCAGGGTCGGCAGTGTCGGCGTCGGTAATGCCTGGCAAACCGGCGCGGTAACGGATCAGATTGAAACAGCGTTTCATTTCCGTCTGATCGCGGAACACCGTTACTCCGTCCATTTCAAACGATTCGTCGCCCAATTCGTTCATGGCTTCCACATAGTTCAAATATATTTCCGCCATACGGTAGGTAAGAACATATTTGGGCGTTTGCCGTGCGCCGCTTAACCACGAGTCCTCATAACTGATGAACTTACGGCACAGATAACCCGTCATGGGGTAGTCTTCAGGCGTAGTAGTGGAAAGGGATAGCGTCCAGTCCTTGCCACTCTGCGAATCCCGATAAAATTTGGCAACACGCCCGTCTCTCAGATTGATCTGATTTGCCGGCGTAGTGGTGGACGAGAAAAGTGAATTATTGTAGGTGACGGTAGCGTAAAACCTCATTTCGCGGTTCACATACCATTTGTATGTATTGCTCAGAATAGTGAACCCTTCCATGTAAGGCTCGCCGGAAAAGGTGGAATCCCTGTCGGTGAATCCCGTTTCGTAGGGATATTCAGCGCCGGCGTCGGCGATGCTGCGTCCGTCGGCCATGTAATAGGCGTCCACCAGCGCCTGAGTGACGCACATATCGCCCCATCCATTAATGACGCGCGGAGCCGTATAACGGGAAGAGGTATTCATACTGGTTACCTGCTTGCTGAACAGACATTCCCTGTTGGCGGATACCAACTGCGTGACGCCGGTAAACATGTCGGAATAGGAATGATAAGGGTCAATGCCGCCCACCCCGTTGGGAAAATCTGCCTGTTCCGCTTCCGGAACGGGAAATCGTGGCGTATTGGACATAACGCCTACCGTATGCAAATCGTTGGGTTTCAGTTCCACCAATTGTTTGGCGATTGCCGCCGCTGCCGCCCATTTTTCTATTTTTTTCTCAGGATTCAGATAGGGCGTTCCGGCTTGGTTCCTGAAACCGACAAACTCATTGTTCTCACCATTGAACAGAGGGCTTGCAGTATAGAGCGAAAGGCGGGAAAGTACTGCCATCGCCGAAATTTTCAGCGGTCTGCCGATATCCAGATCGGTTGTGTAGGCGTTGGGCAGCAAACGGATGGACTCTTTTAACAATCCCGATACATAATCGCTACATTCGTCCCAGGTATTCCTCCCCAGCAGCAATTGGTCTAAAGGAGTATCAAAAGTTACCGGGTCTTCGGGAACAATCGGCACAGGGCCCCATTCCTTCATCAGTTCGAAATAGAGCATGGCTTTTATAAACAGCGCTTCGCCACTCCACTGTTGCCTTTCAAAATCCGACGCCTCCTTACATTCATGAATCCGCTGAATAAACGTATTGGCTTTCCGGATGCCTTCGTAAAAATCCGCCCATCTGTCGAAATTATAAAGCCCCTCCGACGTCATCTGATTATTAGCAAAATGGTTATAATTGTGGGCGCCGGATGTATTATAAGTCATCAGCGCCTCGTCTGTAATTGCCACCCAGGGCTGGGCGCGTCCCTGATTGGAAATTTGAGAACCATCGTCCATCAGGTAACTGTACACATTGTACAGGTATCGCTGTGCATACGCTCTTTTGGCAAAAACCGTGTCGAGCGTAAGTAAATCCGTAATGTAAGGATCAATGTCTAAAAACTTACAGGAAGGGGAAAACAGAAGTGTTCCCGTCAGGAAAAGTACCATTAGAGGCATAAAAATTATCTTTTTCAGTGTCATGATATTCATTCTTTTATAATTCAACTAAAACGAAACTTGTAAAACAAATGTATATGATCTTGTAAGCGGATAAACGGCGCCGTTGGAACTTGCCTGTTCCGGGTCCCACAATTTCACCCTGTCCCACACATAAAGGTTGTCGCCAATCACAGAAACGCGGAGTTTCTTCATAGTCATCTTATCCAACCATTTACGGGGCAGTGTGTAACCGATTTCTACCGTTTTCAGACGCAGGAAACTTGCATTGGATAACCAGAAGGTAGATGCGCGGTTGTTGTTGGAATTACTGCCGTATGTAAGACGGGGAAAACGGGCGTCGGAGTTTTCCGTATCAGGATCGCCCGACCAGGAAGCCGGCGTCCAGCGGTTTTTCTGTTGGGCGACAATTTCCAGTACATTGCCGGTAACGCCGCCAGCAAAAGGATAATAACCGGCGCCTCCCATGAAATAGTCCACTTTACCCGATCCGCGGAAGAAAATATTGAAGTCAATATTCTTCCACATTACGCTTCCGGCAAAGCCATACTGTATTTTGGGAATATTGGAATTGCCGATGGGAACGACGTCATAACTATTGATAATTCCGTCGCCGTTCACATCCATGTACTTGATATCACCGGGCAGAACGTTGCCATACTGTGTGGGGCTGTTTTCCACATCGGCTTCATCCTTGAACAGCCCCAGCGCTATCAGACCACGGGTAACGTTGTTGCTGGTTCCCTTCCTTGCAAGGTAGGGATAGCGAGGAGGCGTCTCGTCATAATCAATGATTTTATCCCGCGTAAAGGTGAAATTTCCGCGCAGTTCCACGCTTACCTCTCCGAAGGTTTTAGTATATGATGCGGTTCCGTCGGCGCCCCAACTGCGCATTTTACCCACATTGCCCCACACATCGGAGCGAACGCCCATACTTCCGGGCAACGACTGCCGCACCATGAAAATATTGTTACGATTGTCCACAAAAGCGTCTATCGTGAGGTTAACCGACTTCCACATTTGCAGGTCGATACCCCAGTTCTGTTTCACCGCGCTTTCCCACACCAATCCGGTAGAACCCAGCACGGCGTCCGTAACGCCATAGCCGCCGCCTGAACGTCCATCGCCGAAATAGTAACCTGTTGCAGAGGTATTCACGGTGGACAGATAGGGAAAACGCACGTCGGCGCCACTCTTCGTGATCTGGTCATTACCTACTAATCCGTAAGAATACCTTAGTTTCAACATATCGACAAAAGAAACGTTATCCTTCATGAACCCGTAATTGGAAATCACATACCCCAATGCAACGGAAGGGAAGAATCCGAAGCGTTGTCCTTTGGGAAAATTTTCGGAGCCGTTGTAGCCAAAATTTCCTTCGACGAAATAGATGTCGTTGTAAGAATAAGTGAGACGTCCCGCTATTCCCTGGTTCCTTTTGGGAATTGAATACAATTCGGCGCTATCCGGAAATTTATTCAAAGCATCGGTACGCTGATAGTCTCTTTGCTGGTAGAGGAACAGGGCGCCCACACGGTGCTTTTCCCTGATGGTGGTATTGTAGTCGGCTTTGGCTTCCGCGTAAATCGTTCTGATTCCGTAAGCTGTGCTTGAAAACTTCATGGGTGTGGCTTCTACCGTTTTGCGGGTAATCAGTTCTCCCGTATTCCAGTTGCGGTCGTAGGCTAAGTACAGTTCGGGGAATTTGGTGCGACCGGTGTAATGATCATTGTAGATGTCGAAAGAAACAGACCCTGTGAGTTTCAGTCCTTTCAGCAACATGTCCAAATCCTGTTCTACCTTCAGCAGGGATTCAATGGTATTTTGGCGGTCGGTATAATATCCCGTTTCGTTCAGCAACACGGCAGGTGAAGCGTTGTCGCCCTGTCCGTAGGATGGATTCAGTCCGTTGGAATATCTGACCGGCACTGTCAGCGGTGTGATGTTGGCGCAGGCATTCCAGATGGTACTTGTACTTCCTATGCCCGGACGGTTCATATCTACGATCTTGGCGGAAAGAAGCAGGCTCACCGTGGTCGATTTGGTAGCGTTCACATCAATGTTGCTTCTGAAAGTGAACTGATTGCGTCGCACGTTGGAATTGTAACTTTCCATGCCGGTTTGCTTGTAAATGGCGTCGTTGGTGCGGTAGAAGCCGCTCATGTAGTAACGCGCCAGTTTGTTTCCGCCTGAGATGTTGAGGTTTCCCTGCACGCCATAAGTCCGGTTTCTCAATATTTCGTCCTGCCAACTGACGTCGGGGTACAGGTCAGTATCCATATTGTACTTAATGATGTCGAAGATGGCCGGCGCATACACATAGCCGTTGTCCCTGCCGATACTTGCTTCGTTTGCTAACGTGGCATAGTCGTATGCTCTGACGTATTTTGGCAGTCGCGGAAGCGTTTCTACCATGGTTTTCACATCTCCCGATATATTGATCTTACCCTCCTGTCCGCGTTTGGTATTGATCAGGATAACGCCGTTACCGCCTCTGGCTCCGTAAATGGCTGTGGCGGTAGCGTCTTTCAGGATGGAAAAACTTTCAATGTCTTCCGGCGACAGTTCGTTCAGACTCGACGCACCGCGGTCGATACCGTCAATGAGCACCAAAGCGTTGCTCCCGCCTCCAAAAGTGCTGATACCTCTAATCCAAAATTCGGAAACATCGTTGCCGGGTTCGCCGCTACGCTGAATCCCTACCAAACCGGCAACGCGGCCGGCAAGCGTGTTACTCAGCGAGGTAACGCTTCCGGTTTTGAGTTCGGCAGGTTTCACTGTGGTAATGGCGCCTACCACACTTACTTTCCGTTGTGTACCGTAGCCTACTATTTCCACTTCTTCCATTTGTTGCGACGCTTCTTCCATTACCACATTAATAATCTGGTTTTCAGCGGCGCCTGTAACTATTTCCTGAGTGTTGTATCCCACAAAAGAAAACGCCAATGTAGCGCCAGCCGTCGCGCCGATTTCATAACGACCGTCTATGCCGCTGGATGTACCTGTATTCGTCCCTTTGACAATTACATTCACTCCCGGAATCGTTTCATTATTCTGGTCGGTAACCACGCCTTTGATTTTGACCGTCGTTTGCGCCGCTGCCGACAAACATATCAGACAGCATATCATCCATACTGTTATTTTATAAATTTTCATCTTCTTAGTTTTAAATGATTATTGAATGGCGATGCAACGTATCAAAAAATTACGTGTTTCGGCTACATATATCATACCATCATACGTAACGCTCAGCCCATAAGGGTAATTGAAAATTGCTTCCATCGGATTGCCGTCTTTATACCCTGCTTGTCCCACAGTTCCCGCTATGATGGTACCATTGAGTTCTGTATCCAATTTCCAGATAACATGGTTTCTATCGTCGGGAATGTACAAATTCCCATCACCATCAAAGTCGGAAATTTCAACATTACCGAAACGAATGTTGGTTCCATTGCCTTCTCTTGGTGTTCCGGCACTCGTTCCGGCTATATGTTCCAAATCGTTTACCGTTAACCATGGCGTTGTTCTGCCTTCCGGAGTATGATAGGGATCCAAACGGTACACCCTGGATTCGTTATAAGCAACGATATACAATTTTTTGTCTAATTTATTAAATACAGGATAGTTCCATGCGCCTGACATGATTTGATCTGATAACGTTTCCACCTTTTTTGTGGTCTGATGAATCCTTATTAACTTTTCTATCGACAACATATAAATGTAAGTATCGTCTGCCGTTAGTCCTGAATTAGTCATACTGCCTGCAATGTAACGACCGTTTTCGTCGCGCTGGTCATAATATATTTCACGCTGTACCCAGTTGGTATTTTGTGATAATACGTAAAACAAAATTGGTCTGGCCGCCTCGTTTCGCTCTACTACAAACAACCTGTCTTCAGCAGTGTTGAATGCCATTTGCCAGGGTAGCGTCAATGCGTCTATCACCGTGCTGACCATATTGTCCTTGGTGGAAAGCATTCTTAATTTACCAATAGTACTAACACTGCTACCGTTATCATCTGCAATAAACACTAATGAACCATCTTTTTTTGCACATACATTTACGCATCTCCCAAAAGTTGCCTGCAATGCGGGGCCATCCACCATCGCTGAAACTAAATGCTGTCCGGCGACAGTGGTTACTGCGGCACGGGTAAAATACTGAAACTGCATCCCGTCCAACGTTGCTTCCTTGTCTTTTACAACCACTCTGATTGTGGAAAAATCGCCCGGCTGGCGCGGTACAAGCGCATAGATGGCATTGTCCTGAATATTCATGATCAGCGCCTTTTTCTGGTTGAAGTACAACTCAACTCCGGTGGTGTCGTTCCCGAAGTTGGAACCGGCAACAATGACTTTTGTACCGATACCGCCGCTTACCGGCGAAACAGATTTGACCTCTACCGCCTGACCGGGATTGTGCGGCTTGTCATGCGGGTTATTACTGCTGTCTTTTTTGTCGCCGCACGACGCCAGCAAGAGGAAAATCACTCCTCCACTGACGCATCGGAAAACAGTTTTTCGGAATTTACCGAATTTACATATTACATTTCTCATACTCAATTTATTTATTAATTTAAAAATTTGTTTATTAAAGGTTAAAACGAAACTTGCATTACAAACATATACGATCGGGTGAGCGGATAAACCGCGCCGTTGGAGCTGGCCTGTTCGGGATCCCACAATTTCACTTTGTCCCACACATAGAGGTTGTCGCCAATCACAGAAACGCGAAGGCTTCTCATGGACATTTTGTCCAACCATGTACGGGGCAGCGTATATCCGATTTCTACCGTTTTCAGGCGCAGAAAACTTGCATTGGATAGCCAGAAGGTAGATGCGCGGTTATTGTTGGTATTACTGCCGTAGGTGAGACGGGGAAAACGGGCGTCCGGATTTTCCGTAGCAGGATTGCCCGACCATGAAACCGGCGTCCAGCGGTTTTTCTGATGAGCGACCATTTCCAGCACGTTTCCGGTAACGCCGTTGGCAAAAGGATAAAAACCGGCGCCTCCCATGAAATAGTCCACCTTGCCCGATCCGCGAAAGAAAATATTGAAGTCTAAATTCTTCCACATCACGCTCCCTGCAAAACCATATTGTATCTTGGGAATGTTGGAATTGCCTATAGGGACGACGTCATAACTGTCGATACGCCCATCTCCGTTCACATCCATGTATTTGATGTCGCCGGGCAAAACATGTCCATACTGTGTGGGGCTGTTTTCCACATCGGATTCATCTTTGAATAGTCCGAGCGCTACCAGACCACGGGTAACGTTGTTGCTGGTTCCCCTTCTTGCGAGATAGGGATAGCGCGGGGGCGTTTCGTCATAGTCAATGATTTTATCCCGCGTAAAGGTGAAATTTCCGCGCAGTTCCACACTTACTTCCCCAAAAGTTCTGGTATAGGAAGCGGTGCCGTCGGCGCCCCAACTGCGCATCTTACCCACATTACCCCACACGTCGGATCGAATGCCCATGGTTCCGGGCAACGACTGCCGCACCATGAAAATATTGTTGCGGTTGTCCACAAAGGCGTCTATCGTAAGGTTGACCGACTGCCACATTTGCAGGTCAATCCCCCAGTTCTGTTTCACGGCGCTTTCCCACACTAATCCGGTAGAACCCAGAACAGCGTCCGTAACGCCATAACCGCCGCCCGCACCTGTATCACCAAAATAATAACCCGTTGCGGATGTATTCACTGTGGTCAGATAGGGAAAACGAACGTCCGCGCCGCTTTTCATGATTTGGTCATTACCCACTAATCCGTATGAATATCTCAATTTCAACATATCTACAAAGGGGAAACGATTTTTCGCGAACCCGTAATTGGAAAGCACGTAGCCCAAGGCAATGGAAGGAAAGAATCCGAAACGCTGCCCCTTGGGGAAATTTTCGGATCCGTTGTAACCGAAGTTCCCTTCAGCGAAATATATATCGTTGTATGAATAAGTGAGACGTCCGGCAATCCCCTGATTCCTTTTGGGAATGGAATACAATTCGGCAGTGTTCGGATACAGGTTTTGGGCGTCGGTGCGCTGGTAATCCCTTTGCTGGTACAGAAACAGAGCACCCACGCGGTGTTTTTCCCTGATGATGGCGTCATAGTCGGCTTTGGCTTCCGCATAAACCGTTCTGATTCCGTAAGCGTTGCTTGAAAATGTCATGGGGATGGCTTCCACCGTTTTACGGGTAATCAGTTCCCCCGTATTCCAGTTGCGGTCGTAGGCTAAATACAGTTCGGGGAACTTCGTGCGACCCGTAAAATGGTCATTGTAAACGTCGAACGCAACAGCCCCTGTGATTTTCAGACCTTTTAGCAACATGTCCAAATTCTGTTCCACTTTCAGCAGGGATTCAATGGTATTTTGGCGGTCGGTATAGAACCCCGTTTCGTTCAGCAGCACGGCAGGCGAAGCATAGTCGCCCTGTCCGTAAGATGGGTTCTGTCCATTGGAATATCTGACCGGTACCGTTAGCGGCGTAATGTTGGCGCAGGCATTCCAGATGGTTTTGGTATCTCCGATGCCCGGACGGTTCATATCTACAATCTTGGCGGAAAGCAACAGGCTCACTGTGGTCGATTTGGTGGCGCTTACATCCATGTTGCTTCTGAATGTGTACTGGTTGCGTCGCACGTTGGTATTGTAGCGTTCCATGCCGGTTTGCCTGTAGATGGCGTCGTTGGTGCGGTAGAAGCCGCTCATGTAGTAACGCGCCAATTTGTTGCCGCCGGAGATGTTGAGATTCCCCTGCACGCCATAAGTCCGGTTTTTCAGGATTTCGTCCTGCCAACTGACGTCGGGATACAAATCGGGGTCCATATTGTACTTGATAACATCGAAGATGGCCGGCGCATACACATAGCCGTTTCCCCTGCCGATACTTGCTTCATTGGCAAGCGTGGCATAGTCGTAGGCTCTGACGTATTTCGGCAATCGTGGAAGCGTTTCTACCATGGTTTTCACATCTCCGGATATATTAATCTTGCCCTCCTGTCCGCGTTTGGTATTGATCAGTATCACGCCGTTGCCGCCTCTGGCGCCGTAGATGGCTGTGGCGGTAGCGTCTTTCAGGATGGAGAAACTTTCAATGTCCTCCGGCGGCAGTTCATTCAGACTGGACGCGCCGCGGTCAATACCGTCAATGAGCACCAAAGCGCTGCTTCCGCCTCCAAACGTGCTGATACCCCGAATCCAGAACTCGGAAACATCCTGACCGGGTTCGCCGCTGCGCTGAATCCCTACCAAACCGGCTATGCGCCCGGCCAGCGTGTTGCTTACCGAACTGACGCCTCCCGTTCTGAGTTCGGCGGTTTTCACCGTGCTTATGGCGCCTACCACGCTCACCTTCCGCTGCATACCGTAGCCTACCACCACAATTTCGCCAATTTCAGCGCTTGCTTCCTGCATGATGACGTTCATGCCGGATAAATCGCCAATGGTTTGTTCATAAGTGGCATAACCAAGAAATGAGAATACCAGAATGGCGTCCTTATCGGGTACGGTAATGAAAAACCGCCCATCACTGTTGCTCACAACGCCTCTCTTCGTCCCTTTGATAACGATGTTTACTCCGGGCATGGGAAATCTCTCTGCGTCCGCCACTTTTCCGGAAATAGCGATCCCTTGCCGCGCGATATTTTCAATGTTTGTATTTACCGGAATCATCTCTTTTTTCAAAATCAATATTTGCCGGTCAATGATTTCATAACGATTATCGATTGATTGAAACAGTTGGTTCAAAACATATTCAATCGTTTTGTTCTTCACGTTGATGGATATTTTCCTGTCTAAATTCAGGATGTCGTCACGAAAAATAAAAATATATTCGCTCCTGTTTTCAATTTCATTGAGGATTTCTCTTACAGTAACATCATTTAACTGTAAAGTTATTCTGGCGTTTTGCGCAAATGAATTTTCAGTCAGCATCACACAGGTTGAAAACAATGACACGAATATTGTAAATTTCATTTCAATAATTTACTCTTTACGAATGAATACCCTGTTATCTTTGAACTGATATTGAACAGGCGCTAATCTTTTAATAATGTCTAACGTACCTGTAATATTCTCCTTCAAATCCAATTTTCCGGAGATCGTATATCCGTCGAGCGGGGTTTCGATAACCACAGGAACCGCATAATGTCGCTCTAATTTGCGCAGAATTACGTCAAGATGTTCGCTGTGGAATAACAGGAATCCTTCTTTCCAGCAAACATAATTATAAGCGTCCACTTGCTTTACCGCTTGTTGACCGGTAGCATGGTCTATTTCGACTAAATGATCGGGCTGCAATTGCGTTTCTTTCTGATGACGACTCACCACCTGCACTGATCCGCTCACTAAGGCTACTTCGGTTTTGCCTTCTTGCGGATAGGCATTTACATTAAATTTAGTACCCAGCACTTTCACTTCGACGAGGCCGGTTTTCACAATAAATGGTTTGTTCTCATCTTTCGCCACTTCAAAATACGCCTCGCCTTCGATGAATATTTCGCGGCTGTTTCCTGTAAATTCAACCGGATACACGGCGCGGCTGCCGGCATTCAGCCATAACTTTGTGCCATCGGCAAACGAAATGACGGTGCGCTTCCCCCATGGTACCATCACCTGATTGAATCTTGCCGTTTCTTTTTGGGAGGTTTGCGCCGGTTGTTCGACAATCTCACGGGTATCAACCGTCAATTGTCCCTTTTCATCATATTGTATTTCGACATGACTGTTGGCTATGGCGTAATTTGTATCATCGGACAATACAATTTGCACATCGTTGCTCTCCGTAACCTGCGCTGAGTGGCTTGCAGCAAATTCGACCAGCGCGTCATGCTGTTTTCCGGCATCATTTTCCAGCCATTTCCATACTCCGAAAATGATGGCGACAGAAGCCGCACACGCAGCAGCCATGCGCCAGTAATGTCTGATGACGTGATTCCTGCGCGTATGATTGATAATGGAATACCACAATGCCTGTACATCCTGCTCCGGCAGTTCTTTCTCGACGAATCGCATGGATTGTACGATTAACCGGGCTTCTTCCATTTCTTTTCCCAATGACTGATTCGTTGCCATCAATGAAGTCCAGAAGGCATCCGATTCGTGATCGGGATGTTTTACCCAATCGATAAATACCTGATCGGATGCAAAATCAGCACACTTGTATGTTGAATAATCTTTCATATCAAATTTATCATATCATGTATATGTCATTAAAAGACATGAAAGGGTATTTTGTAACCTTCGATTGGTAAATTTTTTTTCTAATTGTACAACTTCTTGATAATCGCTACAAAAAGGATCAAGTCCTGTTTGGTTATGTTTTTTCGGAGAAATCCAATTGCTTTATATAGCGTATTGCGCACCGCCTGATAATTAATGTCCATGATTTGCGCGATTTCCTCGTTTTTGAAATCCATGATGTAACGCAGGTATATCGCTTCTTTTTGTCTTTCGGGAAGATGGTTGATCGCCTCCCGCAAACGACGTCGCTGATGCCGGTCGGCTTCATGTTCGTGAAATTGTTCATCAAAAGCCGCTTCCAACAGGAAGGGATAATCAATGGAGAGTTCATATTTCTGTTGTTTCAGGTTGCGAAGTATTTTATTTCTTAATGACCGGATCAAATAATACCGGATATTGTCAGCGCAGCCAACAGTTGTGCGGTGTTGAATCATATCTGCAAAAAGATCGTGAATACAATCCATCACAAAAGACTCATCAGGCGACAGTTTCGATCCATATCGAAAAAGCGCCTGTATATGTGTATTGTATATACACGATAAAGCCTGATCATCGCCATTGCGGAATGAGTCCCACAATTGGACGTCATCATTATCAATATGATATGTATAGTCTGTTTTTGTCAAAACATAAAAATATGTTACGGGACAAAGGTATGAAAAGTATCAATAAATGTTTCATAATCCGAGTTGAGCGTTGATGATTTCTTCCTGTATGTCCCTGTCGGCGTCAAGGCCGACAAACCGGTGCAGATTACCAACCTGTTCGATGGGTGCAACGGCGCGCTGATACAACCCCGTAACTTAATCGTCATTCTGTCTTGCATGTTTCTGTTTTTGTATTTATTTTTGCCGAAACAAAAATCAAAAAAGTTAATGATCTATGATTCAACAATACATTGAAGAAAACAAACAGCGTTTTTTGGACGAATTGTTTGCATTGATTCGTATTCCGTCCATCAGTTCGGAAGAAAAACACAAACCTGATATGCTTGCCGCCGCCGATTGTTGGAAGCGTTTGCTTCTTGAAGCGGGAGCCGACAAAGCCGAAGTATGCCCTACAACCGGTAATCCGGTGGTGTACGGCGAAAAAATACTTGACGCCGGTTTGCCTACGGTATTGGTGTACGGACATTACGACGTGATGCCTGTCGACCCTGTTGTATTATGGGAAAGCGACCCGTTTGTTCCGGAAATCAGGGACGGAAAGATTTATGCCCGCGGCGCCGACGACGACAAAGGGCAATGTTTCATCCATGCAAAGGCTTTTGAATATTTAGTGCGTAACGAATTGTTGCCCTGCAACGTGAAATTTATGATTGAAGGCGAGGAAGAGATTGGCTCTGCCGCGCTGACCAAGTGGTGCGCCGATAACAGGAAATTGCTGAAAGCCGATGTGATTCTGGTATCGGATACGATGATGATTGCGCCCGACACGCCGTCGATTACCTGCGGATTGCGCGGTATCGCGTATCTCGAAGTAGAGGTCTCCGGCCCCGGCCACGATTTACATTCGGGACTTTTTGGCGGCGCGGTGGCCAATCCCTGCAATATTCTGGCGCGAATGATTGCATCGTTGCACGACGACAAAGGGCGCGTTACCGTGAAGGGCTTTTACGACGATGTGGAAGAGTTGAGCGCCGCCGACCGCGCTGATTTGAACAAAGCGCCTTTCAACGCGGAGGCTTACAAACAGTCGCTTGGCGTTCCGCAGTTACACGGCGAGGAAGGATACACGACTCTCGAACGTACCGGCGTCCGGCCTACGCTTGATGTTTGCGGTATTTGGGGCGGCTACACGGGCGAAGGTTCAAAAACCGTGATTCCGTCGAAGGCTTACGCCAAAATATCCATGCGCCTTGTCCCGAATCAGAATCCTGAAAAAATTGCCGACCTGTTCACAGCACATTTTCATTCGATTGCGCCCGCCTGCGTGACAGTGAAAGTGGTCAATCTGCACGGCGGACGGCCATACGTATCGCCTGTCGATTCGCCGGCTTACCGTGCAGCGGCTCAAGCGCTGGAAACAACCTTCGGCAAGCGTCCGGTTCCGGTGCGTAGCGGCGGAAGCATCCCGGTGATTGCCGCTTTCGAGGAAATATTAGGCGTCAAGTCGATCCTGATGGGTTTCGGACTTGCCGGCGACGCCACCCATTCGCCAAACGAAAATTTCCCGCTGGAAAATCTTTTCAAAGGTATTGAAACGGCAACATATTTTTATCAGAATTTTGTCAATAATTTTGCTGATTTTTGACAGTCAACTCAAAAAATTCTTTTCCGTTCGTCACCGATTTTCATACGTTCGTCAAAAAAAAAGACACATTCGTCAAAAAAAAGGACACATTCGTCAAAGACTTTATTCCGTTCGTCACCGATTTTGATACGTTCGTCACCGATTTTGATACGTTCGTCAAAATATTGAAATTTTTTAAAAAAATATCCTATATTTTTGTGTCGTTTTAAAGGAGGAGTGTAAAGTGTTTTTATTATCAAATTTTCTATATTTGGTTATAGTCCCGGAAATTTTTACAATGCCGGGGTTTTATCCGACGCTTACTATCCGTCTAAAACCCCGTTTGAATATTCAACCCCGTTGTTTATTATATTTTCTAATTTTTTAAACATTATATTATAATTTTTTAACAATGAAAAAAATAAGTGTAATTGCTCAGGTAAGCCGTTTTTGTATCATATCTCAACTTTATCTGCTACCGAAGATATAATAGTGTCTGTCAGAAAACGTTTATATTTTTGATTTACAGAATTTATGAGCATTTTCCGATGCTGAATGTTGATAACTTTTTTTGGCGATAATATCAAAAATCCTTGTATTTCTGGGGTATTATGCTTATTTTTGGGGCTGAAAAATCAGAATATTCAAAAACC
>Ga0082212_10005137_pt1 | contig 17950 bp, 9 predicted proteins | sample TergutNt197P3_FD_71548 | JGI IMG/M metagenome (GOLD analysis project Ga0082212, IMG submission 71548) | Neocapritermes taracua P3 segment gut microbial communities from Petit-Saut dam, French Guiana - Nt197 P3 | ecosystem: Host-associated > Arthropoda: Insects > Digestive system > Gut ...
AGGATGAGGCGCTCTCTTCACAATCAAGAGAAGCCCTGGAAAAGATTTACAATTCGGGTGACCTCCTGCTCAACATTATTAACGATATACTCGACCTGTCCAAAATAGAAGCGGGCAAACTGGAACTGGAACCCACCGAATACAAAGTTGCAAGCCTGATTAACGATACCGTAACGCTTAACATGATGCGTATCGGCAGCAAACCGATCGATTTTGTTCTCTCCGTGGATGAAAATACTCCCGCTGTCCTCTGTGGAGACGAACTGCGCATCAAGCAGATTTTGAACAATGTAATTTCCAACGCGATCAAATACACAAAAGAAGGAATGGTCAAACTGTCCGTTGCCGCCAAAACCGTGAATAACGGCGTTACGCTCATCTTTACGGTAAAAGACACGGGAAACGGGATGACGAAAGAGCAGATCGGCAAACTTTTCGACGAGTATTCCCGTTTTAACATGAAAGCCAACCGTACAACCGAGGGAACCGGGCTGGGCATGAGCATTACTCAAAACCTGGTACGCATAATGGACGGCGATATCTATGTCGAAAGCGAATTGTACAAGGGATCGACATTTACCATACATTTGCCGCAGGAAACCACCGGCTCCGGTATTTTGGGCAGGGAGTTGGCGGAGAGCCTTGAAAAATTCCAGATAAACGGCGAAAAGCAGTTTAAAAGGGCGCAGGTGGTATTCGAGCAGATGCCCTACGGCAGGATTCTGGTGGTGGACGATGTGGAATCGAACCTCTATGTCGCCAAGGGGCTTATGCTGCCATACGGGCTTGCAATAGAAACTGTCACAAGCGGGTTTGACGCACTCGACAAACTCAGGAGCGGCGGCCTCTATGACATAATATTTATGGATCACATGATGCCGGAAATGGACGGCATCGAAACAACGAAGAAAATACGGGAACTGGGATACACACAGCCTGTTGTTGCGTTGACGGCGAATGCCGTGGTGGGACAATCAGACATATTTCTGGCCAACGGCTTTGACGGCTTTATTTCCAAGCCGATTGACATTCGCCAGCTCAATGCCATTCTGAAAAAATTTGTGCGCGACAGGCAGCCGTCCGAAGTCATTGAAGCGGCGCAGCCATCGATCGATCCGGAACTGGCGGAAATTTTCGTGCGGGACGCGCAAAAAACCCTCAAGGCGCTGGAAACACTATATGCCAAACGCGGCGACTGGGACGATGAAGACATACGGCTGTATACCATCAACACCCACGGGATAAAAAGCGCGCTGGCAAATATTGATGAAACCGGGCTTTCCGCCGCCGCGCTCAAGCTGGAACAGGCGGGGCGGGCGAAGGACACCGCCGTCATGGCGGCACAAACCCCTGCTTTCCTGAGCGAACTGCGGTTAATGATTGAAAAACTTGCCCCGCTGCAGGAGGATGTAGACGGCGAAACTGCGGAAATTACGGAAAACGCCCGCACGTATCTGCGCGAAAAACTGACTGTGATTAAGGAAGCGTGCGAAGTATACAACAAAAAAGCCGCCAAAGACGCGATAGGTGAGCTGCGGGAAAAGTCATGGCCGAAGGCGGCAAAAGAGGCGCTGGCTGCAATGTCCGAACATCTGTTAAACGGTGATTTCGAAGAAGTTTCGCGTAACGCGGCGAATATGATTGAAACGGTCTGAATTGGAGGAATAACATGAAAAAGCTAAAGTACTTCCCGGCATTTTGTTTTTTGATTGTCGCCGGTGCGATTATCATGACAGGATGCGAAAAGAAAACTTCCGGTGCGGGTAAAATACCCGCCGGTACCTATACATGGCTGGCAGGAGGAGAAGGCGGCGGCTGGTACACGATAGCCGGCGAATTTGCCAAATTTCTTAACGAAAAAGAACCGAACATTACCATACAGGTAGTACCGGGCGGAGGCATCGGGAATCCCGTTTCGCTGGATCAGGGCGACGGCGATATTGCCTGGGGGGTAGGATACGTTAACAGGGCGGCCTATAACGGCGTAGCGCCGCTTTTCCAGAAAAAATATACAAACATAGCGTCGGTAGCGGGAATGCTCTCGGTGGATTACTACCACTTCCTGGCCGGCAGGGATCAGGGGATAACAACCATTGAGCAGTTGGCGCAGAAAATCAAGGGCGGCGAAAAAATTAACCTTGCGGCTGCCGCATCCGGAACAACCGACTATGTAATGGCTTCAATAATTCTGGATTTCTACGGCGTATCTTTTGACATGATCGAGCGGAACGGCGGCAGCGTCAACCAGACAGTCTACGGCGACATGATCAAAATGTTCATGGACAGCCGTGTTGATTACGCGATTGTAAACTTTGGAATGCCGGCAGCCGTTGTATCGGAAATGATCGAGGGAAGACCCTCTGTTATTCTTGCCGCAAGCAATGAGTTAATTGATTACTGTCATTACACATGGGGAACCGTTGCCCGCTCAAGCGGGCTGACCCGGATACCCGGCGGAACCTATATGGGTATTGATAACGATATACCGGCAGTATGCCATTCAACGGAAATTATTGTCAGTCCAAAGCTGCCTGAAGCTGTTGTGTATGCCTTTACCAGGATACTGAACGAAAACAAGGATTTTCTGGTTCAAGTCGGGGCGAATTACAACGTCTTCGATCCCAAAGGTGCAGCCGCTTCATCGGTTCAGATTCCCCTGCATCCGGGCGCGGCCAGATACTACAGGGAAGCCGGCGTTCTGCAGTAATACCTGCTGTACCGCAGACAAATGAGGAGTTAAACATGAAGTGGTTCAACGACATAAAAATACGAAGTAAACATCTTTTTGTATTTGCGGTAATTTTAACCGCGATAATTTCCTTTGTTGCATTTTCCGTGATACAGATAACCGGCATAGGCAACGATCTTAACGAACTGATAAACACCTACCAGGCGCGGCAGATCAATATAGCAGAAGCAATTGTAGAATCTTACAGTCTTCGTGTAGCAAACCTTGCCAAGGGATACCTGCTGAACGGCGATGCCTTTAAGGATATGATTTCAGGGTACCAGGAAAATTACAGGGAAATAGTCGAATTATTTACCGATAATCTGATGAACTACCAGCATATAACACAATCAGACAAACGACTCAGCGAAGAAGACAAACAATTACGTGCAGAAGCCGTAAAAGAAATTATAGATTTATTCATCGAATACATGAAAGTCACCGGAAAAATTGACACCGCCGTGGAAAATGCCGACGAACAGGAATTAATTCGGATTTACGCCGAAGCTATCCCCATGGGTACCACACTCAGCCTCAAATTGCAGGAAATACGGGATCAGGTGTTTTCCACAACAAAAGAAAAAGCCCTGGAGGCAACGAAACATACGGCTGGTGTACTGCGTGTGATCTACATCATAGCCATTGTCCTTCTTTGTATGCTGACTGCCGCGTTATTGCTCACTACCGACAGCATTAACCAGCCAATTTCGGCGCTGGAAAAGGCAGCGGTCGAAATAGCAAATGGAAACCTTGCCTACCCCATCCGAAATGATCGCAAGGATGAACTAGGGGTGCTTTCAAACAGTATAGGCGATATGGTAGACAAGATTTCCGAACATACCAAAACAATGACCATAATGGATAACCTGGATGCCATGATATGCGTTTGTGACCTTGACTATAATCTGCTGTACGCGAACAAACGCTTGATGAGCAGATTCGGTATGGAAAATGATTATGCAAACAAAAAATGTTACAATGTTACAAGGGGCAAGGACGCGCCATGCGCTTTTTGCCAATTGATGGATATTCTGCCCCAAAAAGATGAGTTTCCGAGCCAGGACTTTGAATATATATGGGACGACGTTTTGAACGTGTGGCTCGGCGGAACCGCTTCGATAATCCGCTGGGTGGACGGTTCCATGGTGCTTTTTCAGGCTTCAAGGGATGTATCGCAGAAAAAACAGCAGGAAGAACTGCTGAAAGAAGCCCTTGAAACGGCGGAAACCGCTTCGGTTGCAAAATCTTCTTTCCTTGCCACCATGAGCCACGAGATTCGCACGCCGATGAACGCTATTTTGGGCATCGCGGAAATTCAGCTGCAGAATGAAGCACTCGTGCCGGACACAAGGGAAGCGCTGGGCAAAATTTACAATTCGGGCGACCTTCTGCTCAGCATCATCAATGACATACTCGATCTGTCCAAAATCGAAGCCGGCAAACTGGAACTTGTTCCCTCCGAATACCAGGTGGCGAGCATGATCAACGATACCGTTACCCTTAACATGATGCGGATTGGCAGCAAACCCATTACCTTTGAACTTTCTGTAGATGAAAACATACCGTCGATCCTTTTCGGCGACGAGCTGCGCATCAAGCAGATATTGAACAATTTATTGAGCAACTCGTTTAAGTACACGAAAAAAGGCGTTGTCAAGCTGTCTGTTTCCGTAAAAAAGGAAATCGATTCAAAAGACAGCACAACGCTTGTGTTTACCGTAAGCGACACGGGGATGGGCATGACGGAAGAACAGATCAGCAAACTTTTCGACGAATACGCCCGTTTTAACATGAAGGCCAACCGGACCACCGAGGGGACGGGACTGGGCATGAGTATCACAAAGAATCTAATACGCATGATGAACGGAGAGATTTCCGTCAAAAGCGAGGTAAACTGGGGATCGGCGTTCACCATACGCCTGCCCCAGATTACTGTTGGCTCCGATGTACTGGGCAGGGAACTTGCACAAAGCCTTGAAAAGCGCCAGATAAACGATACAAAGCAAACCAAGATAGCGCAGGTGGTATTTGAACCGATGCCCTACGGCAGGGTTCTGGTGGTGGACGACGTGGAGTCGAATCTCTATGTCGCCAGGGGACTCATGTCACCTTACGGGCTGTCGATTGAGACTGCCGCAAGCGGCTTCGAGGCAATTGACAAGATCAAGGACGGCATCGTGTATGATATTGTGTTCATGGATCACATGATGCCTGAAATGGACGGTATTGAAGCAACAAAAAAAATACGCGAGATGGGATATATGCAGCCCATCGTCGCTTTAACGGCGAATGCCGTAGTTGGGCAGTCCGAAGTATTCCTGGCGAACGGCTTCGACGGCTTTATTTCCAAGCCGATTGATGTACGCCAGTTGAACACTGTGCTGAAAAAGTTTGTACGGGACAGACAGCAGCCGCAAGCCTAACCCAAAAGTCTTTGCATCACTTCCATAGCACCCTTGTAGTCTATCATCAGTACAGCTTCATTGATTTTATCTATTTCTTCTTTCAACACACCGCCTGCCTTCAGGGCATTCAGGCTTTCCATTCCTTCGTCAATGGCCGAAAAATCATTTTTACCAAACGCATCTCTCAATTTCTCAAAAACCGGCGGCAGTTCCGGCGGTATTGTCAACGGGCCGCTGTTTTGACTTTCCCGGGCAAAGGCTTCAGTAAGGCACGAATTTAAACTGCCAAGCCCCTGCAAGAAGCGCGGCAAATTTGATATGCAAAAGGCGGCGTCTTCCCGGCCGGATGCGTCTTCCATATTCCGCGCCTGGGCGGAAAGATCCTCCGCGCCTATATTGGCAAGCGCGCTTTTCAGGCCATGTACCTCTATGCAAAAACTGTGCAGATCACCCTTTGCCAAAAAATCATTCAAGTTCCGGACACGGTTTGCAAATTCCCTTACCGTCAGTTTCAAAAGCTTTTCGTAAATATCCCACTGGCCTACCCTGTCCAGCCCTGTCTGTACGGAAAGTCCCTCTATTTTCTCAATCCTTTTCAACAGGCCAGTATTCGCGCCGACAGCGGCTTCAGCTATTGTTCCTCCCGGCCGGCCGTCAAATTTTTCGGCCGGAATCCAGTCCGCAAAAATTTTTTCCAGCGCCGCTTTGTTAATGGGTTTTGTCAGCAATGCGTTCATACCGGCACTAAAAAAAATCTCCCCGGAACATTCGGCTTCGCCGGCAGTCAGCGCAATTATCGGTGTATTTACGCCCAATTCGCGAATTTTTTGGGCGGCCTCTATGCCGTCCATTTCAGGCATCATGTGATCCATAAATACCATGTCATACACGCTGCCGCTCCTGAACCTGGCGACCGCTTCAAAGCCGCTTGCGGCGGTTTCCACTGTCATGCCGTAAGAGGCCATAAGTTTTTTTGCAACATACAGATTCGATTCCACATCATCTACGATCAACACTTTTGCATCTGCCATTTTTATACCCTGCCTGCTTTGACTTTATCATATCATGTCTTCACCGGCCTATACAGCATTGCCCAATGGGCATCCGCCGATGCCCCCAGTTAATCACACTGTGAGATTATTCCGGTAAACCAGGGGATGGGATGTTGATCGGTTTCTTCCGGAGTGATACAGTAATAATTAAGGCGGTCTGCCAATAATGTGCCTCATTACTGGCAAACTTTGGCTAACAAGAAGAAAAGGGGTAGGATTATGGAGAATAAAAAGGTAATTCTTGCAATTGACGACAATATGTCGCAGCACCTTTTATTTCAGGGGATTTTGGTTCCAAAATATATTCTTCGTGCCGTAAAATCAACCTCCGAAGCCCTGAGCTTTCTGAGCATGAACAAGGTGGATGTTATTCTTCTTGATATCGAAATGCCGCACATCTCCGGTTTTGAATTTCTGGAGGACATAAGGAAGATCCCCAGCTACATAAGCGTACCGATAATTATCGTCAGCGGCAAAACCGGGCCGGATTTTCTGAATCAGGCCAAAAGTTCAAGTGCCTTCGATGTGCTTTCCAAGCCGGTGGATTCGGAAAATCTGATTGGCACTATAGAAAGGGCGATTGCCTCAAAATCCTGAAAGTAAACGCAGCTTATATTCCATTATTCTGTGCGGCCAGCGCAAATTTACCTTTGATATTTCGAAACACATCTACCAGAACAGGATCAAAATGGGTTCCCCCGCTCTCTTCAATGATTTTACACGCTTCCTCGTGGCTGTAAGCGGGCTTGTAGGGGCGGACAGTAATCAGCGCATCGTATACATCGGCAACTGCCATCAGCCGTCCTTCAAGGGGAATGTCTCTGCCCTTAAGTCCCCCAGGATAGCCTGAGCCGTCCCATTTTTCGTGATGGGTTCCCGTTATTAAAAGGGCATGGTTCAAAAAGGCATGTTCTGTTGTATTTTTCATTATCTTTTCTATGGCTTCCACACCAACGGCAACATGGGTTTTCATGATTTCAAATTCTTCTGTTGTAAGTTTGGAGGGTTTGTTCAAAATCCGGTCGCCTATGGCAATTTTTCCCACATCATGCAGCTGTGCCGAGGATAGAAAAAAATCCATGTCCCATTCCTCCATCTCATCCAGATATATCTTCTCCCGGACAAGCTCATCTGCCAGGGCTTTCAGGTAAAGCTGGGTACGATTAACGTGGCCTCCGGTAAGCTCGTCGCGGTATTCGACAAGATCAGCAACGGTAGACAACACAGCGTTCTGTAAATTTATTACCTCCTTTGTCTTATGGCGCACCTTTATCTCCAGATTATCCGCATAGTCCTGCAGGGCGGCCTGATTTGCCAACAGTTCCTTCTTCTGCTGCACAATCAACAACTGGTTGGCGATACGCTTGAGCAACAGGGGACCGGAAAAAGGTTTGGAGATATAGTCTGCCGCTCCAAGTTCAAACCCTTCAAGTTCACTGTTTTCGTCACTCTTTGCCGTCAGAAAGATAACCGGAATGTCTGTAAAGCGCGGATCTGCCTTCATCTTCCTAATGGTCTCGTAGCCGTTCATATCCGGCATTTCAATATCCAACAGGACCATATCGGCGGTGACATTCTCAATAATTTCAAAAAATTTTGCCGCCGACGGCGCGGGGTAAACCTCGTAAAATGCCTTGAGCATATTCCTTCCCATGGTAAGGTTTGCCATATTGTCGTCAACCAAAATAATTTTATGCCGCTTGTCTTCCATACATCATCCTCCGCTGGTTTCTCCCGATAGTTTAGCGATAATTTCCAAAAAATTCATCAATTCCACGTTCTCTCTCAGCCAAAGGGCAAGCCCGTCGTCGGCCTCGTATTCATAGTTTTCAATTTCAGTCATTGCTGCATCCACGTCATCCATTTTGAATACCCTGCAGGCGGCAACAAGCCTGGACAATATTTCTTCGTCAGGTTTGTCCCTTTTTGGCCTGGAAACACCCTCGGTCATCTTTGCAAGCATATCACTCAAAGTACCGAGGAGTTTTTCGACAGTATGTATAAAATCGGAATTATTGACCGCCACAAAGTTTAAATCCCCCTGTTTTGCCGCTTTTTCCAGTGCTTCCGCCATTGCCCCGACCGCCTCCGCACAGATACCCCGGCTGGAACTTTTTAATCCGTGTACGGTAATTGCGTATTCGCCCAAATTATCCCTGTCTACCGCTCTGATACTTTCGATAAGGGGAGGGGTATTTATCGCATAGGATCGCAGCACATGGAAAAACGATTCTTCATCGCCTCCAAAGCGTTCGATCCCTTTTTCAATATCTATCCCGCCGGCATCCCTGCCAAAGGCCCGCCGGTCAATCCGGTTCCTCCTGTCCAAACTCATGCGCCTGTCCGGGGCATGATCCATATCGTTCTTCTGATCACCAAGAGCCTTTTCCTTCTCCTCGTCCCGCACCCACTCATGCAGCACCGAATCAAGCCGCTTGATCTCTATGGGCTTGGATAAAAAGGCCTGGAAACCCCTGCTCAAAAACATTTCCTCGTTTCCTACAATGGCATTGGCGGTAAGGGCAATTATGGGAACGGTTTTTGCGTATTCTGTCCCGATTTCCTCGCGTATAATTCTGGTCGCTTCAAGCCCGTCCATTCCCGGCATCATTTGATCCATGAATACAGCATCGTATTTGACCTTTTCGGCGCGAATGGCGTCGATGGCTTCCTGCCCGCTGATAACGCAGTCGATCTGCATTTCGTAGGGCTTCATCATACCCTTCGCCACGTCCAGGTTGGTTGCCACATCGTCCACCACCAGTACTTTTGCGTAGGGCATCCTGATCCGCTCCATCCGGGAGTATTTTTTTCGCCGATGATCGGTATAGTTAAAATTTCTCAGGCTGTTTGCCACTTCCACGCCGATTGTCACATCGGTCACGAATCCCTGCCGGAGTTTTACCTTGAAGACGCTGCCCTTTCCATATTCGCTTTCCACGCTGACAGAACCGTCCATCATTTCGGCCATTTTTTTGGTAATGGAAAGGCCAAGGCCGGTTCCTTCTATTTTGCGGTGGGATTTTGTGTCTACCTGGACAAAATTTTCAAACAGGCTGCCTATGTTCTCGCTCTTGATACCCATGCCGGTATCCCGGACATCGGCATACAACCAGACCGAGTCATCCTCCCTGACACAGCTTACATTGAGGTCCACCGATCCTTCTCTGGTGTACTTGAAGGCATTGGATAAAAGGTTATTCAAAATCTGCCTGATCCGCAGATCATCGCCGTACAGGCGCGCCGGCACATTCCAGTCGATGTTCAGATTGAATTCAATGGGCTTCTCCCCAATACGCATAATGTTTTGGGTAACGGTATCGTTGATCAGGCTGGGGGTATCGTATTCAACCGGGATAAGCTCAAATTTCCCCGACTCGATTTTGGAAATGTCCAGAATATCGTTAACCGTACTGAGCAGGGTAATGCCGGCGTTGTTTATCTTTTCAAGGTTTGAGTAATCCTCTTCAATTACCGTTCCCGCTTCCAGGCTTAATTCGGACAGGCCGATTATGGCGTTAAGCGGCGTGCGCATCTCGTGACTCATCCTGGCAAGAAAAACAGACTTCGCATCGGAAGCGGCCATTACCCGCTCGTTCAGTTCCGCAAGGCTGCGGTTTTGCTCTTCAATTTTGGCAAACGGCCGCGCGACAATTCCCGAGACAAGGACCGAGATGACGATGCCGGCGAGCAGAAAACACATGGCGGACAGCAGCAAATCGTTGCGCAGGGTTAACATGGGGCTTTCGTTCAGGGGCGCCGCCACGGCTATTCGCCAGCCGGCCCTTGAACCGGTAATATGCTTGTAGATGCACAAACGCTCTATTCCGTCAAGGCTGTAAGTGCCCAGGCCGTTGTCGTTGGAAATTATTTCACGGAAAAAATTGCTCCTGGACCGGTATGCCGGATTTTTTTCACCCTGATCAATAAAATTGTACCTCCCCTTTACCAGTTCAGGACGGTAATGGGCAACGAAAGTGCCGGTTTTATCAACCATGAAAATATTACCGGTATCCCACAGCCTGTAGTTCACAAGAAGGTTGGAAAAAAGCATCCCCGGAACGCTCGCCGACAGCACCCGGTCGTTCCCCATCGGCACGAATACATACATGATAAAGGCTCCGGTAATGCCGCTGTAATGAGTCGTGGAAAAAATTCTTTCACCGCCAAACGCCACCTGTATGTACTGTTCTTCGGAATCAAAGAGATCATAGGAAACCGGCTCGCCGTGGCAGGCAACGATGGACTCTCTGTCAAAAACAGTCAGCGAAATAAAGTCATCGAATTCTTCCATTTGGGAAACCATAAGTTTCGCCATTTCGTCATTTGATTCGGCGGCAAGAAGGCGCACGGCAATGGAGTCCAGCTCCGACTTTGTCAGGCTTATTTGCGTGGCGATTAAATCATTGGCTATCTCTACCGCCATAGCCAGATCCTGCTCTATGGTTTTGACAAGGTTCTGCCGGGTAAAGAAAATGCTTAAAAAATAGTATGCCGCCGTAACAGCAAAAACAATTGACATTATTATAAGGCCGGCTTTGACACGCATCGACATTCTCAGTTCCGCCTACCCGCTAATGTCCGAAAGCCTTTCTTTTATCTGTGCAAAATCCATTTTGTCGATTTTTTCACGGAGCCAGAGGACAAGCCCTTCGTCGGACTCATAGTCGCAGCTTTCAATTTCCTCCATAACCGTGTCTACGCCGTCCATATCATAGGCATCGCAGGCCGCCAAAAGCCTGCCCAGCGCCTCTCTTTCCGGCTTATCTTTTTTTGGCTTGGGATTTTCAATCGCTATCTCCTTCATCATACTTGCTATCTCGTCAATGAGTTTTCCGGTAATCTCCGCAAAATCGGCGTTGTTGGCCAGCACATAGCTGATATCCCCGTCTTTGGCGGCTTTTTCCAGGGCTTCCGCTTTTGCTCCAACCGCTTCCGCGCATATGCCCCGGCTTGCGCCTTTAATCCCGTGAACGGCAACGGCGTAAGCAGACAGATTGTCCCTGTTTACCCCCTTGACCTCCTCAAGAAGCGGAGGAGTGTTCACTATGTAGGATTGCAGTACCTGCAGGAATGATTCCTCGTCACCGCCAAAGCGCTCTATTCCCCTGCCGATATCCAGGCCGTTGATTCTCTTGCCGAAGGTACGCCGGTCGTTTCCGCTCCTTCTGTCAAAATCGGTTCGCCTCTCCTCTCCGCTGCGGACATCCATATACTCCTGCCCTTCAATATTGATTTTCTGACCCTGAAGTGTTTTTTCAAGTTCCCTGTCCCGCACCCATTCCCGGATAACCGTGTCGAGACGTTCAATTTCAATGGGCTTGGTCAAAAACGCCTGAAAACCATTACTCAGGAACATCTCCTCATTGCCAACGATGGCGTTGGCGGTAAGGGCAATTACGGGAATGTTTTTTGCGTATTCTGTCCCGATTTCCTCGCGTATTATCCGGGTAGCCTCGATCCCGTCCATATCGGGCATCATGTGATCCATAAACACGGCGTTGTATCTGACGTTTTCGGAACGAATGGCATTGATGGCTTCCTGGCCGCTGACAGCGCAGTCGATCTGCATCCCATAGGGTTTCATCATACCCTTGGCAACGTCAAGATTCGTCGTCACATCGTCCACCAGCAGCACACGCGCATATGACAGGTTGATCCGCGCCATACGGAAGTTTCGATGACGTTTCTGATCGGAGTAATGGAAACTCTTCAGGCTGTTCACCACTTCTTCGCCAATCATGACATCGTTTATATATCCCTGCCGGATTTTTACCGTGAAAACACTCCCCTTCCCGAATTCGCTTTTCACGTTCACCGTGCCGTCCATCATCTCGGCGATCTTTTTGGTGATGGAAAGCCCCAGCCCGGTTCCCTCTATTTTCCGGTTGGCTGAGGTATCCACCTGGGAATAGTCTGCAAAGAGGCTGTCCAAATCCTCCTTGCGAATTCCGACACCGGTGTCATTGACACGAATGGTCATCCACACCGAGTCACCGTCTCTCTCGCAGTTCACGCCCAGTTCCACCGTCCCTTCCCATGTATATTTGAAAGCGTTGGACAGAAGGTTATTCAAAACTTGCTTAATCCGCAGATCATCTCCGAAAAGCTGTGTGGGAAGATTCTCGTTAATGTCCAGGCGGAACTGAATGGGTTTGTCGCCGATGCGCATAATGCTTTGGGTAATGGCATCATTGATCAGGCTGGGGATGTCGTACTGTACGGGGATTATCTCGAATTTCCCCGCTTCAATCTTGGAAATATCCAGAATATCATTAACCGTGGAAAGAAGAGTCGAGCCGGCGCCGTGTATCTTTTCAAGATTTTCCTGCACCTCCCCGGTTAATGATTCGTTCTCAAGTGTCAGCGTGGAAAGACCGATCACCGCGTTAAGCGGCGTACGCATTTCATGGCTCATTCTGGCCAAAAAGCTTGACTTTGCATCGTTGGCTTCCTGCGCTTCCCTCAGCGCTTCCTTGAGTTCCATCTGAAGACGGGTTCTTTCCGTAACATCGTCAAAAGTGCCCACCACATTAACCACAATGCCCCGCTCGTCATAGATTGGCGTGGTGCGCGTACGGTATGTTTTTCCATCGATCTCTGAACTTAAATCCTGGGGACCTTCGGTAAAAGTCTTCGGCACGGTTTCATGGATGCCGAAAAACCGCTTGTCCAGCAGGGCGCTCTCCATATTCACACCCTCATAGAAACTGGGCGGGAACCCAAGCTCATTAAGATACATACCGTTAAACAGTGTAATAACATCGTTTTGATCCACGCACCAGATTATGCCCGCGTAGCCGGCTACGACAGCTTCCATTTTGGCGGCGGTATCGCGGATATCCAGCGTCATCTCGTTGCGCAAAAGGGCGGTGGCTATCAGCATACTGCCGGAGCGCAGGGTGAACTCTTCGTTTTCGGAAAGAATTTTTTCACTGTGGCAGTTGTCAAAGCCGACATAGCCCCAGAATGTATCATGCACAAACACCGGAGCGACAAAAAGGGACAAAATCCCCTGCGGCGACAGCTGCGCCTGCTCCTGTGCCGACATATCGCGCACCAGGCTGTTGATACATCTCCCCCGCGACAGTATCTTTTCCCAACCGGGTAAAATTTCATCGTAAGATACATCTATCGTCAGGTCGTGGTTTATCTGGGACTCGGCATTGTCCAGCCATTCGTAAATTTGGGTACAGTACAGCCGCCCATTCTTTTTATGGTTCTTCCATATACATACGCGGTCGGCGGCCACAGATTCGGCCATCATACCCATGCAGCGGTGCAGATTGTTGGTAAATTCGTCGATTTCTGCCTGGAGCAAAATTGTTGCGGCGTGGTTCACCGTATTAAGGAGGTTTGCCCCCTGCTCGATTTCCTTCACCATCTGTCTGTGCTCACGCATATCCCAGGAATAACCTGCAACAACATCATCGTCCCCGAATCTAACGCGAACAAGCGTAACTTCCATGGGTATCAACGTACCGTTCAGCTGCCGGTGTGTCCATTCAGAAGCAGCGCTGCCCTCGCTGAATGCCCTGGCGATCAGCACACGGCCTGCCTTGATGGAAAGCTGTCCATCCAATTGATATTCGGGACTAAGTTCCCAAAACCTGTCCAGATATTCCTGTTTATTATCCATTTTAAACAGCTTGACCGCCGCCTCGTTGCAGTCAAATATCCCGCCGTCCCTGTTGAAAAGATTGCAGGTCAGCGGCATTGTATCAAGCAGAAGCGTCGTATGCTCGTGTGCCTGGCGAAGCTGCGCTGCCTGCATATTGCGGTTCATGGCGCTGATCATCATCAGGCCGGCAGAACGTAAAATGTTAACCTCGTCGTCGCTAAAGGTACGTTCCTTTCGGCAGTCGTCAAAACTGATAAAACCGTATAATTGCCTGTTCCAGTGCAGCGGAATCGCCAAAATGGATTGTACCTCCTGGGGCGATAATAAAGCCTGTTCCTGCGGCGTCCGTGTAGAAACCGGCCCGTTAATACATTCATTTTTTAGGAACACCTTTTCCCATTCGGGGTTATTCTTGTAAGGACGCATCGCGACGGCGGGTTTTCCCCTTCGGCCGACATCGCTTCGTAACCACTGGAACTGATTGACGTAGGATAAGTCCCCGTCAATTACCTCATTCCGCCAGATGTTGATGCGGTCAACATCCACGCAGTGTCCTATGTGCTCCAGGCCTTTCAGTACCGAAGCCTCAAAATCCGCCTCATCCACCGGAGAGAGCAGTGCAGTCGCTGTGTGATTCATTACATGGAGGAGACTGTCCCGCCGTTCAATTTCATCTATCATCCGGTTTTGTTCACGAAGGTCACGTACATACCCGGCGACGGCATAATCATCATCATAATCAACACGGACAAGCGTTACTTCCGTCGGGATTGGCGTACCATCCCGTTTTTGGTGCATCCATTCAAAAACACAGTTGCCCTCGGCAAACGCCTTTTTTACATACTCGATCTTTACCGCCGAAAGACGCCCGTCGGGCTGGTGCTTCGGCGACAGCTCGCTAAAATAATCTACAAATTCATTTTTATCCCGGAGATCAAACAGCCTGACATTTTCCTCGTTGCACCCGAAAACCTTGAGATTTTTATCCCACATATTACAGGCAAAGGGCATAGCATCAAGTAAAAGCTGCATTTGTTGATGCGACTTGTGAAGCTGCGCCGCCTGGGTATTGCGGCTAATGGCGCTAATCATCATCAGGGCACCGGAACGCATAATTTCAATTTCTTCTTCCGCAAAGGTACGCTCCGTGCGGCAGTCATCAATGCTATAAAAACCCCAAAACCGGCTTTGTAAATACAACGGAATTATGACTATGGATTTAATATTATAGGATTGTAAAAACTCCTGATCTTCAGGCGGCAGGATACTGAATGGGCCGTTTATATATTCACCCCGTTCAAATTTACTCTCCCATTCGGGCCTGTCACTGTATGCGAATTTCAATTCAAGAGGTATGGGAACCCCATCCTGACCGTTATTGCTGACCCATTGGTATTTAAGAACAAAGTAATGTATCCCGTCTATCGTCTCGTTTTGCCATATCTGGACGCGGTCAACGTCCAGGCAGCGCCCCATAAGTTCCAGGCCATCCATCAGCGAAGATTCAAAATATGCCTCATCCGCCGGCGCGAGCAGCACGGCGGCGGCGTTGTTTACCGCATGCATAAGCTGTTCCTGACGCTGCTGCCGGCACGAGGAGTCCCGTATGGTTCTCGCCAGATCGCCAATTTCATCGTCGCGGTCATTACCGAAGAAATCGGCATCGCTTGACCTGCCTTCCGACACGCTTTGGATCAGGCGGCCGAGCGGTCTGAAGATGAGCCTTCTCATTAAAGTGTTTCTGGCCACCACATATAGAACCAAAGTGCACAGCATGGCAATCAACAGCGGGATAAGATTAGCGATACCGGAAACCGAATGTGTGTTGTAAAAGACAACAACCGACCAGTCCGTACTGCCAATCGGCTCAATGGCGGCATATTGAAATGCCCCCCTGGCAAGTTTGATCACCTGTGGACGCGAATGAGGGCCAAAAATTCCGTGAATGTTCTCCAGGTACGAGGCAAGCGTTACGGCAAATCCGGGATCGGAACTTTCCTCGTGCATATGATTGTCGTCTTCCTCGTAGTAAATCCGGGGATTTTCACTGGATGACCGGATAACACCATGCCTGTCGATGATATATCCTTTTACAATTCTCTCGTCGAATTTTTCCTCATCAAATATTTCATAGAACACATCGGGTATTCTCAAACCGGAACACAATACCCCCACAGGGTTTCCGTCTGCCATTACCTTGTGATTAATCCATAAATGCCACATGTGGGAGGTTTTTTCAGAATCGATTTTCAGGGAATAGTCGTTTTCGGAATCAATACAATCAAAATACCAGGCATCTTCTTCCCTTGACGGATCGAGCCGGGCATGGGGAGTAATTCCCCCAAAAATCAACCCGTATCCGTACTCGTGTATATGATCATCATTATGCTCGTACATAAGCGAATATTCGTTCAATGATTTTTGAATGCCTACATAAAAATGATTACCATGCATAATGATGTCATAGTCCGCCAGTTCGCCAAGAGCCGCCGCCCTTTTCGCCTGATTCCCCTCGTCGTTGAACCAGGCGGTTATTGCCCTTGAATGCGCCGCTTTTTGCAGCAGAGTAATATCCCTGCTGATGTAAGAATAGAACTTATCCGCCGCCTCCATCGAATAGGTGCGGACAATGTTCCCGGCGTTTTTCCTGTTGATGCCGATAATAATTACGCCTGACACTGTCATTAGCAGGATAAGGACAAGGGAAAGAAGCAGCATATTTATGTTGCTGGCGCGGGAACCGAGCCTGCTTTTTCGGTTTTGGTTATTCGACCTGGCATGGATCATCTGTTTATCCTCCAATCTGCCCCACCCTAATCATTTTCCATCAGTTCTAGCACAAGTTTTAGTTTTTCCCTGGCGTCAAGGTATGCGTATCTGCCGCCCGTATATGTTCCGGTCTGCAGCAGTGTAAAGCCCTGTTTGCCGCAGATTTCAATTTTTTCCTTCATGCCCTTTACTTCAAAGGCTATGTGATGAAATCCCTCGCCGTTTGTGTCAAGATCATGCCGCCAGACTGACGCAGGGTCTCTGTCAGGTTCAATAAGCTCAACATCCACATTTTCTCCCAGACTGAATGATGTCATCCTTACACTCGCCCCGGAGGGCTCTCCCAAATAGATGGTATGTGTTTCCGCTTTTTCTTCGGCATGGCCGATTTCAGGCGGTTGTACTCCGAGAAACGCCGCCCATTCCCTGCTGGTTTTCTCTATATTATGCACCAGAATACAGACATGGCACATCAGATTTGTCCCCAAAAGCGGCTTCTCCATATTCCACCCCTAGTTGTAAGTATACGGGCAAATACCTTTGGGCGCAACCGAAAAAACCCGTTTACAAACATCTCAAATCAGTATATAATAATATTATATGGGCATAACGCCACATCACCAGGAGATAAACCAGTGAAAACTGATGATTTGCAAATCACGGAAGAAAAAATCCCGAATGGCATGAAATTTACCATAAAGGGACAGGTTAATTCCGGAACCGCAGATAAGCTGGAAGACAGACTGCAAAAAGCTTTGGAAGATGGACAGAGAGATTTAATCCTTAATATGCTGTGGGTCAAGTTTTTGAGTTCCGCCGGAATAAGGGTAATCCTCAAGACATACAAAGAAGCCAATGACCTGGGCGGGAGTTTTGGGATTGAGATGCCGTCCCAAAATGTCAAAAATGTTCTTGGCATGGCTGCCCTGGATGAAATGTTGATTAAGTGATCATGCATTCAATAAGAACAAAAATCCTTGCAATAACGCTTGTTTTTCTGTCGTTTCTTGGCGTTGCTTTTGTTTTGTATTCGATAGTAACAACAGCGAATTACAAGCGGCTGCGCCTTGAAGATATTGAAAAAACCGTGGAACTGGAAACGGAAAAAGTAAACAAAATAATCGCGGGTATGGAACGCGGCGCCGTAAACATGGTGATCGACGGCCTGCTGTTTTATCAATCTCAGTCGTACAGTATTGGCAGAACGTCGGTACTGGAATTTCTTCGCAGTTTTCCGGCTGCCGTAGGCGGCGGCTTTTGGTTCGAGCCCTATGCTTTTAACAAAAACACGCAGCGAGTCAGTATCTATGCATTCATTGAAAGGGATACAGGCGAACTGTATTTGGGCGACATTGAAGAATACAATTTTTACAAC
>Ga0082212_10005138_pt1 | contig 17949 bp, 14 predicted proteins | sample TergutNt197P3_FD_71548 | JGI IMG/M metagenome (GOLD analysis project Ga0082212, IMG submission 71548) | Neocapritermes taracua P3 segment gut microbial communities from Petit-Saut dam, French Guiana - Nt197 P3 | ecosystem: Host-associated > Arthropoda: Insects > Digestive system > Gut ...
CTTTTTTGCATCGGCATTCCCGATTCGGTGACGGAAAAAATCGCAGGGGCGAAAAATATAACCGTCGTAGACAAACAAATCGAGGATTGAAATGTGAACTTTTAATGTTTTTGCCAAATTTCGCTTGATTTTTTATTGCCGAAAAGATATAATACTTAAAATAAGATAAAAGTGACAAAAAAAGGGGGGCAAACTATGAAAATCAAAGCAGCGGTATTCACAAACCCGAACCGGCCGTTTGAAGTCAGGGAATTCGAGCGGACAAAACCCGAAAAGGGATTCGCATGCATCAAAATGATCGCGAGCGGCATCTGCGGGACGGACATACACATATACGAGGGAAAACTCGGCACGCCGTTTGTGCCTATGATCATCGGGCATGAGTTCATAGGCGAGATAATCGGCATAGACCCGGATGACGCGGCCGAAAGCGGGCTAAAAGAGGGCGACAAAGTGATAGTGAACGTCGCAAAAGCCTGCCACGAATGCTATCTGTGCGAAATGGGCGAGAGCGCGACCTGCCAGAATTTGGGCGTCACGTATTTCCACGACATCGACAAGCCGCCGCATGTATGCGGAGGATATGCGGACCATACTTACGCGCCTGTGAGCAATATATTGAAAATACCCGGCGAAATACCGCCGAAAGTCGCCACGGTATTCGCGTGCGCGGGGCCCACCGTCATAAACGCGGTGAGATGCTGCGGCGGCTTGGAACCAAAAAACATAAACACGCTTGTGGTTCAAGGGCTTGGGCCGATCGGCCTTTTTTCGGTTTTGTACGCGAAAGCGAACGGAGTCAAAAATATAGTCGCGGTTTCAACCGGCAAAAACAAAAAAAGGACGGAGCTCGCGAAGTCATTCGGCGCGGACTATTTTTTGAATCTGTCCGACATGACGCTTGAGGAACGCATCGAAAAAGTGATGGAAATAAGCGGCAAAATAGGCGCGGACTGCGTGATAGAGGCCTCGGGGAATCCCGAGGCGTTTGCCGAGGGCATGGAAATGCTCCGAAACAGGGGCGCGTACCTTGTCCCGGGGCTGTATTCCGACAGGGGGGAGATAAAGATAAAGCCGCATGTCATAACCTTCAAGGCGCTGCAAATAATAGGCTCGGCGCAGTATTCGCCCGACGACCAGAAAAAATACATCGAGTTTCTCCGCGCCAATGAAAAATACTGGGATTTGATCGCCGGCGCGTGCACCCACGAATGGAAAATAGCTGAAATCAACGAAGCTGTCGATGCGTGCGTAAAGGGCGAATCAGTCAAAGCGATTTTCGTGAACGAATAATTTTTAAAAAAGGGAGATTCATATGCCGGACATAAAACGCTCAGACGACGAAAGATACAACGTGTTCATGGGGATCGGAGGCGAAAAGCTGATCCACTGGGAGCACTGGTCAAACCCGGACGCCGAAACCTATCTTTCCGGGATAGACTACTACGAACACCCGCGCCAGTGCCGCCAAAAAATGCGCGAGCTGTATCCAATGCTCGGGCTCGGCGTCCCGGAAAGCGACGCCCCGCTCCAAAAACCGAAATTTCGCGGCGGTATATCGAGCGACAAAGAAAGGCACACCGTCCGCTGGGGCGAGGGCGAAACCGCCACTTTTTTGCACGGCGACTATTTCAAGACGCCGGAGGACGTGTTCGGCTTTTCCCCGCTCGAACACGCGGACTTTTCCAAATGGGGAGGCAGCGTGGTGGAAAACGCCGACTTCTCCGATGAAGAGACGATATACAAAAGATACAGGGCGGGAATGCCGCGAGAATGGGGGGACAAGGCCCCGGAGGGCTCGTCCGCCGGGGTGGGCTTCTACAACACCACGTTCATGTGGCCGCTGCTCACGTTCGGCTGGGAGCTTTTTTTGGAGTGCTGCCTCGATTCGCGCTTCGAGCGCCTCATGGACGAGTTCGCGGAGATCAACCGCAGGATTTTCCGGGCGTTTTCCCGGCTGCCGATAAATTTCGTCACGTGCCACGACGACATAGTGATGACCTCAGGGCCCGTGTGCTCGCCCGAATGGATGAACAAATATGTGTTCCCCAGATATGAGGAATACTGGTCCATGCTCAAATCGGCGGGCAAAGAGGTGATTTTTATGGTGGACGGCTGCGTCGACGCATATGCCGACGACGTTTTCGCCTGCGGGGCGAGGGGGATAATAAGCGAGCCGTACACAAACTACAAAGCGATCGCGAAAAAGCACAAAGACTGTTTTATCGCGGGAGAGGGCGACAACCGGATATTGGACCGAAACGACCCCGGTGAGATAGAGGCGATGGTGAAATCGATGGCCCAAACGGGCAAAATGTCGGGCGGATATATGATGTGCATAGGCAACCATATCCCCTGGAACGTGAATCCGGAGGGCATAAAGCGCTATCTCGACCTGTCGGACCGGATCGCGTACAGGTAAAAAAGGCGAATGCAAATTTTATGTATTATTCAAATTTTTGGAGGTAATTTTCATGCGGCTGATAAAAATAGGGACTCTTGTGGACGGCAACGGCGTTTTGGGATGGATACCGAAAATCATCGAGAACAAATTCGAGTGTTTTGTGCTGAACTATTTTGGCACCATCGGAGGCGCGGATTTTTGCGAATTGTCAAAAAAGGTGAAAGACGCCATCGGGGACAGCGGGCTCACGGTTTCGTGCCTGTCGATTTTCGCAAACCCGCTTAGGGACGACGACAAAATCGAGGAATGGGAAAAATGCATAGACGGAGCCCGTCTTTTCGGCGCCGACATGGTGACGGGGTTCACCGGCCGCCTCGACGGCAAATCGGTGGAGGAAAATATCCCGAGATTCAAGGAAGTGTTCACCGGACTCGCAAAGCGCGCGCAGGACAAAGGGGTCAAAATCGCCTTTGAAAACTGCTACATGGGCGGAAACTGGCACGGCGGCTCATGGAACATCGCCAATTCCCCGCTCGCCTGGGATATGATGTTCGACGCGGTGCCCTATGGCAACCTCGGCATCGAGTGGGAGCCTTCGCATCACCTCGGCTGCCTGCGCGATCCGCTGATATCGCTTAAAAAATACGCGAAAAAAATATATCACGTCCACGGAAAAGACGCGAACATCGACTGGGACTCGATAAAAGAGTACGGCGTGGACGGGGCAAGGTGGTACGCGCGCGACAGAATGCCCGGATACGGAGACACGGACTGGAAAAAAGTTTGCTCGATACTGTATCAAAACGGATACGAGGGCACAATCGACATAGAGGGCTTCCACGACCCTTTTTTGAAAGGCGAGCTGGAATTCACAGGGCAAGTCGCCGCGCTCAAATACCTGAAAGAATGCAGGGGCGGCGAATTCGTTGCCAATCCATAATACGGGGTTTTAAGGGATTTTTATGGAGCAGCTGCGGGGCGTGGTGGAGCGCATAACATACGCCAACGAGGAAAAAGGATACAGCGTAATCAAGATCGCCGTGAAAAATTACGGCGATCTGGTGACTGTTGTGGGAAACATGGCCTCGGTCAGCGTCGGCACGGTGGTGACTGTAAAGGGCGACTGGGCGCACAATCCCAAATACGGAAGGCAGTTTACCGCCGAGTCGTGGGAGGAGAGCGTCCCCGCCACCGTGTACGGCATCGAAAAATATCTCGGCAGCGGCCTTGTCAAGGGAATAGGGCCAAAGTTCGCCAAGCTGATAGTGCAGAAATTCGGCGGCAAAACCCTCGAGATCATCGAGGACGAACCCGAAAGGCTGATCGAGGTCGAAAACATCGGGGCAAAGCGCGTCGCCATGATAAAAAAAGCCTGGTTCGAGCAAAAAGAGATAAAAAACGTCATGCTTTTTTTGCAGGAACACGGGGTATCGACCGCTTTCGGCTACAGGATATACAAAGCCTACGGGGAGCTTTCCATAGAAACCGTGAAAAAAAACCCGTACAAGCTCGCCGACGACATATGGGGCATAGGATTTAAGACAGCCGACGCGATCGCGGCGAAGCTCGGAATGGAAAAGGAATCTTTCGAGCGCTGCAGGAGCGGGATTTTTTATGTGCTCAACAAATTCGCCGACGATCTCGGCCACTGCTACGTCCCGCTTGACGAGCTCTGCAAAAAATGCGCCGAAATGCTCGAGATAGAAGAAGCGAAAATCGTCATGAGCATAGACCACCTCGCGCAGGCAAAAGAGCTATACCGAGCGCGCGATAGCGATGACGACAACATATACCTTTTGCCTTTCTATTATTCCGAGACGGGAACCGCGCGGCGGCTCGCCTCGATACTGTCAAACGAAACGGAAAACGCGATACCGCCCGAAAACGCGAAAAAGCTGCTGTATGAACTGATAGAGACGCAAAAAAAGCAGGGGATAGTATACGACGAGACGCAGATAGAAGCCGTGAAGATGGCCGTAGCGTCGAAGGTTTTCGTTTTGACCGGGGGGCCGGGCACCGGCAAGACCACCATCACAAAGGCGATAATACAGATTTTTAAAAACGCCCAAAAAACCGTTTTGCTCGCCGCCCCGACCGGCAGGGCCGCGAAGCGCATGAGCGAAGCCTGCGGCATGGAGTCCAAGACCATACACAGGCTGCTCGAGAGCAAGCCCCCGGACGGCTTTGGCCGGGATGCCGACAACCCGCTGGAGGGCGACGCGCTGATTTTGGACGAAACCTCGATGATCGACATAGTTTTGATGTACAGCCTGCTCAAAGCGGTGCCCGACAGGATGTCGCTCATCTTGGTGGGCGACATCGACCAGCTGCCCCCGGTGGGGGCGGGAAACGTCTTAGGCGACATCATAGAATCGGGCCGTGTGCCCGTGGCGCGGCTCACGCACATATTCCGCCAGGCGGCGGGAAGCAAAATCATCACCAACGCGCACAAGATCAACGCGGGCAAGATGCCGGATCTGTCCGGCGGCAAGGAGAGCGATTTCTTTTTTATCCAAACCGTGCGGGAAGAGCAAAACGACCCCGGGGAGATTATAAGGCAGATTGTGGAGCTTTGCTCGTCGCGCCTGCCGAAATACTACGGATTCGACCCGGTGGCGGACATACAGGTGCTCACCCCGATGAAAAGAAGCGAAACGGGTTCGGACCACCTAAACAGGGTTTTGCAGGAGGCCTTGAACAAAAACACCTTGGCGCTCAGGCGCGGGGCCACGGAGTACAGGCATAAAGACAAGGTTATGCAGATAAAAAACAACTACGAGAAGCAGGTTTACAACGGGGACATAGGCTATATATGCGACATAAACCAGACGGACAAGACGCTGACGGTGGACTTCGACGGCAACAGGGTGGAGTACGACATCCTCGAACTCGACGAGCTCGTGCTTTCGTATGCGATCACGATACACAAATCGCAGGGGGGCGAATTTCCGGCGGTGGTGATGCCGTTCTCGTTTTCCCACTTCGTGATGCTCGGGCGCAACCTGTTGTACACCGCGGTGACCAGGGCCAAAAAAGCGGTGGTGATGGTGGGCGACGCGAAGGCGGTGGGCTACGCGGCGAGAAACGGCGACTCGCACAAAAGAAACACCACATTGGCGAAAAGGCTTTCCGAAATGCCTTGAAAGCCGCGAATATGCCTTTTTTATTTTGTTTTTTTGGTTGACAATTGGTTGACAAATGCAAAATAATGTTGTATGATTATATCAAACACAAATTTTATGAGGTGATATTTTTGAAAAACATAACAAAATATATTTATTTCATTTTGATAGCTTCCGTTGTTTTCATCACGCTCTCGTGCAACTCCGGCTCCAAAAGCGAAGGCGGCGGCCCATCCGATGAAAATGGAGCGGATGCAAACAATCCGGGGGAAGCGGCGGCGGAAGACGAACCCGCGAAAGAAGCCGAGATTGCGTTCCCGCACGAAACCTTCGACTGCGGCGGGGCCACGTTCAAGATCCTGATCGACAAGCAGTGGTCCGGGAACAATCTCGACATTGAGGACTACGACATCGAGGAATTGAACGGCGAAGTCCTGAATGACGCCATCTATTCGAGAAACCTGCTGATAGCGGAAACCTTCAATTTGTCATTCGAGGCGGTCCACGCCGACGATTCCGTGGAAACCGCCATGAACAAGACCATAAAGGCCGGGCTCGACGAATACGACGCAGTGGCGCCCAGGCTCATGAAAGCGGCTGTGTTCGCCGCCAACGGCTACGGGATAAACGTGTTCGACACGGCGCTGACCCTCGACGCCCCCTGGTGGGACCAGAATATCGTAAACGACACCTCGATAGGCGGCTGCGCGTACTTCATTTCCGGCGACATATTCATCAAGCACTACGACGGGATAGCGCTGCTCATGTTCAACAAAAAAATGCTCGGGGATCTGGGGCTTGAGAGCCCGTACAAGCTGGTGGGCGAAAACAACTGGACGATGGACACCTTCAACAATCTGGTCAAGAACGTCTACATGGACATCGACCAGGACGGAAAGCACAACAGGTACGACCGCTACGGGTTCGTGACGCAGCTCGACTACATGACGAGCTTCATAAACGCGAGCGGCGAAAAACTGGTTTCAAAAGACGCGGACGATATGCCCGTGTTTACCGGAAACAGCGAAAAAATCTCGAATATACTCGACAAAATGAACGAGATTTACCTTGAGGACACATACTGCATGCACAGGGACGCCTACGGCAAGGAAAACGAAGCGGGGGCTTTGGTCCAGTTCTGGGTATTTCCCCATGGCAGGGGGCTGTTCTATTGGGCGTTCCCGAGGTATATGGATTTAGGGCTCAGGGACATGGACGACGATTTCGGCATACTGCCCATACCGAAATGGGATTCAAACCAATCGAGATATTACGCCACGGTGAACAACTGGCACTCGTATACATATATGCTTCCCGTTACCGTGGAAAACGTCGAGAGAAATTCCGTGATCCTCGACGCGATGGCCTACCACGGGAGGAAGATAATAAGGCCCGCGTATTACGACGTGTGCCTGCAGAGAAAGTACACGAGGGACGAGGAGTCGTCGGCGATGCTCGACATAATTTTCAGCTCGACGGTGTACGACATATGCACGGTGTACGATATAGGGGGGTATACCGGGGCGCTTCAGGATGCCTTGCAGAACAACAAAATCAACATCGCGTCAGCCTACGAAAAAAATCAGGGCAAAATAGAAAAAGACATAAACAAATTGATACAAAATTTCGAAAACGCCAAAAATTAACTTTGCCATGCTGGAGAAAAAAAGATGAATTTGTCCGATCAAGCCGTGCTCGCCGAAATCGCGCAAAACGATCCCAACGCCAACATCCGCAGAAAAGCGGTCAAAAAACTGAAAGATCAGGCCGCGCTCGGCGAAGTGGCCCAGAACGACAAGAAGACCGATATACGGATAGCCGCCTTAAAAAGGCTGACCGATCAGGCCTTGATCGGCGAGGTGGCGAAAACCGACAGAAAAACCGACGTGCGGATAATCGCCATAAAAAAGCTGACCGACCAGGCGGCCTTGGGCGAGGTGGCGCAAAGCGACAAGAAAATCGATTTGCGCAGAAGGGCCACAAAAAAGCTCACGGATCAGGCCTTGCTCGGCGAGGTGGCGAAAAACGACCCCAACGCGGACAACCGCAGGATCGCGCTGAAAATACTGAAAAAAATAACCGACAGGGCGGCCAGGGCAAAAAACATATATCTGCTCCCAGAAGGGCAAAACAACGCCGCCCTAAAAAGCGGCGCGGACGAAAACGCTGAAATCGAGGGCATATTTGAAAAAATAGGCTCGGCCGCGCACGAAATCGGCGCGCTTGGCGATTCCATTTCCGACAAGGCCATATCCGGCGAAGCCGCTGCGATAGAAAAAATGCTCGAAAAAATCGGGGCGTTTTTGGGCGAGGAGAACAAAAAAGGGGACATCCGGCCTAAAGCCGGCCGCATGGAGCAGTTTTTGAGCTATTACATCCCGGCCACGATAAAAATACTCGACAGCTACCGGCAGATAACGGAGCATAATTTAGAGGGCGGCAACGCGCTCGAGACCAAAAAGCGCATCGCCGAAGCCATGCCGGTTATAAGAGGCGCGTTTGAAAAAGAGCTCGACAATATGTACGAAAACAATATGATCGACATAACCACGGACATCGACGTGCTCGAAGCCATGCTCGCCAAGGACGGGATTTTGGGGGAAATGAACAATTGACGAAAACGCGAAAAAATCCGGCGGCCATTTGGCCGCCGTATTTGTCGCACGCAATTAATTTAAAACGGTCATCTTTTTTATTACGAGCGGTTCCACCGGCTTTGAAATCGCCCCGTCAAAACCCAGCGTCCTTTCGATTTGCTGGAAGTTTTCGATCACTTCCATGCCCTGGATCACTTCCCCGAACGCCGCGTAGTCGCCGTCCAATCCGGATTTGTTGGCAAGCATGATGAAAAACTCGCTGCTCGCCGAGTCGTTTCGGCCTCCGATCCGCGCCATGGATATGACTCCTTTTTTGTGCTTCAGCGTGTTTTTGGAATATCCGTTGTTTGAAAATTCGCCTCTGATGGTTTTCGCTTCCTTTTTTTCGTCGCTTGCGTCGTAGCCTCCGCCCTGGGCCATGAAATTGTTCACGATGCGGTGGAAGACCAGCCCGTCGTAAAATCCCCCTTTTGCCAATTCGACGAAATTGTCCACGGTAAGAGGCGCGTATTCGGGATATAGCTCTATCACGAATTTATCCCCGTTTTCCATTTCCACCTCCACTCTCGGGTGGTTCGTTTCGGATTTTGGCTTTGAATCATCCTTGTCGTCTCCGCTTTGGCAAGCCGAAATCGAAAAAGCCGCGAGCAGGCAAAGCGATCCCGCATATATGATATTTTTCGCAAATTTCTTTAGTTTCACCGTATGTCCTCCGTCGATTTAAATTATCCGCCCAGCTTGCCGAACCTGTTGTTGATGGCGAGCGCCGGGTCCTGGGGCACCGGGGCGCCGACCGTTCCCTCAGGAACATCTATGTCGCTCACTTTTTTGAGCGATTTTTTGCCGAATTCGGGCATCCACCTGGCTTCGGCTTCAAACATCTCGGCGGTCATCTCCCTGATCTCGGTCAGATTCAAGACGGCAGAAGTCAAAGGATCCATCGAAACCGCCGCGAAAGCGAGCTCGGCATCGACCTTCATCGCCGCCTCGACGGCGAGGCTCTGCACGGTGATGTTGGATTGGTTCATCGCAGCGAGCTGAGAAGGCAGGTCGCCCACGGTGAGCGGGTGCAGCCCTTCGCGGTCCACATACACGGGGACTTCGACGCAGGCGCCGTTAGGCAGGTTTGTGATGTAGTTTTTGTTTAACAGGTTGCCGTTTAGCTTGAAGGCCACATTTGTCTCGATCGCCTCCAAGATATATGAGCAGTATTCTTTGCTTCTTGGCTCGAGTTCGCCCGTCTCGATCGACAGCACGTCGATTCTGTTGAATTTTTCCTGCACCGCCGAGGAGAATTTGTAGTATGCGCCGCTCGCCCCGCCGAAATCCGGCTGGTCGCAGTACAGATCGAGCGATTTTTTGTTTTTCCTGAACCAGGGCAGGTACTCGGACAGATGCCCGGTGGACTCGGTCATGAAATACCCGCAGTGGCGCATAACTTCGCCGCGCACTTTTTCGTTGATGTAGTATTCGGGCTTTTCCATGTTCGCTTTCAATATGGGGTATAGGTCAGTCCCGCCGTGCTCGAGCTTCAAGAACCAGGCCATGTGGTTTATCCCGGCCGCCACAAAGTCGATCTCGTCCTTGGGGACATCCGTATAGCCCGAAATCAGATCCATGGTGGTCTGGACCCCGTGGCAAAGGCCGATATAGTTCATCTTCGTGGCCTTTCCGAGATAGGCGCACACCATGCCCATCGGGTTCACGTAGTTGAGCACCGTGGCCCCGGGGCACAGCTCGGCCATGTCGCTGTCGATGTCGGAGAGCACGTTGTAGGTGCGCAGGAACCTGAATATGCCGCCCGGGCCCATCGAGTCGCCTATGCATTGGTCCACGCCGTATTTTAGGGGGATCTCATAGTCCAGCCTGAAAGCCTCGTTGCCGCCGATCTGGAACATCAAAATCACGTATTTGGCGTCTTTTAGCGCGTCGCGCCTGTCGGTGGTGGCGTAGACGCGGGCGCCCAGCTTGTTCTTGTCGATTATTTTCTGCGCGTAGTTTTTCATCTTTTCGATTTTTTGCGGGGTGGGGGACATGAGCGCGAATTCGAAATTTGCGAGCGAGGGCGTGTTGAACATATCGTTTAGCAGGGTTTTGCAGAAAACGATGCTGCCCGCGCCGATTAGGGCGATCTTGTTTTTCATGTGGTTTTTACCTCCGTTTTTTTGTATTTATTATATTTTCATTTAAAAATCAAACTGCGCCAAATCTATCTCAAGCCCCTCCAAAACACGGCTTTTTATCGTGCCCCCGAAATCGAGCATATCCACCGTCGCCTTGTTGCCCGTGGCTTTTGGCTTGTGATAAAGCTGCACGGTTTGTTCTTTTGGGTCTATGAGCCAATATTCCTTTACGCCGCTTGAAAAATATTTGTACAGTTTCAGGGATTCGTCTTTGTTTTTGGTCGATTCGCTAATGATTTCCACGACCAAATCGGGCGCGCCGTGGCAGCCGTCGGGCTTGATTTTGTCGGGATCGCACACGACGATCAAATCGGGCTGCACGACCGTGCCCCTGATTTTTCTGATTTTTGAGAATATGCCGCTCTCGCTTTTTTTGCTTTCGCTCAAAAAAACGTCGTATGGGGCGGCGAAGACCCTGCATTTTTTGCCTTTGAGGAAATTTCCGATTTCAATGCTCAAAAACATGCTCAGGGCTTGATGATCTGTGTTCGGGGCAGCCATCATGTACGGGATTCCGTCTATGAGCTCGTAGCGCTCGTCTTTTTCGCCGTAGATTTCAAAAAATTCCTCGACTGTATAAAAAGCTATTTTTTGGCTGATCGGGGCATCCATGAAACATATCCTCCGTTGGTTTTATGTTTTTGCCGCTTGCCTATAGTATAGTATTTTTTCGGGATTATGTCAAGGAAAAAATTTATGAAAATTTTTTTTGTTTTTTTTGTATTTTCGCTTGACATATGATGTTATATGGTGTATAATATTATTGCTTGTAACATAATATAAAAATAATTATACAGAGGGGATGCGCGGATTATGAACAACAATACAAAAAACAATTTCGAAAAAGATCCGAAAATCAATTTGGGCGAAGATCCAGGCAAGGAGAAAAAAATGGCAGAGGCGGAGAAAAAATCCGCTTCCCCGATTGTTTCGGTGGGGCTGACCTGGCTTGTCTGCGCGGTCGCTTTCCATCTCGACAGCGCCACGAAGATTTTTTTGACCGCCGTTTTGTCCTTTATAGTATACCAGATAACCAAAAAAAAATTCCCCGCGAAAAAAGTGGAGATCATCATGGAAGCCGAAAAGGAGAGCGCCGCGAAAAAACCCGAAAAGGCGGCCGCGCCGGCTGCGCCGCTCACCCCCGAGGAGCGCGAGCTCAAAGATCTGAACGAGAGAATAAATTTGTACTTCATCGAGATAAAACTGCTCAACGATTCCATCGGGGACGAATTCATTTCTGGCGAGCTTTCCGAAATCGAAAAAAATCTGAAAAAAATACAAAATCACCTGAACGAAAAATCAGACGCCCCGAAAACAAAGAAAATCGAGCAGCTCACGCAGTTCTTCGACTACTATATGCCCACCACCGTAAAAATCCTGAACAGCTACAGGAGAATCGAGAGCCAGGAGCTAACGGGGGAAAACGCCACGGAAACCAAAAAGCGCGTCGAGGAATCGCTGCCTTTCGTGCGGAAATCGTTTGAAAAAGAGCTCGACAATATGTTCTCCGACGAGATGATCGACATCACCACCGATATCGACGTGCTCGAAGCGGTGCTCTCAAAAGAGGGGCTGATAGAAAAAAATCCGATCCCCGGCGCAAAAGATATCGGAAATGAAGCAAAAAATGATTTTTTCGATTGACAAGCGGGAGATAATGCGGTATAATTGATATCGAATAAATTATACGATAAGGAGATTTTCATATGGACGAAGAAATTAAAATACCGCAGCTCACCCTCACGACAAGCCTCGACGATTTGGAGGGAACCGAATCGGACGGGAAGCCCGCCGAAATTGTCGTTCTGGAAAAAAAGGATCCCATCATAAAAACCGAGGAGCTTGAAAAACTGTCCGAGGAAGAAAAGAAAATGGTCGATGAGTTTTCAAAGCAGATAGATCTGAACAACAACAACGTGATCCTGCTGTACGGCGCCTCGGCACAAAAGAACATAGCGAATTTTTCGGATTCGGCGCTGCAGAGCGTGCGCACGAAAGACACCGGGGAAGTGGGCACGATGCTCACGAATCTGGTGGTGGAGCTCAAAAATTTCAACTCCGATTCCACAGAGGACAAAAAAGGCGGATTGAAAGGCTTTTTTTCCAAAGGAAAACAGTCCATCGACAGAATCAAGAGCTCATATACCTCAGTCGAAAAAAATGTGGACGCGATCGCGGTCTCCCTCAAGGGGCACCAGCAAAAACTGCTCAAAGACGTGATGGTGCTCGACAAAATGTATGAGATGAACAAGGGCTATTTCAAAGAACTCACGCTGTACATCGCCGCAGGGGACAAAAAGCTGTCCGAAACAAGGGCGAACGAACTCAAAGAGCTGCAGGAAAAGGCGAAAGCATCGGGCGACCCGATCGAAGCGCAGCAGGCGCACGATCTGATGTCCATGTGCGACAGGTTCGAGAAAAAACTATACGATTTGAAGCTGACCCGCAACGTATCGCTCCAAATGGCCCCGCAGATAAGGATGATACAAAACAACGACACGATGCTCGTCGAAAAGATCCAGTCATCGATCGTGAACACAATCCCGCTGTGGAAAAGCCAGATAGTGATGGCCTTGGGCATCTCCAATTCGCAGAATGCTATGAAGGCCCAGAGGGAAGTCACCGATTTGACAAACCAGATGCTGAAGAAAAACGCCGAAATGCTCAAGATGGGCACGATCGACATAGCCAAGGAATCCGAGAGGGGCGTAATAGACATAGAGACCCTGAAATACACGAACCAGACGCTCATCTCCACTTTCGACGAAGTGATCAGGATACAGGAGGACGGCAGGAGCAAAAGGGAGCAGGCCGAAGGCGAGCTCAAGCAGATCGAGGGCGAACTCAAAACAAAACTGCTGAACCTCAGAAACTAACGTGTAACGAGTGTGAACGACAGTTCATGTGTAACGAACGTGAACACAGTTCACGTGCAGTTCACACCAATCGATAAAGGCAGTTCACGCCAATAGATAGTGTAACGAGTGTTTAACGAATGTGAATGCATGACGAAAGGCGGCACAGAATATGAATGAAGAAGCCATAAAAGAAAAATACTTGAGATTGAACAAAACTAAACTTCAAACGGCAAAACTGATTTCGGCGCTGATGATCGCCGCCGCCTTGCTATTTTCTTGGTTCGTTTCGGAAAAATCGCCGATAACCGACGTGTCGCGGGCGGTTTGCGACGATGCGGGAATTCTGAGCGACGCCACCATCGAAAAAATAGAAGGGCGGGGCGCCGCCCTGTCGGAGCTTACGGGTGGCAAGGCCAAAATTACGGTTTTCACGGAAAAAGACAAGAGCAGCAAAAAAGATTTGGAAAAGAAAGCCGAAAAGCTGTTTAAAAGCCATAATCTGGGCGACGACGGGCTGCTGGTTTTGATCTATGTCCAAAAGTCTTCCGGCGGATTCGGGGAGAGCATCGGCAATTTCTTTGAGGATTTATTCGGCGTGGGAGGACAGCCCTACGCTTACTACAAGGGCAGGAACGTGGACTATATCGGCGACGCGAAAATGAGGGAGATTTTGGATGGCAATTTCGGCGGCTCCGGCGAGGAAAACTTCGAACCGAACGGCGCGTTTTTGGCGGCATATGATATGCTCGCGAATCTTTTTGACGACCATCACGGCGTAAACAGCCGTGATAAAAAATCGAATATTTCGCTTGCTGCCGACGAACCGGCTCCGAGGGCCGGAATTGCGAAAATCGTCCGGGTCGTGGTCGGGACGGCGGCCTTGTTTGTGATATTGTTTTTGATTTTGGGCATTTTGACCGGCAAAAAAACCTCCCGCGCCTCCCGCGTATACAAAAAACCGTTATGGTTCGGGCTCATCGGGTGACGTTCGTTATCCACTTTTTGCCGCGCAGCCGGAAGAACGCGATGATCCATTTGAAGCACTGGTCGATTCTCGTGCATAAAAACACGATGGGAAGCGGAGAACCCAAGACAATCGCATTCAAGAAAGTGAGCGGTAAAACCACCAGCCAGCCGCATACCATGTCCACTTTGAACACGAATTTCCCGTCGCCGGAACCTCTGTTTATCCCGGTGAAGCACGTGGCGTGATAGAAAGTCCCGATCAGGGTAAACGCCCCGATCGAAATAAAAGTTTTGGCGAGTTCCATGGTCTCGGGGCCAAATCCGCCTTTGCTTTTGTTCATGATTTCATAGAGCGAAAGAAGCGGCGTTTTCGCAAAAAACAAAACCGCGCACATGACCACTCCAAAAGACGCGAAAAGGATTTGAAGCGTATTCGAATACTTCCGCGTTTTTTCATATTCCTTTGCCCCGACCGTTTTGCCGATGATCACGCAGGCCGCGCTGCCCAGCCCCACTGTGAATATGCCGGCAAGCGACATTATCACTTCGGCTATCCCGTTGGCCGCCATCATGAAGCTGCCCAACCGCCCTATTATGACCGCCCTGAAAAGCCCCACGAGCCCCCACTGGGTGTCGCCGAACATGACCGGCAGCCCGTACTTCGCGTAGTCCAGCCACATGAGCCTGTCGTGGCGGAACAAATCCTTTATCTTTATCGCGATTCGCTTTTGGATCTTGAAAGTGAACGCCATCACTATCGAAAATTCGACGATTCTCGCAAACACCGTGGCGATCGCCGCCCCGCGCACCCCAAGCGCGGGTATATGCAGGCTCTCGTTTCCGAAAATCAGGAGGTAATTGCCGGACAGATTGACGAAAAATGAAACAACCGACAAAAACAGCGAAATTTTGACTATCTCGACGCATCTGAGCATTGTCACAAACGTCTCGGTCAGAATGTAGAACATATACGAGAAGCACACGATCCTTATATATTCCGCCCCCGCGTCTATGACCTCTTGGCTGCTTGTCACAATCGACATGGCGCCCTTCGGGAAAAAGAATATGAGCGCGCTGATGGTCGCCGCCAGCGACAGCCCTATGGTGAATATGATGGAGAACACCGTCTTGATTCTATCTGTGTCCTTTTTGCCCCAGTACTGCGAGATCATCAGCGCCGCGCCGCCCGAAAGCCCCTTTATGAAAAAGGCGAACAGGGTGGTTATGGCGTTGGCCTGCGTCACCCCGGCGAACATGACCTCCGTGTTGTTTGGGATATTGCCCACCATCACGTTGTCCAAAAACACGACGCTGAGCGAGACAAGGCTCTGGAACGCCACGGGCAGCCCCAAAAAGAGCAGCATTTTGTAAAAATTTTTATCTTTTACCATAATTATTTAATTGACGCATATAAGTCGTAATCGATGACCTTTTCGATTTTCACATCGACAAAGCTGCCTTCCCCTATTTTTGATTTTGCCGAAAAATATACTTTTCCGTCGATTTCGGGCGCGTCCGCTTCGCTCCTGCCGTAATGGACCTCGCCCACTTCGTCGAAGCCCTCGCAGAGCACCTTGATCGTTTTGCCGATTTTCTTTTGGTTTTGGCGGCGGGCTATCCGCCGCTGGAGCGCCATCACGGCTTTTTGGCGGCGCTCTTTTTCTTTTTTTTCCACCTGGCCCGCAAAGCCCGCCGCCGGGGTGCCCTCTTCGGCCGAATATGCGAAAGCTCCCAAGCGCTCGAATTTGGTCTCCTCCAAAAATTCGCAGAGCTCGCCGAACATCTCTTTTGTCTCCCCCGGAAAGCCGACCATCACCGTGGTCCTTATCGTCATCTCCGGGATGCTTTCGCGCAGCCTGGCCACCGCCGACTTTATCGATTCGCTGTTCCCCCGGCGGTTCATCGAGGACAATATTTGATCGTTTATGTGCTGTATCGGCATATCTATGTATTTTAGTATTTTGTCGTTTGTTTTTATCGTCTCTGTCAGCTCGCCGGTTATCCTGTCGGGATGGCAGTACAAAAGCCTGATCCATTTTATGGCCTCGATCCCGCACAGTTCGGACAATAGCCGCGGCAGGTTTTCATATCTCGTCGTATCCTGCGCCACAACGCAGAGCTCGCGAACCCCGATATCGGCGAGCTCCCTCGCCTCTTTAATTATTTCCCCTTCTGCTCTCGGATTGAAATCGCCCCGAATCGACGGGATCACGCAGTATGAGCAACAATTGCCGCATCCCTCCGCGATTTTAATGTACGCCGTATATTCCGGCGTGGTCAAAATCCGCTCCCCGCCCAAAACAAAGCCTTCGGGAGGCCTTAGGGAAACGTATTTCGAAGAATTTTTGGCCTCTATGTGCCTGACTGCGGCCAAAATGTCGCCTATTGAAAACACCCCGACGAGCGCGTCGATCTCCGGAAGCTCGGACAGCACTTCCTCTTTGTAGCGCTGGGCGAGGCAGCCGCAGACGATTATGCCTTTTAAACGCCTGCTGCCGTTTGTTTTCAGCCACGCCACATCCAATATGTTGTCTATTGCCTCTTGCTTAGCGCTCTCTACAAAGGCGCACGTGTTGATGATCACGACGTCGGCTGCTATGTCCTCCGATACGATCTCATAACCGCCATCGGCCAAAATCTTCAGCATTATTTCCGTGTCTATCTGGTTTTTCGGGCAGCCGAGGGAGATAAATCCGATTTTAAAGCTGCTATTCATCCATATAATCCTCGTCTTCCATTTGAAAATATTTTATTGTATTGTACAACATAGTCAAATAAATGATAATTGCAATTGTTCGGGATCATGGGCGTGTTCCTTCGTGGTTCCGCTGAATCTTCCGCGTTTTTGAACACATGAACGTTTTTCAATAGCTTCCGCAGACCATGTGCTTGATATTTCAAGCAAAACTTCCTCTAAACGCGGATTTATTTTAAGATTTCGTTCCTGTTTGCGCCTTATGATTCCATAGCATCCAGTCGGCGATATATAGATTTCCTCGGGAACATCTGCACAGGCAACATCTGACAAATCGGAAAATACGCTGTACTCAGGTTGCGGTGAAACATTAAGGCCGTCAAAATTCGTTATTACATCATTAAACCCGTTTTTTATGTTGTGGCGCAATAATTCCCCTCTTATTTCTTTGACGAGACGTTCGCCAATCCATTTTACAACAGGTACGACCCATGAGTTTCCCAATGCTTGATAACGGTTGGTGCGTTTTGCTTCTCTAAGGTTTGTGTATCCATCAGGAAATCCCATAAGACGTTCGCACTCGACAGGCGATAATCTTCTTATACGCCCATCTTGCACTATATACAAAGATCCGTTATAGGCGGCAGCGTTGCCGTTCCATTTTGTTCCGTACGCGCTATAGACGCAATCTGTGTATTCGCGGAAAACCTCAAAATTGTGATTGTCTTTGTTAAAAACAAGCTTTGATTTGGGATAAATAGGCAAAGGAATTGTGCTTTTTTCAAACAGCACGTTCTCCGGGCAAAAATTTTTACTGCCCGCGAGAAGATACAATCTGCGTCTCTGCTGCGGTACTCCGAAATATTTTGCGTCCAAAACGCGCCATGCAACATTTCTTTTTTTTCCGCGTATAAGTCCGGCGCTCGGCCAGCGTGAATAGTTTGGCAATTCATCAAGTCCTGCGAGCGAGGAAACCAAAGAACCAAAGGCATTTGTTTTATCGGTGAGCACCCCTTCCACATTTTCCCAAAAAACAATGCTCGATTCTTGATTATTATTGGCGCGCATTGCGTCATTGTTATCGACGATATCGACAAAAGCAAGAGTAAGATTCCCGCGTTCAT
>Ga0082212_10005139_pt1 | contig 17946 bp, 11 predicted proteins | sample TergutNt197P3_FD_71548 | JGI IMG/M metagenome (GOLD analysis project Ga0082212, IMG submission 71548) | Neocapritermes taracua P3 segment gut microbial communities from Petit-Saut dam, French Guiana - Nt197 P3 | ecosystem: Host-associated > Arthropoda: Insects > Digestive system > Gut ...
GGTCTTGCGCCAGACGGTAAAGACCTTACCAGGGCCCAGCGGCGTTGGTTTGGCCTCCCATTGCAACCGGATCGTCGGGGGGGATTCCTTTGTTGTTGCGCTTAACATGAGAACATGCTCTTGTGGTTGCTCCGCCGCCAGGACGGGCGACGCCAGAGGCAGACATAATGTCATGCCGACAAACAGAAGAAACATGAAACTTGCTTTCAGCTTCAGATAACTCACAATTCTTTCCTCCTTAGTGATTGTGTTCCGACAGCATACAGTCAAACTCAATACACGTTTATTTTTGGGAGCGCCAACCTAGCTACGGGTCAATAAGCGACATTCCGGGCCGCAAACGCTGTTTCTCCACTTATGATGATGGTAAGTTCATATGACTTAATCCGCTTCCCGCAAAATCTGTTCCTTTGCGTTTTCAAATTCCTCTTTTAGGCCTTCATAGTTATCAATAATATTCATGGTCCGATTCGTCGAATTATAAATATACGGGAACATGAAACTGCCGACCTCCACTACCTTATCTGCATCATAGAGCAGGATGACAAATCTGTCGCCTGGCAGAAGCTCAAATGATACTGGTGATATTTCTGCCTGTTTAAGCAGGGTTATCCATGTCTCAATCGTCCGGGGATCATCGCTGGCGCAGATCTCCTCTCCGTCTGTAAAAGGATCGAATCGGATAAGCTCAATTTTCGTGATCCCGCTCTCATCAAGGGAACTAATCATACCTGAAAACCGCTCTTTTTCTTTTCTGAGCTCTTCCGAAGACACCGTTAGTTCAGTCAGTTCATCTGTCTCATTAATTTGTGATTTCAAGCTCCTGTCCCCTGAACCGTCCACGCTAAAGCTGCAGGCGGTAAGCGACAGCAAAAGAAAAAACGCGATAATGACGACCGATCGTCTGCCAGATGACCTTTCCCTCATAGAATCCAACATCCTTTCATTTTACTGATTTCATTCTTAATAATGGCGCCCTAATAGCCTCAGATATCAGGTTTCGTTAGGTATGTTCTTTGGCTGCTTCTCGTCAGCATGTTGGAGAATATAGCCACAATGAAGTTGAAAACCGATTCACCTCCTGCTAAGGACTATCGGAATGAACCTCTCGAAATTAGCTTACCATATAAGGTCTAGTTTGTCAAACCTATCCATTCATAATGATTTGCTGAAACGTGCTGAACCAACTGTTTGAGCACAGCGTAGCGGAGCGAGTTTTGGGTTTGCCGCGGCGGAGCGATAGAGCCGCACCAGACCGGAGAACGGCTTGAGGGACTGCCCCCCGGCTGGGGTCTGAATTGCATTATTATTTCAATTCGACATATTAATTGTATTTCTTTTGACATGGACAACCAGAATCAACCACGCTACAATAATATACGACAAAGAACAGACAATAACGGGGTGAATTTTCATGAAACACTTTATCAACAGGCAACAGGAACTATGGTTTCTCAACGAACAATACAACAGCACAACGTCCTCTCTGGTCATTCTTTATGGCCGCCGCCGCATGGGCAAAACGTCTCTGATTCAAGAATTTGTCCGTGATAAACCTTTTGTGTATTTTTTGGCCACAGAAGAATCTCAGCTGCAGAACATGAAAGAATTCGCCAAACAAATTAGTTTGCTCAATGATCAGCAACCCTTCGCTGACGACATATCTATAGAAACAGGCGACGCCAACTGGGATTATCTCTTCCAAACCCTCGCGGATCGTGTCCCCAATCAGCGTCTGGTGTTGGTGATGGATGGGTTTCAATACTTAGGAAAAACCGATCCTGCCTTCCCGTCCCATTTCCAGCGCATCTGGGAAAAACATTTGCAGCATGAAAACATCATGGTCATTCTGTGCGGTTCCGTCATTCACATGATGGATGCTCAGACCTTGAACGTCAACAGTCCCCTTCATGGCCGCCGCACCGGGCAGCTCATGTTGCGTCAAATTGACTTCCGATATTATCACGAGTTATTTGAGGGCCTGTCCTACAAGGACTTGATCGAGCACTACGCCGTGACCGGCGGCGTCCCTTCCTACATTGAAGTGTTCAGCAAAAAAACCGGCATGCCTGCAAAATCCGAGGGACGCTCGCGATCGCACCTTCTGGCCAAGATCGGCCGACATATTCTGAGCAAACAAGGTTTCTTATTCGAAGAACCCTTTGGTCTGCTGCAAAACGAAACAACAGATCCGGGCGCCTGTTTTTCCATCCTGAAAAGCGTCGCCGCCGGCAACAACCGGATAAGCGAAATCAGCGCCGACCTGCATATCAAACAGTCTCTTTTGCCCAAACACATCAAAACCTTGATTGACTTGGACATCTTGGAACTTGAGGTTCCTATTACGGAAACCAATCCGGAAAAAAGCAAATTGGCCCTCTATCAGATCAAAGACAATTTCCTGTTGTTCTGGTTCCGGTTTGTTTATCCCGAGAAAGCCCGTCTTGAATTAGGCGACATCGCCCCTGTTCTGCAAAAGATTAAGAAAAATTTCGCAAGCAATCAAGTGGCCTCTGTCTACAAAACCGTATGTCAGAGCGAAATGTGGCTGCTTGCCCGGCAGGGTCGCCTTAGCTTTACCAAACTGGGCCCCTGGTGGAACAAAAATGAAAGCATTGATTTGGTGGCTTTGGACAGCCTTGGCGACGAAATCGTCTTCGCCGAATGCCGTTATCAGACACAGCCTATGGACGTTGATGTCTTTGAGAAGCTGCTATACAAGAAAAATGCCGTGGACTGGAAAAATGGTTCGCGCCGGGAACGGTTTGTTCTGTTCTCCCTGTCAGGCTTTACCGAACAGCTGCAGGACCTGGCCGCCGGTCATGATGACATCATCCTGTTTCGCACGCCTCAGGAAACTGTTTGAAGATCCTCAAACAGTCTTTCTGCCTCAATCATTATAAGCCGTTTATCATGTTGTGATGAGAATATCCCGCAGTCTTGCGTTGGAATGCAGGTTGAGGTGTAACCACGTCAGGTTCTCGGTTTCCATTCAGCTGTATATGTCACATCAACACCAGGCGTAACTGTGTCGCCCGCGTTATACTTGTTGCCGTTGGAGCTGTTAGTCCAACCGTCAAAGGTATATCCTTCTTTTGCGACTGCCCCTGGTAATGTAACGGACTGAGCACCCCAAGCTGAGATATTGTTGCTGGTGACGTACGCCATCCCCGTCTGATCCGGTAGTGTTGTCGTCCCGCCTTTGGTGTCAAATTTTATCGTGACCGGATTCTGATACATACCATAAAGTGTTACATCTTTGCCTATGGTGAAAGCTCCCGGCGCGATCACTGAGCCCGGACCGGCATACCATCCTCTGATTTCCCAGTCAGTCCATCCCCCGGATACCCAACTTCTGTAGATATTGGGTGCCGGAAGCGTAATCTCTCCATCATTAGCCTTGTTATAAATTGTCACTGAAGCCTTACGCGGGGGCGTTGTTGGCGTTTTGCCGTCATAGTCTATGAGCGTCGCCGTCAGGGTTTTGCTATAGATGGCGTACAAGGTGAGATCGGCTTCAGGCATGATGTAGGCGGTTAATGCTGTGACAGCCTCTTGATCGGTGTTCCAACCGATGAAGATCCAGCCGTCGGCTTTTTCGGCCTCCGGGGTTAGATCCACCTCTTCACCGCTGACGACTTGTTCTGTGGGTGTGGTAACGGAGGATCCGCCGTTTTCCTCATAGTTATATGTGACAACAAATTGCGATGACAGCGCTGCCTCATCGTCAGATGTGTTAACTGATTCGGGGTTATGGATGTGGGTTTCATTCCCCGGAGCTATTGAGGCGTATCCGGTGGAAGCTCCCATGGCGCAGGCGGCACCAATAGCCACGGCTATAACCAGAGCAGAAAACGCGGAAGTCATTCTTTTATGTTTGCTCTGTTGGAATGTTTTGATTGATGCCAGACGTTCTTTCAAGGCACCCTTAATATCATACATCGTTACAGACAAAACGGCCCGCGGCAGCCTGGCGTCGGAGGCCAGTGAAAGCAGGGTGCGGCCATAGTCCTTTTTGTCCGCGGCGTTCATGGCGCCGATGACAGACGTGTCGCATGAAAGCTCACAAGCACGGTCAATTTCACGCCGGATCAGCCAGACAAGGGGATTGAACCAGTGCAGGGCACAGGCGATTATGGATAGCCATTTGATGACAATATCCCATCGGCGCAGATGCGTCAGTTCATGAAGCAAAACATTCTTCAGCTGTGTTTCTGTGTATCTCTGGTCAGGCAAAAGGATCAATGGCCGGAAAAGACCTACCAGCATGGGCGTTGAAACCAAGGGGGACAGGCATAACCGCAAGGGGCGTCTGCCATCGTACAAGTTTTCTAACATCGTGAGATAAGGCAGAGGAGCGATCCTGCGATAACGAAGTTTGCCCAGGAAGTATGCGAAACTGATGATGTAATACAACAGTATTAGTCCTGCCGCCAGGGGGTAGACCATCATGAATCCTCCCCGCAGATCCGCCATAATATCTTGTGGGTAAGTGAATGCGGGGTTCTCAGCCTGTGCTGAAGATTCAGAAGCGCGCGCATCCGGAACCGGAGACGACATCATCGTCGTTGTTTCGTCTGCTTCTGCTTGATTTGTTGCGGGCCAATCTGTCGGCGCCGCCATGCTGTCAGGATCGCTTCGGTTCATTCCGGCGACGGCGGCCATGAGGCTTTGCTCAATGGCGGCGGGAACGGACGCCAAGGACAAACCGGCTGCCTGTTCCGGCAAGAGGACAAACTTAGACACAGGGATCAGAAGAGAGGCGAGAACCACAAGCCACAAACCATAGTGCGCAGCCTGAGGAAGACGGCCGCGCAAGAGGGGTTTAACAAGGAGCAGCACGCCGGCCAGCACACTGCCGGACAGCGACATGATAAGAAGCGCGCTCATTCCGGATCACCTTCCGCTTCAAAAAATGCTTTGAGTTCGTCAATATCCCCTTCGTTGAGTTTGCCGTTCCGGCACAAGGCCGTAATATAACTTTTGGCGCTGCCGTCAAAAAGAACATCAATAAAACCCTGCAAATAGTCGTCCTCGGTGATGGCAGGGCTGTACAACGTCACATACTGGAATTGGGTGTTGATGACGCCCTTGTCGCGCAGGCGCACCACCAGGGTTTGGATGGTTGACTTGCTCCATGTTGTTTTGCTTTCAAGCTCTTTGCGTATCTCGGCAAAACTCAGAGGCCGTTTTTCCCGCCAAAGAATGCGCATGACCTCAAGTTCCGAATTGGAGATTTTTGGGGACGACATAGGGTGTGCTCCTTTAGACCCATAGGTTAACCGGCATACCAAGAGTATACTATCCACATAGGCTCGTGATGGTTTCGCTGCTGGTGTAGGTTCTGTTGTGCCAAGCGCATATCACCATGCCCTTTGGTATGCCCGACTGACTCAATACTACATGGGTTTATCCTGTTCGTCAATCACATGGAAGGTGGTATATATTACTAATTGACATACACGGCCCAATAATAGTAATGTGTATATTACATAATGTAGTCTTTATACTACAGGAGGTGATGCGCGATTCTTACAGAGCTTTCCTTATAGGAAGATACGAACTTCTGATTTCAAAAACTAAGAAAAACTGTGAAAGACTAGGGGGAGGGATTCAGATGGTATCAATGACTGAAGCAAAAGAAATATGGCCGAGATTAGGATTAACAATTCTAATTTTCACACTGTTCATGTCGTTGTTTGGTTTAGCTGCTTTTGTGGTGAGGGCAGACGCTCTTCCTGCCGGGGTTCCATGGCCCAATGACCCGGATTTCTTAGTAGGTGTTGCAGGCCATCCGGCAGCAGGTGAGTTTACTGGGTACGGGGGAAGTGATGCGGATATAGAGCGGCAAATACACGCGGCAGCTGAAATGGGCGCAAGGATTTACCGCCTGGACGGCTCTGGAATGGCCATCGACTTTCTGGAAAAGGTGATCACCCTTTGCGAAAGATACGACATGGAGATCATGCTCGTTGCCGCCAGTGAATCATCTGCCGAAACCTTAACGAAGCGCTTTAAAGGAAGAGTGAAATATTACCAGGTGCGCAACGAGATGTGCTTTCAATCAATAAAAACAGAGCCCGGAACCCAGATAAGCCACTATAGGATGTCAACTGATCCGGATGCCGGGGACAACAAATGTCTAGATCTTCTTGTCAATGAGGCTGTAGATATCATTAAAAGAATTCGTGCCGAAGATCCGGACGCGGAGGTATTGATCAACAGCACATGGATCCATTATGGTATGCTTGATTATGCTTTTGCGAGATTTGAAGAAGAAGGCATTGATGTGGATCTGATCGGCTGGGACTGGTATTCCAATTATGAGACCAACAGGTCAAATTTATCAGACCATCCTTATTTGGCCGATGGCTTTAACAGTTTCGCAAAATATCTGCATGACAGATACAATAAAGATATTATCATCTGCGAATATAATATGTGGATGAGGAGTTTTGACAGCCCAACCTTCAATTTCAACGGAGTGCCGTATCCCGGAAACGGAAATGACAGACTTGATTCCTTCGAGGAAGAAAATCTCGAAACGTTAGCCGGCCCCTATCTGGTTAAGAATCTTCAATACCTGTATGACAACAGGAACGAAAATCACATTAAGGGGCTCATAATCTATGAACTCCTGGAACAAACCCTTCATAGCAATCCATTCGAAGCAAAATTTGGCATGAACTATGTTAAGCCGCTCAATCGCAGCCAAAGACAATATCAGATATTAGGACCCAAACCGCAATATTACGATGTACAGAAACTCCTCGGCGGTGGTTTTACCCTAATAGAAAGGCTAACCCCCTCCGCTACGATTCCTGAATACATGATCACGGCGTCCGTTTTGGACGAGGATCTGGATGGCGCAATTATTTCCTCGCAGAAAGGTGGCACTGTTACCGGAAGTGGCATGTACAGTGAAAACACTGTTGTCACTCTAACCGCTGCCGCCGACCCGGGATGCGAATTCTTGGGCTGGTACAGGGGCGGTATCAGAATAAGCAAAAACCTTGTTTATCAATTCACCGCGGTTGAAAATGCCAACAACGACAACAGAGACAGTGCCGATGGAAAGTTTTTGTATGAAGCGAGGTTTGTTGTGCCTCCCACACCCCCGCCGGGAGAATATGCTATTGTGTATAATTTCGCAAGAAACGGCGGTACATCCGCAACAGCAGCCACAGTGACGGCACCCGGTGGTGTGATGGTTGATCTGAGTCCCACTGCCACGAAAGCAGATTGGGACTTTGTTGGCTGGAATACAGACGAAAGAGCAACTACAGGAATAACGCCTTTTAACGTGACATCCAACGTAACACTGTACGCCATTTATAGAAAAACACTAACAGCCACTCTCATAGACTATGACGCTGACAAAGTAATAACCCGCTCAGTATCAGCAACACTATACAACAAAGCTGTCGCGGGGGTTGTCAGCATTCCGCCCCAAAACACCTGCGGTTGGATCTCCAGAGGGTGGTCCACCGACACAGCCGCCAACGCAAACCCCTCTATTGTGTCCGGATCTTTGACCATAAACACCGACGTGACACTTTACGGCTTGTATCAGAAGCCAGTCACAATTGAATACAACGCCAACGGCGGAACACCCGCGCCGGCAAGCCAGACAGGAATAAGATACGCCAGCAGCTATGACATCATGGCCTGGACGGGCCAGGTTATTGTCCTGCCCAGAGCGATAGCCCGAACAGGATATACCTTTGACGGCTGGATCAACAGCATCAACGGCGCGAAAAATGATCCAGGCGCCTTTGTGACGCCTGGTGTTGATGTGACATATACGGCTGCTTGGAAACTCAAAGAACCGTAAGATGATTGATACATATTGTCCGTCTTCGCCGACTTTTGTCCTTGTTCTGTCTCTATCCCTTGATTTTTAAAGCGCTCTGCGCCGCCGCCAGCCGGGCGATAGGCACCCTGAAGGGCGAACAGGACACATAATCCAAACCAATGGTCTCCGTGAACTCAATCGAAGCGGGATCACCGCCGTGTTCGCCGCAAATGCCGATCTTCATATCCGGCTTCACTCCACGGGTCAGATCCACAGCGATCTTCATAATCTTGCCCACACCGCCTTGGTCGAGTACCGCAAAGGGATTCTCCGGCAAGATTTTGTTCTCTGTATAAACCGGCAAGAACTTGCCTTCGGCGTCGTCGCGGGAGAACCCGAAGACGGTCTGGGTCATGTCGTTGGTACCGAAAGAGAAGAAGTCGGCATACGGCGCGATTTCATCGGCCGTCACCGCGGCCCGTGGCACCTCAAGCATGGCACCTACCTGGTAGGAGAACGTCATGTTCTGTTCCGCCATAACTTTCTCCGCTTCCGCTACGACAACTTTGCGCATTTCCTGCATTTCCCGGTAATGGGCGATTAGGGGGATTTTGACCAGGGGATAAACTGTGACACCTTCTTTGACCAAACGGGCTGTCGCTAAAAATACCGCCCGGGCTTGCATGGCATAGACTTCCGGGTAGGTGATGCCGACACGGCAGCCGCGATGGCCGAGCATGGGATTCGCTTCATGAAGGGCCCTGATCTTCTGCAAGATGGCTTCCTGGTTAAGGATCTCCTCTTTGATCTTATCAAGCTTATCCTGATCAGCCGCTCCCACAGGAGTTCCTTCCCCAAAAGCAGCCGCCTGTGCACGCAAGCTGTGCAGCTCTTTGACAATCCCTTCCGGGTTCGGCAAAAACTCATGCAACGGCGGGTCAAGGAGCCGGATGGTTACCGGCAGGTCGTGCATGGCTTTAAGAATCCCGTAGAAATCCCCTTCTTGCATGGGCAGGAGCTGATCCAGCGCTTCCTGACGTTCCGCCAGGGTCGACGCCAGAATCATTTTCTGAACAATAGGCAAGCGGGACTGGTCCATAAACATATGCTCCGTGCGGCAAAGCCCGATGCCTTCAGCGCCGAATTCCCGCGCCGCGGCGGCGTCCGGAGGTGTGTCCGCGTTGGCCATAACTTTGAGATTGCGGATATTGTCAGTCCATTGCAACACTGTCAAAAATTCTTGGCTCAATTCCGGATCGCGCATAGGCACTTCGCCGGCAATGACGCGGCCTGTTCCGCCGTCAAGAGACAACACGTCATTCTCATGATAGACGGCGTCGCCAATGGTCAGCGTGCGCGCCACATAATCGATCTTCAGGGCCTCACAGCCGCAGACCGCCGGTTTGCCCATATGGCGGGCCACCACAGCCGCGTGGCTCGTCATGCCGCCCCGGCTCGTCAGAATACCCTGGGCCGCCAGCATACCGTGAATGTCATCCGGCGTGGTTTCCACTCGCACCAGCAGGACTTTTTCCTCATTGACACCGCGAGCTTCTGCTGTATCGGCGTCAAAAACAATTTTACCGGAAGCCGCTCCCGGCGAAGCCGCCAACCCTACAGCCACAACATTCAACACCGCGTTGTCGTCAATACGCCGGTGCAGCAGCGTGCCGATCTGGTAGGCGTCGATGCGCCTCACGGCTTCCTCACGGTCAATCAGCCCCTCGCCGCAAAGATCGACGGCGATACGCAGCTGTGCTGAGATTGTACATTTGCCGTTACGGGTCTGCAGAATGAAAAGCCTGCCTTTTTCGATGGTAAACTCAATATCCTGCATGTTTTTGTAGTGATTTTCCAAAGATTTGGCGATAGCTGTAAACTGGCTGTAAACTTCCGGGTTCTCCTGCTCCAAACTGCTAATCGATTTCGGGGTACGGATGCCGGCCACCACGTCTTCACCCTGAGCGTTCATCAAATATTCCCCATACAGCACCTTCTCGCCTGTGGACGGGCTCCGCGTGAAAGCCACGCCCGTACCCGAATCGTCGCCCATATTGCCGAACACCATGGACTGGATGTTGACGGCGGTACCCAAATCATCGGGGATTCTGTTCGCTCTGCGATAGACCACGGCCCGGTGGTTGCCCCAGGAGCGGAAAACCGCCAACACGGCCTGACGGAGCTGCTCCAGCGGCTCATCAGGGAAAGGCGTACCCGATTCCTTCAACACAACCTTCTTAAAGGCTTCCACAAGTTTTTTCAGCGACTCGGTGTTAAGCTGGGAATCATACTCCACCGCCACCCCGGTAGTGGCGCTCTGGGCCTCTTTGGCCCGTTCCAGTTCTTCTTCAAAATGGTACCCTTCGATCTCCAACACAACATCGCCAAACATCTGAATAAAACGACGGTAGCAATCATAGGCAAAACGTGGGTTCTCTGTGCGTTTCGCTAAGGCTTCCACCGTCTGATTGTTGAGACCCAGATTCAAAATCGTATCCATCATACCCGGCATAGAAAACATCGCGCCGGAACGTACGGAAACCAACAGGGGGTTCTCCAGGTCGCCGAAGCGTTTTCCTGTATCTTCCTCGATAACCTTAATCGACGGTAACACCTGATCCCAGAGTCCTTCCGGAAGCTGACGCCCGTTGTTATAATACTCCCGGCAGGCGTCGGTGGTAATTGTAAAACCGGGAGGCACATTGAGACCGATGTTCACCATTTCCGCCAGATTCGCGCCTTTACCACCCAAAAGCGCCCGCATGCCTGCGTTTCCCTCCTGGAACAGATAAACGTACTTTTCGCCCATAAACCTACTCTCCCTTGTATATTTTGTGTAAAATGATACTCGCGGTTTCTTCAATGGCTCTGTGGGTCGTGTTGATAACCATGCAGCCGACTTTCTTGATAATCTGGTCGCCGTATTGCAGCTCTTCCATGATGCGCTCCAAGCTGGCGTAATCGGCAGAAACCCCCAGGCCAAGGGACTTGAGACGTTCACCCCGAATTTCGTTAAGCTTATTGGGATCCAGCACAAGCCCAAACACTTTTCGGGACGGAACCAGGAACAGCTCCCGCGGCGGCGCGACCTCAGGCACAAGCGGTATGTTCGCCACCTTGATACCTTTATGGGCCAAATACATGCTCAGAGGAGTCTTCGACGTCCGGGAAACGCCGATCAACGTCACATCCGAATAGAGAACACCGCGGGGATCCTTGCCGTCGTCATATTTAACGGCGAACTCGATCGCCTCAATTTTTTTGAAATATTCGGCGTCGAGTCGGTTGGTAATATTAGGTATACTCTTGGGGCTCTTCTTTATTCTGGCAGAAATCGCTTCAACCAGAGGCCCCAGCACATCCACCGCCACAACGTCTTTGTACTCCGCCTGTTCCTGTAGATAGATCCTCAACTCATCCACAACCAAGGTATAGAGCACAATCGCGTTTTCTTCGGCGGCGTCCGCCATAAGATCATCTATTTGAGTAACATCCCGGACATAAGGGATCTTGCGGATCTTGGTCCGGGCTCCGGCAAATTGGGATGTAGCAGCCCGGCAAACAAATTCCGCCGTTTCGCCCAAAGCGTCTGAAACAACATAAACCGTATAAGCCGCCTCCTGTGACTCCCCATCGGCGCCGGCAACCCCATGCACATTGGGCAAAACTGCGTCTGTTTCGTTGCTCATGAAACCCCCCTTATCGATGGTTCGAGATTCATGGTTCATGGTTCATGGTTCATGGTTCATGGTTCATGGTTCATGGTTCACGGTTCACGGTTCGGAAGAGGCTAACCTGTTGAAGCATCAAGAATTAAGACGTCAAATCCACAAACAGATCGGCCACGCTGGTCTTGGTAAAGCTGCCGATCACATGATAAACCTCGGCACCATCCGGTTCTATATAAACCTCAGTAACAGGGATTGTATCAATCTGATGCTTGATCAGCTTCGCGGCGGCGTCCACCACGCGTTCATCCGGCAAGACCATAACAATATTTGGCATACGCGTCATTATAACACTTATTGGCACCTGTTGAAAGTCAACCTTCCCTAAAGAAGCCCTGAGAAAATCCTTGCGGGAAACTATGCCTTTGAGTTCCCGGGATTTGCCCACAACAATAATGCCGGCAACCTCGTGGGTGAAGAGAGCGACCAAAGCGTCATGGAGGTTGCAATCGTCCCGGACGGATACCGGCAAACCCATAAAGTCCTTGACACGCAGGTGTTGAACACGCTCCCGGATTGCCTTTTTGTCACTAAAATCGCTGCAATAAGCGTAACCCAGGCGTGGCAGCTGCTCCAACAAACCCCAAGCCACCAGCATCGCCAAATCAGCTCGCAAGGCCGACCGCGATACTTGGAAAGTGTCAGCCATCGAATCTGTCGTCAAAGGGCTTTCCTTTTTCAACAGTTCAACAATACCCTGCTGGCGCTCGTTAAGTTGCAATTCCCTCATCCCCTTTTATGGTAATTCTTTGCTACTTGCTTTTTTTCCTCCTGAATCACACATGTTTCCCAACAATTCGCCATGAGTGAATGGCAGCATTCCGGGTCCACAGTCCACTTCGTATTTTCTCATAATCTTTGAAATCATATGCGCCGGGTCAGCGCGACAGCATCCAAACGTTAAGGGTGCCACCTTTTTGTGTAAATATTAGTCTATTCATTATAATTGTTTTCTTTGCATTTGGCAATGTTCTTGCGCGAAGAGGGTTCTGGAAATAATATCATTCATTGTTTATTTTTTGAAGTATGCTGTAACAACCATTTTTCGGCGTCCATTGGGTTCGTTCTTTATTAGTGCAGGAACTGACAATAAGAATTAGTTAGAAATATCTATCGCGTGGTTCTCCACAATCCAATGGTGAATGGGAAAGATACCAAGTGGGCTCGTAACAGTCCCGAGGTAGGGTTTGGTGAGCGGGAGACGCCAAAAGCCCGCGCATTTTTTTCTCCTTTTGAAGTTTCGTCAGGCAACTCACCAAACCCTACCTCGGGCCTCATTGAACTGTATACGTAGGCCCCATGAACAGCCCCCGAATTGCCGGGAAAGACTGCGCTGAGATTCTGCCGACGCCTGTTATATCGTCCACTGCCTGGAGCAATTTTGCATCTTGTGTCAATCGGCACCCTATTTCCATGTCCACTTCTGACAGGTAGGCGTACCCCCTTAAGCATCAACCTCTCTAAAAAACCCAATTCAGGGGCCACCAAAGGCCGCAAACGACCTCATATCATCGAGGCACGAGGAGCGGTTTGGGAACAGGGATACTCCAATTTGCATTTAGCCAGACGGTTCATAAGGAAAGCCCGCCAAAATTCAGCGGGCTTTTGGAGTATCCCGGTTCCCAAACCGCTCCTTGGGACTCCTGCGACAGTAAACGTTTCCCCTGTACAAAGAGGGGGGACGCTCCTTGGGACTCCTGCGACAGTAAGCGTTTCCCCCGTATAAAGAGGGGACGCTCCTGGGGACTCCTGCGACAGTAAACGTTTCCCCTGCATAAAGAGGGGGGGGACGATACAAGGTACTCAATGGTGAATGGCCCACTTATGAACATGCACCCGCAGCCATTTGCCTCGCTGACAAACAATGGATATGATAAGATTATCCTGATCCTCAAATAAAGATCCAACGGAAAGTCATTGCTATGTGCGAATACATCCCTGCCAAATCCATCGTCTATCGCGACGCCAAAGGCGTGTCCTGGTTCGGTGGCGATTACAAAATGAATATCTACCGGGGCTGCAGCCACGGCTGTATCTATTGCGACAGCCGCTCCGACTGTTATCAAAACCCCGAGTTTGATACCATAAAAGCCAAAGAAAACGCCCTTGCCATCATCCGTAGCGATTTGAGCCGCAAAACAAAAACCGGCGTCATCATGACCGGCTCAGCCAGCGACCCATACAACCCTCTGGAAAAAACCCTGTGTCTTTCCCGCCAAGCCCTGGAACTGATTCACGCTTATGGCTTCGGCGTGGGTATCGCCACCAAAAGCCCACTTATCACCAGGGATACCGATATTCTACGAGCCATCGGGGAATTCTCTCCGGTCATTATTAAAATCACCGTCACCTGCGCCGACGACACTCTGGCGCGGAAACTGGAACCTAACGTCCCGGCCTCGTCCGCCCGTTTTGCCGCCCTGGGAGAGCTGAGGAACCAGGGCCTCTTCGCAGGTATTCTGCTTATGCCGGTCATGCCCTTCATAACCGACACTGCAGACAACATTCTAGGCATCGTCGCTCAGGCTAAAGCCTGCGGCGCGCGGTTTATCTATCCCGGCATGGGCGTAACCATGCGCTCCGGGCAGAGGGAATATATGTATCGGAGTTTCGACAAGGTCTTTCCCGGCATGAAAGAAAAATACATCCAAGCCTTTGGTCACACTTACAGCTGCGGCACACCGGCCTACCGTCAAATATGGCCGCAATTCAAAGGGGCTTGCGATGAAGCCGGAATCTTATACCGCATGGAAGATATCATCAGCGGCTACAAATCGGTTTATGGCGGCAAACAGCCGACCCTTTTCTAGTCCTCTGCTGCGTACCTTTTGTTCACTGTATTTCTCCTAACTGTCCTCTTACCCCGCCAGCAGCGTCAAATCCCCCAGGCCCCCCAAAACCGCCACACAACGCCGCAATAACGCCAACCGCGCCTGCTTAAGTTCCGGATCCGGATCCATAATCATCACAGCGTCAAAAAGCGTTTCAATATAGGACACAACACCCAGTCCCGCCTCATAAGCCCCTAGGAAGTCATCCTTATCCAGACAAGCGCTCACCATCGGTTCCGCATGATCAAGCCCAGCCAACAGAACCCGCTCCGCCTCATGGCTTAACAATTGATAATTAAGGTCAGGAGACAGGCCCCCATCGTCCAAAAACGTCTTCCTGCTCAAATTCACGCACCGGACATAAGCGTTCAGAAACCCTTCGAAATCATGCCGCTCCCGGCACACGCCAAGAGCCACCGCTTGTCGCGTCAAAGACCGAGGTCCCTTGCGGGACAAACAAACATTCCCAAAAGGGTCAGTCGAACGCGCCAGTATAGCGTCAGCAACATCATAAGACACATCCGTCGCCCTAGTCTGCCCCATCCCGCCAATCCGCCCGCCCTCCAGCCAGGCATACCGCACACGCTGCCAACAAAAATCCTCAACCGTCCGCACAAGCTCCCCGCTCAGGGCCCCCGGCACACTCTTCGCCTCCCGCACATCTATCTCCAAAAAAATCCCCTGCTCCACAAACCCCGCCCAAGCCATCCCAATCAACTCCGCTAAAGGCCCCTCAACAGGCGTTGCCTCATCCATCAACAAAGCCACCAGCCCCTGAGCCTGCCGTCTCAGGCCAAAGGGATCCTGAGATCCTGTCGGCTGAATGCCCGCGCCAAAGAACCCCGCCAACGCATCCAACCGATCCGCCAAACTCAAAACCCGGCCCGCAACAGACTCCGGCAGCGCGTCCCCGGCGGCCCGAGGCCGGTAATGCTCCCGCACCGCCAGGGCCACCTCCGCCGAATCCCCCTGCAAAGCCGCGTAATAACCCCCCATAATACCCTGCAACTCAGGGAAATCATAAACCATCTTCGACGCTAAATCAGCCTTGGCCAGAGCCGCCGCCCGCAGAACCATCTCCCGCAGCACCGGTGCCAGCCCCGCCTTCTCCGCCAAAGCCCCCGCCAACCGGCACAACCTATCCACCCGCTGCCCCACACTGCCAAGCCGCTCGTGGAAAACCACGCCATCCAGATCCCGCACATAATCATCCAAGCCCCTATGGACATCCTCCCGGAAATAAAAAGCCGCATCCTCCAAACGCGCTTTTAACACACGTTCATTACCCTGAACAACAACCTCCAGAGCCTCCCGTCCGCCGTTGCGCACCCCAAAAAACACCGGCAACAGTTTCCCGTCAAGATCCCGCACAGGAAAATAACGCTGATGCTGCTTCATAGGCGTCGTAATCACCTCATCCGGCAACGACAAATACCCTTCGTCAACCTTCCCGGTAAAAACCGTCGGGAACTCCACCAAATGAACAATCTCTGTCAATAAATCTTCATCAACCTCAGCCTTGCCGCCGGCAATGCCCTCCAACTCAGCCATCTGCGCCAGAATCATCTCCCGGCGTTCTTCCTGATCAACCACCACGCCAACCAGCCGCAGCGCCTCAATATATTCATCAGCCCCGTTCAAACGAACCAACGTCATGCTTGCCTGCAAACTTTCTCCTCCAGGCAAACTCGTTCTGCCCAAAGTCCGGTGCCCCCAGGTCGTGCGCCCCGAGGTCAGGCCGGCAAAGCGAAAATCCACCGCCTGCTCGCCATAAAGCGCCACCAGCCACCGCACCGGTCGGGCAAACCGCAACGTCAAATCCCCCCAGCGCATCGGCTTATTAAAAGTCAACCCTCCCAGCACCCGCTCAATCAAATCCTGCAGCAGCATTTCCGTCCGCTGCCCCGACCTAAACTTACGCGCATAAACATACTCCGTGCCATTCAGCTCCCGCCGGAAAACATTCGCCTCTGACACACCCTGACCGCGCATGAACCCCAGCAGTGCCTTCGTCGGCGCGCCCTCAGCGTCATAAGCCATCCGAACCCCCGGCCCCTTAACCTCCTCAACCAAATCAGGCTGCTGCTCAGACAAAGCCTCAACCATGAGAGCCAATCGCCGGGGCGTCACAAAAGCACGCACATCCGCGTAAGCAAGCCCCCACTCATCCAGAATCCGGCGCGCCAGCCCCGACAGCTGCTCAACCGCGCTCTCCGCAAACTGAGCCGGCAGCTCCTCCATGCCCACTTCCAAAAGAAAAGAAGCCCCATCCCTATTCAAACTGCCTTGCGACCTTATATCTGTTACTCCCAACCTCTCATCAAACATATTGCCTTAACCTCTCTTAATAGTCTTATCACCCGTCACCTGTCCACTAACAAAGGAAACCCCAAGGCCTCCCGCTGCTTCAAGAACCCCTGGGCGCACATCCGCGCCAAAGCCCGCACCCGCCCAATATAAATCGTTCGCTCCGCCACACTGATAGCCCCCCGGGCCTCCAACAGATTAAAACAATGAGAACACTTCAGCACATAATCATAGGCCGGCAACACCAAAAACGCCTCGCAAGCCCGTCCGGCTTCCTTCTCATACATATTGAACCACTGCCGCAGGGCGTCCACATCGGCCACCTCAAAATTATAGCGGGAATACTCCTTCTCATTTTGCAAATAAACATCCCCATAACGGATCCCCGGCGCCCAGCTCACATCAAACACACTGTCTCGTCCCTGAATATAAGTCGCCAACCGCTCCAACCCATAAGTAATCTCCGCGCTCACCGGCTGACAATCAATGCCGCCGCACTGTTGAAAATACGTAAACTGGGTGACTTCCATCCCGTCAAGCCAGACCTCCCAGCCCAGCCCCCAAGCCCCCAACGTTGGCGACTCCCAATTATCCTCCACAAAACGAATATCATGCTCCGCCGGATTAATCCCCAATCGCTCCAAACTCTCCAAATAAAGCTCCTGCACATGATCCGGCGACGGCTTCAAAATTACCTGATACTGAAAATAATGCTGCAGTCGGTTGGGATTCTCACCATACCGCCCGTCCGTCGGCCGCCGGGAAGGTTCCACATAAGCCACATTCCAAGGCTCAGGTCCCAACGCCCGCAGAAAAGTAGCCGGATTCATCGTCCCGGCACCCTTCTCCATATCATAAGGCTGCACAATCAGACAACCCTGTTCTCCCCAGAACTGGTTCAGTAGCATAATCAAATCCTGAAAATACATGCCGGTCAAACCCTCCGTTTTCTCTCATAGAATCGAATCCTCACACTCTGCTCATCAGATCTACTATAGAATATCATAATTCCATTGAACAGTCACCAACGCTCATAAAACGGGTGCATATTTTTTATCGGCAACAGTCGTCCACGCAGGAGCCCTGAACAGGGGAAACGCTTACTGTCGCAGGAGTCCCAAGGAGCGTCCCCCCTCTTTGTACAGGGGAAACGCTTACTGTTGCAGGAGTCCCAAGGAGCGGTTTGGGAACCGGGATACTCCAAAAGCCCGCTGAATTATGGCGGGCTTTCCTTATGAACCGTCTGGCTAAATGCAAATTGGAGTATCCCTGTTCCCAAACCGCT
>Ga0082212_10005140_pt1 | contig 17946 bp, 16 predicted proteins | sample TergutNt197P3_FD_71548 | JGI IMG/M metagenome (GOLD analysis project Ga0082212, IMG submission 71548) | Neocapritermes taracua P3 segment gut microbial communities from Petit-Saut dam, French Guiana - Nt197 P3 | ecosystem: Host-associated > Arthropoda: Insects > Digestive system > Gut ...
GAGAACTTTGACTTCCCCCTGGTGATTGACGATGATGTTGCTCGGCTTCACATCTCGGTGAATGACTCCAATGGCATGGGCATGGGAGAGAGCATCCGCCGTTTGCCGCAAAATGTTGACGATACGCGGGAACGGCACTTTTTTGTCGCGGTCAACAATCGTTTGCAGATTATCGCCGGGAAAATACTCCATGATGATGTAATGCACATCCCCTTCGTGATCGAAATCGTAAGCCCTCACAATGTTCGGATGGTCGAGAGCGGCAATCGCCTGGGCTTCCCGAATGAAGCGTTCGAGATAAATCGCTTTTTCGAGCCGCTTTCGAGGGAGCACTTTGATGGCGACTCGGCGTTGCATGAGAACGTGCTCGGCAAGATAGACGGAACTCATTCCGCCGGAACCGAGATGCCCGAGAATTTTGTATTGCCGAAGAAAAAAGCCTTTGTAGCGTCCTCGGAGGAGTTGCCGCGACTGCCAGGCGGTCAGGATATACCGGCTCACAAATTGTTCGGCAACGAATGCGGGGTCTTCCAGTTGTTCGACATCGTTTTCGGCTTCGATGACCGCTAATGTTTCGTCGAGTTGAGTCGATTCGACCAACCCGCTGCGGCGTAAGACTTCTATAAATTGTGGAACGAAGGACATTCTGCATTCATTGTACCGAATAATTCCCGCAAAAGGAGTCGGTTTATGGGCGGCACAGTTCGACGGGACTGAAAGTCCCGACTTGACATTTCGGGGGGAATGAGGATAATGCTCCCTGTCGGAAGTCCCGAAACCATCCCGGAGCCGAAATATGACCGATTCGCCGCGAAAATTTGACCGTGTTATCGAAATCCTTGAAGCCAACCAGCGTGATCACGCTCGGCTAATTCCCATCTTGCAGCAGGTGCAGGACTTTTACCGCTATCTGCCGGAAGAAGTGTTGACGTTCATCGCTACATCGCTGGCGATACCGCCGTCGCATGTTTATGGTGTCGCCACATTTTACGCACATTTTACGCTCATTCCCAAAGGCAAGCATCTGTGCAAACTCTGCGACGGAACCGCCTGTCACGTTCGGGGTTCCCAGCCGATTTTGGAAGCCATGCAGAAGGAATTGAAGTTATCCGACACCAAGCACACGACCGACGATATGCTCTTCACGGTCGAAACGGTGTCGTGTCTCGGTGCCTGCGGTCTCGCACCGGTACTGGTCATCGACGATAAGGTGTACAGCAATGTGACACCCGAACAGGCGGTCGATTTGATTCGAGAAATTCAGGCAAGTGCGGAGGCGTAAAGACGGCGATTTTCCTTTGCGAATCCTTTGCGTTCTTTGCGGTAAATTTTCTAACCGCAAAGGACGCAAAGTTGGCGCAAAGTACGCGAAGTTGTAATACAGACACAATTTTATTCAGTTAAGGACAACAATTCATGGCATTTCATCCATTTCGGACGTTTCAGAGGAATCAAAAGGGCTGCATGGCGGGAGCCACGCTCTTGGCAATGATTTCCTTCCTTTTTCTCGGTGTGATTATTCAAATGGTCGGCGGCGGACGCGGCGGTCCCGAATCGCAAATCCAAACGATTGCCGAAAGCCGACGATTCGGGAAAGTTACGAGCATGGAACTCTATCGGCTCCAAGAGAGTCACGAAGTGTTCAAACGATTCCTCACTGTTTTACACCAGAATCTTGCCAGGGATCTCATCATGGACTTTACGCCTGAAGACGTCAGGCAACACTTATATCCGTTGGAGTCGTTCATCGGGCAAGTTGCCCAACTCCAAAATCCTGAGCAACTCATCAACGTTTGGCTCGTAACGCAATATGCCGAAGAAGAAGGACTCGCACCGACCTGGGACGATGCCAAAACTCTGCTCAAACAGTTAACCAACGATTACCTTTCCGATGCAGTTTATGACGAGACGTTACAATCCATCGGTCATACGCATCAACAGATCGCCCAACTTTTCATTCAGCATCTTCGCTGGCGGCAATCGTTGGAGCGGTTTGGTATGTCGGTCAGTGCCGTTTCCCCGGCGACCCGCTGGGATTGGTATCAGCGGCTCCATCGGCAAGTTACCATAGAAGCGGCGGCGGTGCCGATTGACTCGCTGATCGATCAAGTCGGCGAACCGACTACCGCTCAACTAACCGCTCTCTTTGAAAAGTACCAAAACAGGCGATACAATCCCGCATCGACGGAGAGCGGCTTCATTATGCCGACGGAGTTGGCGTTCCAGTACATCGTTGCCGATCCGTCGCAGGAGATGCTCGACTCCATTACCGAAGAGGAAATGCTGGCATTCTACGAAGAGAACAAGGATGTGATGTTCCGCAAGCCGGATCCGTCGCTCAGGGATATGCAATTTCCCGGTATGCCCGGCGGTGGTATGCCGATGTTCCCCACTTTGCCAGGTATGGACACGATAGTGCCTCAAACGGAAGAAATCGACGAGCCGCAAACGTTAGAGAGCGGAGAAGAGGAGTCGGAAACCTCAGCGGTGTCAAGAGTTACAACGTTGCTTGTTTCGTATCAGGCGGAAGAAGACCCAGCGGATGACACCGGAGGGCTTGCACCCTCCGCTCCTGTGCCAGATGCTCTTGATGAACTCGAAGAGGAATCCGATCCGGTTGATTTGAGCATCCTGTACAAACCGTTCGATGAAGTGAAGGACGACATTCGCAAAGGGTTGGCAATCAAAAAAGCGGCGGAAGGATTGCCGATCATTCAGGAAAAAATGAAGGAATATGCTGCCATTTACAACGAAAACTTTGAGCAAAGCAAACCGACCCCCGCAATGCCCGACTTGGCAGGTCTGGTTGCCGAACAGGGACTTCAACTCGTTACCATACCGATGGGGGATGTTTATGCGGTACTGCGAACCGACTTGGCACGGGGACTCAACGAACGTGAGCATCTCGTTCAAATGTTCCGTAATGTGCCGCTCCCCTTTGAAGGGACGACCTTCTGGGGGGACAATGGTCCGATATTGTACTGGGTCATTGACCAAAAGATGGAGAAACGACCGGAGAAACTTGACGAAGTGAAAGATGCCGTCGTGAAACGTTGGAAAGAAATCGAAGCAAAGGAACTGGCACTGAAAAAGGCGGAAGAGTTGGCAAACGAAGCCAAAGCATCGGGAAAATCGCTTGCCGAACAGTTTGCTAGTCGCAGTGATCTTCCGGTCGTGGAGACCGAACCGTTTACGTGGAGAACTTATGGTACGATGAACTTCTTCACGGCGGTGATGCAACGGATGCCACCGATGTTGGGGGAAGTCCGGGAAAAGGGAGTTGCCGAAGGAGATTCGGAACTCGATAACACGTTGATTGCGGCACCGGGTTCGGATTTCATGGAGACTGTCTATTCATTGCAAATCGGCGAGACCGGTGTGGTGTTCAATCAACCGCAAACGGTAGCATACATTGTTCGGATTACGAGCAGTTCTCCTTCGACGGAGTCATTGTGGGAGCGGTTTCAGAGTGCGCACATGTTGGAATACCTTTACGCCGGTCAACCGGAGATGGTGATGGCAGCCCGCGAGGCGTGGCTGGACGAGATACGGAACAAGACCGGCTTCCGTTGGGTGAACAAACCGGATGCCCGCGAAATAGAAATGCACGACGATTACTAAACAATTTTTAATCACAATATGATATTTACGGCAATTCCAGTGGTGGTCGTGTTCTCGCTCTGTTATGCGGCGACACGTTTTGAGGACCCGCGATTAATCTATCGGCACGCCGCTTATTTCGGCTGGTGGTTGCTGTTCGCCATGATTGTGCTCGTCGGTATCATGGAAGCAATGCAGTGGTATCTGCGGTAAGTGCGTTCTGCCCGGCTCTATAACAGGTGAATACCGGCATATTGGCAGCCGGAAAGGGTTTGTTCATCCCAAACAGAAACCTGTACTTCGCCGACATGCGCCTTTTGGAGCAAGAGCATGCACAGCCGGGATTGACCGATTCCGCCTCCCATCGTGAGCGGAAGTTTTCCCGCTAGCAGCATTTCGTGAAACGGCAACGTCCGGCGATTGTCGCAGTTCGCCTTCGTCAGTTGTGTGTCGAGCGATTTTTCATCGACGCGGATTCCCATCGAGGAAATTTCCAAGGCACACTCCAACACGTCGTTCCAAAACATGATGTCGCCGTTGAGCGTCCAATCGTCGTAGTCTGGTGCGCGACCGTCATGTTTTTTTCCTGATTTCAAGGTGTCGCCAATCTGCATGATGAAAACCGTTTTGTGTTCCTTCACATAAGTGCTTTCACGTTCTTTCGGCGATAAATTCGGATACATGTCTTCGAGTTGCTGCGTTGTAACGAACTGAACATCCCGCGAAAGATTGACGTTCAGTGCCGGAAACTGTTTTTTGATTGTATCCGCCGTGTCGATGATCGCATTGACGATGGAAATGACCGTTTTCTTCAAAAAATCTTCGTTGTGTGATGCCTTATCGATGACTTTTTCCCAATCCCATTGGTCGACGTAGATGGAATGGAGGTTGTCCATTTCCTCGTCTCGCCGAACGGCATTCATGTCGGTACAGAGTCCTTCGCCAGCAGGAAAATCGTAGCGGTGCAGTGCCATGCGTTTCCACTTGGCAAGTGAGTGGACAATTTGGGCATTGGTTTTCGTTTCCAAGATGTCGAACTCGACGGGACGTTCGATACCGTTGAGGTCGTCGTTTAGCCCCGTTTTCGGATCAACGAAGAGCGGAGCGGAAACCCGTTTGAGATTGAGGATGCGGGACAGGTTGTCTTCAAACGTTCTCTTGATATTGCCGATGGCGGTTTGTGTCTCGTACAGAGACAGCACTGATTGGTAGTTTTTCGGAATAATGAGTTTACTCATGGGCGGTATTATACCATTTTGTTTTTGTGCGGAGTGTTGTCTCAATGTTACTTCAACGCTTCCTTCCGCATCATGGCAATGCCGAACCGAAGCGAAAGATACGTGTCAATAATTGCCAGCCACGGACGGCGAGCGAGTTGATAACCGCAACTCATTACACGACCACGCTTCAAATTCAAAAGAGCACGCCGCCGCCATACATTCGACTCCCGCCGCAAACGCACATAGCGGCTCGTCAACGCCTCGTACCGCTCCACAAGTCTGACGTGAATGAACTGTTCCGTTTGATACAGCAACGATGCACTCGCCGGTGTTTTTTCCAATTTTGCCACACACGATTCAATTTCGCCGACCACTGCGTCCACATCTTTCGTCTGCCGCTTCGTGAGCGTCGGCTGTAACTTGCGGAGTTTATTTGCCGTTGCCAACAACGTCGAACGCAATTCTTGCACTGCCGACTCGTATTTTCCCTGCCAACTGTACTCTGCCACCCGTTGTTTGAGCGAACCCCAACGTAGTTTGAGTTGAGCCAGCGGCGACCAGTGCCGAAGTTTGATAAACCGGCGTTTCGGCGACGTTTGCACATCGAGTGCTGCCGCAGGTTTGCGCGTCAGAAACCAAATTTCTTGAAACTCGTAAAACAATTTAATGTACGAACTGCTGTCCAGCACGAAATCTTTGGCCCAACGCCAAGCGAAGCGGAAAATGTTTTCCTTCGGCATACCGGGTCGGCGATCATGCCGATCCTTCTGCCGGAAAAAGCCGGTCATCATCGGATGCGTTCCCGACAACACGCCGGAGTAGCGATACCAAATCAGATTCCAAAACATTAACCAGTAATGTTCCTGCGGCAAGCGGCGGAGAATGTTCGTGCAATGTTCCTTCGTGTAAAACTCGGAATAGGCGAGTTGCGTTGCCGCCCGCCATTCGCCCGGCTGCATTTTCGGATGCCGGAATGTTTCGTGATACGAATCGTATTTATTCAAGTCGGGATCCATTGCGTCGCCGCGCTGGATCATTTCCCTGTGATCGACCGAGCCGGGTAGCGGAGTCAACATAAAGAACGATGCCAAATCGACACCGACGTGATCCCGAAGGAAGACCACATCCCGTCGCACCGATTCCAACGTGTCATGCGGAAAACCGATGATGTATCCGACGTGAACGATCACGCTAGCGGACTGCCAGCACCGCACCATTTCCCGATACAGGTCGACGCTGTTCTGCGTTTTGCCCGCCGATTCGAGGTTCGCCGGATTGACGCTTTCCATTCCGATAAAGACCATCCGGCAACCGGCTTGCCGAGCCTTATCGACAAAGTTGGGAATGTTTCCCGCCTGTGTGTCGATCTGCATCATGAAACCGACCGATTTGCCCTCGTTTTTCATTTCGATGAGACCGTCGAAAATGGATTCCCAATGTTTGCTTCGGGCAAAATTGTCGTCGGTGAAGAAAAAGTTTTTGATACCCTTTTCAAAATTGCTTCGGACGGTTGCGATCACCGCTTCGGCGGATCGGCAACGCATTTTTCGCCCTTGAATGTTGATGACGGTGCAAAAAGTGCAACCGAAGGGACAACCGCGACTGGAATCTATCGTTGCCCAGCGTGCGCCGAAGTGGTCGATGTATGCCGGATCGGCTTGCGGAAGCGGGGCATTTTCAATGTCGGGGGCTTTGGGGAATCGGTAAATCGGTTGCAGTCGGTCTTCGAGCGCATCCTGATAGAGCGATTCCAACACGCCGGGTGTTTCTGCCTCCCCGGCAACGAGAGTCACGCCATTGTCGAGAAGCGTTTGGAGTTCCGGCGACGGTTGATCGAACAGGGCAAGCACACCGGCAACGTGAAAACCGCCGATCATTACATCGACACCGAGTTTGCGAAATCGCAGAGCAAGGTCGGTAGCGCGGGGAAATTGGTTGGACTGCACGCCAACGATTCCGACAACGACTTTGGTATCGGCATTATTCCGCCGGGCAATCGCCTTGAAGGGAATCTTTTCGACGTTATCGTCGTAAGATTCCAGCGAAATGTTGACCGAATCAGAGTCCCAACGTTCGATCATATCGTTCGTAAGACTTTTGAGCACGCAGAGCGAATTGGAAGGGACAACTCCTTTGATCCATCGTGTTACGTATCCGTCGTCATCGTACCGGGAAGGTACGACGTAAATGATTTCCAAGTTCTTGTACATTGGCATATTATAGCATGGAATCGGCGAATCGGCAATAGGAAAATTGTACGAGGTGTGCAAGATTGCCAAAATCCCGTCATTCCCGCGCAAGGCAGCACCCGCGCGAGAACGGTTAAGTTTCACTCCCCAAAACCCCTTGTGTCACTTCAGTTTTCCGATTTCAATTTTCATTTTTTCAAAATCAAAATACAAAATTGCTCTTTACATAAATGGCAAAAAACAGCATGATTCCTCATATTTCCCGACACGATGAAAGTTTCGCTGTTTCCCTTTTTACCGGTTCTGCTTTGCATGATGGGAGCCATGATTATGCTCCTCGTCCTGATTGCGTGGAACGTACAGGAACAAACAGCCAATCCCACCGAAATACCAACGCAAAGTCTTACCGTCGAAGATGCCGATGAACTCCGCGAAAAACTCGTGATCCAACTCGAAGATGCCGACTGGTACACCGAAAATTTCGTCATCGCCCGGCAAAATGCCGAAGAAGAACTCGCCGATTATCAAGCCAAACTTGCTTTTGCCGAAAAAGAGACGCAAAAAATCCGAGACGAACTCGTCCGGTTGGAACAACTTGCCCGACAATTTGATTCGCAAACCACTGCAACTCCCGAAGAAGTCGAACAACTCAAACGTTTGCTCGCCCAACAGCAGCAGCGAAAGGCAACTGCCGAACTGGAACTCGCCGAACTGCAAAAAGAAGCCGCCCAAAGGGAAAAATCCTACGCCATCATTCCGAGTCGCAATGCCAACGGAACCTACCGACGACCGATTTACATCGAATGTCGGGACAACAAAATCATCATTCAGCCGGAAGGAGTCGAACTCATGCCGGGAGATTTTCTGCTTCTCGACCGACCGGACAATCCGTTTGCGACTGTGCTTCGGGTCATTCGGCAGTATTATCTCGACACGGAGCAAATCGTTCGAGGCAGTGAGCCGTATCCGCTGATGATCGTCCGCCCATCGGGAGTCGAAATGTACGAAAACGCCCTGATGGCGACAGGAAAAGTAACCGGAAACTGGATCAAAGACTTCGGCTACGAAATCGTGAACGAAGATTGGAACATCCAATATCCCGAACCGAATGAGGAACTCCGCAATCGGATTCTCCAGCAACTAGAAATTGCCAGAAACCGATTGAGCGGATATATGATGGCGATGCGGATGGCGGAACCGGCACCGGGATACGGCAGCAATGTTCCCGGCGGCGGTGGCGTTTCGGGAGGCAATATGCCCGGCGGTGGGATGCCGCAAAATTTTCGTATGGATCATAAAGGCAACGTCATGCCGACGAACAATGGAGTACGAAGTGCGGAAGACTTGCAACGTCAACTGGCAAACAGTAGAGAGCCGATGGCGGACGGCAGTAGAGAGCCGGCAACTGTGTCGCCGGGAGCAGACGGTAACCGAGAGCCGGCGACTGTGTCGCCGAGTCAAATGTCGCCGGCGCAAAATGTGCCGCAGCGTCCGCAAAACTGGGGCTTGCAGGGAGCAACGCAATACACGCGCAGTCTTTCTCGGACGGTGCAAGTCCGGTGCGAGGCGGATCGGTTCGTGTTGTCGGCGCAAGCCGGTGTGGCGAGGGAACTGGCGATTCCGATTACCGATTCGGTTTCTTCGTCGGCGGATCAACTGGTGCTGGCGATTTGGGAATTGCAGCAATCGTGGGGGAGTGCGGGCGACAATGTTCATTGGCGACCGATTTTGAAGACGCAGGTCTCTCCCGGCGGCGAACAACGGCTGTCGGAACTCAAAGCCTTGCTAAGGACAAGCGGATTGGTAATCGAGTGATACGTCAAGAAGGAATCATCAAGCCCCACTGCCCGGTAATCCACGTTGAGGGAATTGAGACACCTGTATTTTCGGATATAATGGACGCATGATTAGTTCCATTGTTGAATCGCTCCGTTGGCATCAATTTCCCGTCTTGGATCAAGGATTCGTCTGCCTTGTCGATGTCATGGGGGAAGACTCCGACGTTGTTCAAGCAGCGAGAACCAGTTACGGTAAAGGAACAAAGTCGGTTTCCGATGACCGAACGCTGCTTCGCTATCTGATGCGGCACCAACATACCACGCCGTTCGAAATGGCAGAAGTCAAACTGCTGGTGCGTGTGCCGATGGACTGCTGGCGGCAATGGGTTCGGCATCGCACCGCCTCGATCAACGAATACAGTACACGTTATTCCGTGGCGATTGATGCTACCTATTCGACCGCTCCCAATGAGTGGCGAACCCAGTCGGAGACCAACCGGCAAGGGAGCGGCGGTTTTCTCGATGCCGATGCCGGTAAGGCGTTGACCGAAGAAGAGCAAGAATTGCATCAACTGGCTCGAAAAGTCTATGACCGGCGAATCGAACAAAAGGTAGCGAGGGAACAGGCTCGGAAAGACTTACCCCTTTCGACTTATACGGAAGCCTATTGGAAGACCAACCTGCACAATTTGTTCCGATTTCTTGGACTTCGGATGGAAGCAAGTGCGCAATACGAGATTCGTGAATACGCAACTACTATCGGAGAAAAGATCGTGCAGCCGCTTTTTCCGCTTTGCTGGGAAGCGTTCGTGGACTATCAATTAAACTCGTTGCGGTTGAGTCGGCTTGAACAAGAAATTATTCAGCGGCTTTCACAAGGCGGAACCATTCCGGCAACACGGGAGCAGTTTTTGGCGATACAGGACTCTTCTTGGCAAGGGCTTGAACGTTGTCGGGAACGGGACGAATGTTATGAAAAACTCTGTCGATTGGGAATCGTTCGATAAAAAGTTTATGGGGGCTCTACAGTTCCAACGTTCCGACGATTTCCGCGACCGTTTTTGCTCCCAATTCGGCAAGAGCCGACGGCAGAGCGTCCAAAATCTGCATCGTTGCCGTCGGGTTGTAAAAGTTTGCCGTTCCAATTTGCACCGCCGACGCACCGGTTACGAAAAATTCCATTGCGTCGTCAATCGTTTCGATACCGCCGATTCCGATAACCGGTATTTTCACCGCCTTGTAAATGTGCCGGACACACCGCAGGGCAATCGGTTTGATTGCCGGTCCGCTCAATCCGCCGAAACCGTTGCCTAATCTCGGTTTACGTCTTCGCCAATCGACAGCGAGTCCCAAGCATGTGTTCACTGCGGAAATCGCATCCGCTCCGCCGCTTTCGGCACCCTTTGCCACGTCGCCGATGTTCCAAACGTTCGGCGAAAGTTTGACGATCAGCGGCAACGCGTGTGCATCCCGCATTTTTCGGACAATCTGTTCGCAGAGTTTCGTGTCGGTCGCAAAATCCACTCCGCCGCTGACATTCGGACAGGAAACATTCAGTTCCACCGCAGCGATTGCGCCGACACTGTCGGCGGCTCTCATTATTTTTTCGCCGAAAATCGGACATTCGTCGATGTTCTTGACCGCAATGCTGACGATGGTTTTCGTTTTCAGCGTTTGCAGATACGGCAATTTTTGCGACGAGAATTCGTCGATGCCATCATTGTCGAGTCCAATGGAGTTGAGCAACCCGGCGGCGGTTTCGACGGTGCGGGGCGGAGTGTTTCCCGACCGAGGCAAGAGCGTAACGGTTTTCGGAATGACCGCTCCGAGTCGGGAAAGATCGATCACACCGTCCATCTCTTTGGCGTAGCCGAATGTTCCCGACGCAACTAAAATCGGCGAGGTGAAACTGTCGATGAAATTCATTATTGCATGCTATCCTACCAAATCTTTATGAAACTGCTACCGCCCCTATTCCTTTTTTACTACGAAGAGGTTAAAATGAGTGGAGTAATCGCAATCTTTGATTGTGATTCCAATTTTCCTCCTTACTTTGAGAAAACAATGAAATATCTGCACTTTGGCGTACCGACAACAGACGAAAAAAATTGGGTAGGACACATTGCCGAACTCGGCGTGCATGTTTCTGATCCCACTGCCGATCCTTTTGGAATCGAGTGGCTCAAATTCGATGCGAATAGTCCGATGGACAAGGCGATTCAAACGAAAGCCCACGCGGCGTTTCAAGTCGATGATCTCGATGCCGCCGTTGCAGGCAAAAAGATTTTGCTCGCTCCGATGTCGCCGATGCCCGGCTTGCGAATCGCCTTCATCGAACATGAGGGAGCCGTCATTGAACTTTCGCAACAGGGATAATTGGTTCCATGTCCTTTCGATTTAAGCAACACAGCGTATTGCCCGGCTTCGGGCTGACGCTCGGAATCACACTGACGTACCTCGGGTTGCTCGTCATGTTGCCGCTCACGACGCTCGTCATCTGTACTGCTTCGATGACCTGGGAAAACTTTTGGAAGGTCATTTCCGCACCGCAGGTTGTTGCCGCTTTCAAGTTGTCCTTCGGGGCTTCGATCATTGCTGCCTCGATCAATGCTGTCTTCGGGTTCATCGTTGCCTGGTCGCTCGTTCGATACCGCTTTCCCGGTCGACGATTTGTCGATGCCCTGATCGATATTCCCTTTGCGATGCCGACGGCGATTTCGGGAATTGCGTTGACCACTATCTGTGGTGAAAGCGGTTGGATCGGTTCGTGGTTCGCACGGTTGGGTATTCAAATTGCCTATACGCCGATTGGGATTACCGTTGCTCTTATTTTCATCGGTTTGCCCTTTGTGGTACGGACGCTTCAGCCGGCACTGGAAGACCTTGACAAAGAAGTCGAGGAAGCCGCCGAATCTTTGGGCGCGACTCGCTGGCAAACATTTTGGCGGATTATTTTCCCATCGGTTTTTCCTGCGTTGGCAACAGGTTTTACCTTGGCACTGGCGAGGGCTTTGGGAGAATACGGTTCGGTGGTGTTCATTTCTAGTAATTTGCCGATGCAAACGGAAATCGTGCCGGTTCTCATTGTACAACAGTTAGATCAATTCAAAACATCTGCGGCAACCGCGATTGCCGTCGTGATGCTCACCGCCTCGTTCATTCTGATGCTCTGCATCAATCTGATTCAATGGTACGCCAGACGACAAGCGTAGAAGACTCTCTTCCACATTTGGAACTGTCCCAAAATAACGTTTCTCGCCCGTCATTCCACTTCATTTCCACGAGATGTGCAAGTTCATTTTTTTCGTCACTCCTGCGAAGGCGGGAGTCCAGAGAAACATCAGGGTTAAAATCCTTATGGTATAATTCTATTATGAATGGAGTCACAACATATTCGACATTTGATATACGTTTGCGAGCAGTCGAGCGTGGTATTGGGAGCACTGTTTATTGGGACAGAAAAACTTGTGTAAATCATCCATGACTGTTCTCCATAATGAAAACCCCTCGAAAACAAACGCCGAAGGGGAAAAAATAACAATACAAAATTAAGGAAAACGAGTCAATACTAATCAGACACCAGGGAAAATTACAGAAACTAACTATTGGCATTCAATCGCATAGCCTTTTTCTTTCAACTTCTGTTCCAAACTCTTCATAAAACCGTCGTGTGGAATTCCCGTGAGTTCAAACTGCATGTCGGCGGTCAAACCGATCTCGATTTCACGGTCAAAACTGCTTTCCGCTTCCAAGACAGCATCTGTGTATCTGCCATGGAGCGGATACATTTTTTGATTGGACGATCCCCGCCATTTGTGTCCATCATTCAATTCATGAATATACGCACCATCGACCAAAATGTCAATGTATTGCAAAATACCGGCAACGCTTTGGTCATTTTGGAGTTCCTTCAAGAGTTTTCCGGTGTAACACATCACGGAAAGTTTCCGAGGATCATCTTTCACCAACTGCAAAAAGATTCCGAATGCTTCAATATCTTGCTCAAAGGGTTCACCACCGGAAATCGTAACGCCTTCAATACCTTCAATGTTTTTCAACCATTCGTACAAGGTCTCCGGCATCCATTCAAACTGCGACGGTGCCTCGTTCATTTCTTTGGCAATACAATGCGGACACCCTTTTGAACAGCCATGCGTCCAGATGACCGCTCGCAAGCCCGGTCCCAAAACTTTTGAATTCCGCTTCAATCGGGCGATGGTCAGGGGTAACATCTACTTGGAATACTTATCAACGATACCTTGTAGTCCGTTCTTGTGTCCGGTGCCAGTGGCTTCAAATTTCCATTCTCCGTTGTGGAGATAGAGTCGACCAAATTCAATGGCAGTCTCGATGGAAAAGTCTTCGCTCAGTTCGTACTTGCAAATTTCTTCTCCGGTATCGGTATTGCAGATTCGTATGTAGGAATTTTGGACTTGTCCGAAGTTTTGCCGTTTTTCCGCTGCATCGTGAATGGACGCAGAAAAGACGATGGACTTGATCTGCGAAGAGACCTTGCTCAAATCGACAGTAATTGATTCATCATCGCCGCCGTCCGAACTGCCGCCTGTCAGGTCGTCTCCGCTGGAGGCACACGCTCCATCTTCTGATTGGAGGTTGTTGTAATAGACGAAAAACTTTTCCGTCGGCAATTTTTTGTCTTCGCCGAGCATACACGCCGTTGCGTCGAGGTCAAAACTCGCTCCCGTTTCGGCGGGATCCCAGCCTAAGCCGACCGTCAAATGCCGAAGTGCGATAGAGACTCGTTGTCCTTTTGTAAGATTGATTGCCATGGTTATCTCCTGATATATTGTTTAGAAATATGTTGAATGGTTACGCACAGGTTCGGATGCGGAAACGCATCGCCGATGGCATTGAATTTCCAAGCACCATTGTGTACGTACAACTCTCCCATCACGAGAGCGGTCTTGTCTTTGTATGCTGCCTCGGCGGCAACGTTGTAGGAAGCGAATACTTGATCCACGCGGTCTGGTGTTCCTTCAAACATGCGGATCGAAGCGTAGGGAATTTGCGAAAAATCCTCGTTGCCGACATTGTTCAGAAAGAAAAAAATCTGCCGCACGTCTGGATTGACTCGTTGCAAGTCAACGGTAATGATTTCGTTGTCCAGTCCGTCGTCGCCGTCGGTATCCCCTTCGAGATCATCGCCGGTATGGTGCAGCGCACCGTCCAACGTATCAAGTTTACCGAGCGGCAAATTATATTTCGACAGAAATTCCTTTTTGTAGAGCGGCGAATAGAGATGATCGCACATTTTACCCGATGAGTCAAACACTACGCAACTCAAATCCAGATCGACCGCCTTGGTTTTTTTTCCGAGTCCCAAGAAGTTTCCTGAAGTCGTAATGGCACCCCAGTTACATCCTACGCAAAATTGTTGGAGTTTTGCTCCGGTCTCTTTTTCCAGATTGATTCGCTGACCTTTTTGTAAATTGATTGCCATTGTTTTGTCCCAATTCCAAATACGCGTCTTACGGCTAAAACGCAAGCGACACTTTCCATCCGCTGGACGGCATTGTACTACTTTGCACTGTCGGTGTCAATACTTGACCGCAAAGAGATAATCCTCTACAATCATTCGCCTACTGTCATTTCAGGACAAGAACTAACACTGTATGAACCTACCCACCACCGACTTCACCCACGGACTCACCGACGAACAAGTCAAACAATCCCGACAGCAACACGGGGCAAACACACTCACGCCGCCGCCGAGAGACCCTTGGTGGAAACAACTCCTCGAAAAATTTGATGATCCGACCATCAAAATCCTGCTCGTCGCCGCTGCCGTGTCTATTTTGATAGCGATTCTCGAAAAATTTGTTCTCCAAAGTCCCGAAGCGAGTTTCATTGATGCCATCGGCATCGTTTGTGCCATTCTCCTTGCCACGCTTGCCGGTTTCTTCAGCGAACTCAAAAGCGCAAAGGAATTCGATCTGCTCAACAAAGTTAAGGACGACATTCTTATCAAAGTTTTGCGCGGCGGCACCATTCATGAGGTGTCGATCAACGAACTCGTCGTCGGCGATGTGGTGTTGCTTGCTCTCGGCGATAAGGTTCCTGCCGATGGTACGGTAATCGAGTCGTTCGGTCTGCTCATCGACCAATCCGTAATGACTGGAGAATCCGTTCCCGTGGAGAAGCATGCGGTAGAGCAGGTAGGCAATCGACCGCCGGGCGATTGCGTCGGCGATAGCCGACAGGAGAGTGCGGAGTACCGCACGTTGCCACCCGGCGGTCGGCAACCTACCTCAGAAGACACGCAAGTTTATCGCGGCACGATGATTTCCGATGGTCGCGGTCGGTTTGTGGTAACGAGCGTCGGCGATCACACCCGACTGGGGCAGATTGCCGCTAATCTCGGCTCCGCTGCTTCGGAATCGCAAACGCCGCTCGTCCAAAAATTGACGAAACTGGCGGACCAAATCAGCAAAGTTGGAATGACCGGGGCGGCACTCATCTTTCTCGTGATGGCATACTTCGCCTTTGCCGGTTGGACTCCCGACTGGTCGCAGGGAACGCTCACCGGTATTTTGCCGCTGTTGAAGGGTTTGCTCACGGCGTTTATCATTGCCGTAGCGATTATCGTCGTTGCCGTTCCCGAAGGGTTGCCCATGATGGTTACAGTCGCACTGGCACTCAACATGATGAAGATGGCGAAAGAAAACTGCTTGATTCGCAAATTGGTTGCATCGGAAACCATCGGATCGGCAACGGTAATCTGTTCCGACAAGACCGGCACGCTCACGCAGAATAAGATGACCGTGACGTGGCTCTTCGTCGGAGATAGAGAGCCGGCGACTGTGTCGCCGGACGGCTTCCCCCTTTTAGCCGACGCACTTGCGCTCAACAACGAAGCATCGCTCAATATTGCCGACGGCAAAATCGAAGACATCGGCAACCCGACGGAATGCGCGTTACTGCGGTTGCTCCACGGTGCGAACATCGACTATCGGGAACTCCGCAAGCAATCGCCGCTCGTCTGGGAATTGAGTCATAACTCGGCACGGAAAATGTCCCTCGTTGCCGTGAATAAGGGGGATCAACGAGTCATCTATGCAAAAGGTGCACCCGAACGGCTGCTGAATTGCTGCTCCCAAGTGTTGGTCGATGGGAAAAGTGAACCGATGGAAAAACATCGGGCGACGATTGATGCCGCTCTCGTTCGGGCACAAGATCAAGCCCTGCGGGTCATTGCGGTTACGATGAAGACCACGCCGCTCGGCAACGAACCGGAAAGTTTCCAAGAAAAAAATGCGGAGCGGTTCACTGACTACTGCGACAATACGTTGATTGCGTTGATTGGCATTTCCGATCCGATTCGTGCCGAAGTGCCGCTTGCCGTGGAGACGTGCCATATTGCGGGCATTGATGTCAAAATGATCACCGGCGATGCAAAACCGACGGCAGTGGCGATTGCCAAGCAAGCGGGGATTCTGACAGAGGCAGGTGATGTGGTACTCACGTCCGAAGAACTCGCCGCACTCTCCGACGACGAACTCGTCGAAAAGATTCCTCGTCTCAAAGTAGTGGCACGTTCGACACCGATGGACAAACTCCGGCTCGTGAAGGCAATGCACCAACAAGGAGCGGTGGTGGCGATGACCGGCGACGGCACGAACGATGCACCCGCTCTGAAAAATGCCGATGTCGGAATCTCGATGGGAATCACCGGTACGGAAGTTGCCAAAGAAGCGAGCGATATGGTGTTGATCGACGACAATTTCAAGACGATTGTTACAGGCATCCGCTGGGGACGCACTCTGTACCAAAACATTCAGCGGTTTTTACAATTCCAACTGACGGTCAACGTCGTCGCACTGACGTGTGCCTTTTTGGGACCACTTTTTGGTATTCCGTTGCCATTGACAGTGCCGCAACTCTTGTGGATCAATATCATTATGGACACGTTTGCGGCGATTGCATTGAGTACGGAACCACCGAGAGAACAATGTATGCGACGCAAACCGATCAAGCGGGATGATTCGATCATTACCGCCTCGATGGGCATCACGATTTTACTGACATCGTTGTATCAGGTGGCGATTTTGGGAGCGATTTTGTTCGGCGGTTGGTTCGCCGCATCGGGACACGAATTTAAGTTCGGTGAAACGAATCTCCGCAACCCGGATAACTGGGAAATGTTGACGATATTCTTCACGGCGTTCGTGATGTTCCAATTTTGGAACATTATTAACTGTCGGTCATTGCGGTTGGAAGAATCGCCGTTTTCGCAGTTGATTAAGAACAAATCGTTCTTGGTCATCATCACGTTGATAGCGGTGGTGCAGGTCGGTTTGGTGTGTTGCAGCGGTAGTATCGAAAACCAAACGGTCATCGGTGAAGTGTTCCGCACGGTGGCGTTGTCGCCGGAGCAATGGTTGAAAATTGCTCTTGTAACGGTAACGATCATTCCGGCGGCGTGGTTGATCCGTTTCGTTGTGCATTCGATTGGATTGTATGAGGAAAGGTAAAAACCGAAATTCGGCGAGCGGACTCCCTTAAATCAGATGAGTACACCAATTTTTTTGAAATTTTCCGAAATTTCTTCTATGAAAATCGCGCCCTGTGCGTCTATAATGGTAGGAAAGCAATAAACCGGTTTAGTTTTTCCTATGACAACAGGTGTACTGTACGACGCAATCTGCCGTTATGCGGCACGATTACTGTCCGATTCCGATGCAGGAAAGGACATCGCCCAAGATGTCTTTCTCCGCATGGAACAACAGAAAGAAACGATTGAAAACCCGCAGGCTTGGGCGTACAAGACGGCACGGAATCTCGTGATCGACCATCTTCGGCGATTGCGGCGGACTGTACCGCTGTCCGACGACCTGCTTGCGGACGCTACCCGGTTCGATCCGAGCATCCTCACGGAAAAAAAGGAGATTACAACAATGATACAGCAAAAGATCAATGACCTTTCCCCGAGACATCGGGAGGTGTTACGCTTGAAATTTCAAGAAGGTCTGAAATACACCGAGATTGCCGAAGTCCTCGGCGAGTCGGTCAACACGATTGCATGGCTTCTGCACGAAGCGATTGCGATGTTGCGGAAGGAGTTGGGGGCGTGAAACCACCCCGTCATTTTGCTGCGCAAAATGCCACCCCTCCACAGGAGGGGAATTAGGGAAACGAATA
>Ga0082212_10005141_pt1 | contig 17946 bp, 15 predicted proteins | sample TergutNt197P3_FD_71548 | JGI IMG/M metagenome (GOLD analysis project Ga0082212, IMG submission 71548) | Neocapritermes taracua P3 segment gut microbial communities from Petit-Saut dam, French Guiana - Nt197 P3 | ecosystem: Host-associated > Arthropoda: Insects > Digestive system > Gut ...
AGCCGTACAGGGTGACGTTGCAGCCGTGGTCGGTCGCTTCCGTTATCCTGCCCAGCCCGTCCAGCACGAATTCGGTGGTGCCGTTCCAGTCCACCATCTCCACGAGCTGGCCGGCCTTGTTGTTCGTTCCTTACGCGTGCGATGCCCACGCACCGCGTACACACGCGGTGGCTAGTGACTTACGGACACAAAAATTCTTGTTCTTTGTTCACGTTGTTAGCCCCTAAGTCACTAATTCTCTACTTCCAACTCCGCTATTCTTCTAATCTCATCCAAGCTGACAACTTGGACAGGGAAAGCAACGAAAAAATCAGGAGACCAGCTAACTGTCACAAGGTATATCCCTTCTGTGCTGAAATCAATCTCATGTTCGACATCAAGTCTAGAATAGCTCATTTGATCCGCACGCATCCGTTCGGGATGTTTTTTATCATCGATTGTGACAATTTGCACAGTACCACCATCAATATCTATTTCACTATCCACCCCAATCACGTAGAACAGTTTGTGAGGGTATGTGACAAGCTCAAATCCGACAACCCTCAATCCGGCATCGCAAGCGCCTAATGAAAAACAAATTGCGATGCACAAGAATATGATGACGGTGATTCTCATGGTATCACGCGCCAGTCTGTCTTCTTGTAAGCTGGGGGCGGAGCTGGAAATACCACTGTTGCAGCAGGCAGGTTAGACGACAGTTTTCGACCCCATTTAGTAGTTGTGCTCGAGTCGTATACTCGCATTTCCCCCGTCGTCGTCCCAAGATAAATACTGCTAAGGTTACCAAAAAATATGCTGCTGTCAACCATCCACATGTCTTGATCAGAAAACTGTACGCCATTGTGGCAAATACAGCTTGGGTGCGTATGCACAAAAGCAACAGAAACTGGATCGTAAACCATAACTTTTTCACCGCCTATCTGAATGAACACAGAATTGTTATAACCATTTGTGTTTCCATTGGTATACATTACTATCGCAATGCCGACAACGTCGTTGTGCCCACCGCACACGAATATAGGGAAATAAAAATATTCTTTCCCGTCGTGCCACACTCTGTTTATGTATGAACCGTGCTCTCGGTTTTCAGTGTGCGTCTCAGGCATTTTCATAAGCAAGAATGCTGCTGCTGCATCGTCTACGCTGTTAAATGCATCTCGTGTATTGTGCAGCAGCTCCGACTCCGGTACACCATGGTACAAAGCGAGGTCGGCTGAATCCAAAACGACTCTCCCATTGATTTTTTTGCTGGCATTGTATGTATGGTCTTTTCCATTCATCGAAACTAGGACTGTATCGAATTTTGAATTCCAGCTAATGCTACCGCCATTTTTCTCAACTACGTATTTCGCTAACACTTCCATAAGCCCCAGCGGATCCACATACAGAACGGGGTTGTCCAAGCAGTACGTGTACTGCACCATGGACTGCGGGTCACTGACGCTGCCCTTCACCGGGTCCACTGCCATGAAGCGCCTGTCGATGGCGTCGTACATCCTAGCCTTGGCGTAGTAGGCCGCCAGCACCTGGTCGTATGGGTGGCCAGTGTAGTCCTGCACTAGGTCGAGCTGCCTCAGCCGGCAGTTGAGCACGGCCTTTGCGGTCAGCGCCCCCCAGTCGTCGTAGGTAACGTAGCCCATGACTTTGCCGCCTGCGGCAGCAGCCGTGAGGTAGTCGGTGACGCCGAGCCTGTCCTGGTGGTGGTGCAGCTTGAGTATGTACATTACCGCCGGGTTGAACTCCCCGGTGCCGTAGTCGTGCTCCTGCAGCACCGAGTTGAGCGAGAAGCTTTCCTCCGACACGAACTCGAGCCCGCCGCCCTCGCCTACAACGTACTCCGCAACCCCCGAGTCCGGGCCCCCGCCCTCGCCCAGGGCGTGGAACAGGATGTCGAAGCCTATGACGGCGGTGCTGGTTTTCCTGAGCCCGTAGGAGTGCCGGTACTTGAGGTACTCGCCGTTCGGGTCGTCGCCGCTTTCAAGCTCTATCATAACATTTTTGAGCGGGCTTGCATAGTCGATGGCGAAATCTTTGTGCACGACGGCCTGGTGGCCGCCTATGGCCGGAACCGCGCCGCCTTCCGTGCCGCCGGCGGTGTGCCCGTTGCCGGTGGGGTTCTGGTGCCCTTGGCCGGTGGCGTGCCGGTGCCTGTCGCAGGCGACGGCTCCGCCCACCTGTTCCGTGGGGGACGTGCTTATGCCGGTGTACCCGTAGGCGTTCTTGGCTATGATCCACTCGTTGGCGACAAGGTCGCCGAAGCCGTTGTACACGTAGTGGGACTCCTCGTAGGCTACGCTTGTGCCCTTGTACCTTGTGCCTTTCACCATGCGGTTCGATGCGTCGTAGGCGTACTGCTCCTCAAGCCTGTTCGCGTTCGAGCCGTTGCCTTGGTACCTCCCCTCGACTAGGTTGCCGCGCAGGTCGAAGCTGTAAAGGTACTCATCCTTGTTGTCCACCACTTTCCGCACCTGCTGGTTAAGGCTGTCGTGCCAGTACTCGTTGCCCTTGTTCGCCCCGTTTGCGTTCTTCTCGTAGACTAGGTTGCCCAGGCTGTCGTAGAAGTAGTCGTAGTTGCGGTCCTTCTGGCCTGTCTGCGCCGTGGTTTTGACCAGCCTGCCCAGCGCGTCGTACTCGTGGTCCCTGTCGAAGGCGTCCTGGCCGCCTGCGCCGCTCCTGGTTTCCCTCTCGATGTTGCTGCCAACGTCGTACTCGTGGGTGTGGGTGACGGTTTTGCTTGGGGTGTTCGTCGGGTCGGTTGCGGCCTGCCCCGTGAGCCAGCCCTTGGCGTTGTAGGAGTAGGACTCGCTCCAGCCGTTGGGGTAGCTCATGCCGGTCAGCCTCGCTGCGTCGTAGGAGTAGGCCGTAACCTCGCCTTCGGCGTCAACCAGCGCGACAAGCCTGTCAAGGAGGTCGTATTCATAGCTTGCCGCTGTGCCGTCCGGGTACGCCGTGCTTGCCCTGTTGCCCGCCTCGTCGTAGCCGTACAGGGTGACGTTGCAGCCGTGGTCGGTCGCTTCCGTTATCCTGCCCAGCCCGTCCAGCACGAATTCGGTGGTGCCGTTCCAGTCCACCATCTCCACGAGCTGGCCGGCCTTGTTGTAGCCGAAAGTGGCCCTCTTGCCGTTGCCGCCGTCGTAGTTGACGGCCTCAATGAGGTTCCTCGGGTCGTGTTCGTATATCGTCACATACCCGTCCTCGTCAACCGTCTGGACCAGGTTGACATTAATCGACGTAAGAACGTCGTACTCCAAATCCAACCATTCAGTGAGTTTGCTGATTTTCAGATAAGTTTGCCACCTGTCGTCAAGCGGTATATCTGCAAGTACCATAATGTCAATATCCGATTCGCTGTTATAATCGCCTCGGGCATAAGAACCGTAGAGGATGACTTTGTCAAGTCTGCTTCCCAAACTATCTCTGGCTGCTTGAACGACTATGCTCGTTATTTTGTTCAATTTTATTTGATCACACATAAAGCATCCTCCTCGTGTTGATATTATAACATGCATGGGATACTTATGCAAACACCCTCCCCCCTTTTATCCCTTGCATTTTCATCTTTTTTGGGTTAAACTAAATATGTAAAAATCTACATTGTTTTAGAAAGGAGTAAAAAAATGCGGTTTTACATAGTCGATGCATTTACAGAAAACATCTTCGGAGGCAACCCCGCCGGGGTTGTCCTGCTAGACGAGAATTCAAAATTCCCTGCTGAAAAAGTCATGTTGAAAACAGCTGCCGAACTCAGATACTCCGAAACTGCCTATGTGCTGCCACTGTCTGGAAACGAGCTGCAGATCAGGTACTTTACCCCGGCTGCAGAGGTCGAGTTTTGTGGGCACGCAACTATCGGCACCTTCACGGTCCTGCTAAAGACCGGGTTTGCGAAGAAAAAATCCTCTTTCCTGATTCACACTCTGTCCGGAGACCTCAAGATAGACATCGCTGGCGGCCTCATTATGATGGAAATGCCAAATTCAAAAGTCCAAAAAAGCCTGAACAGCCTTCCGGTGATAAAAGAGCTGTACCGGTCGCTGGGGATAGAATGGGAACAGGTTTCTGCAATAGACAGCAAGAAATGCACAGTGGAACTGCTGCCCAACTTCATATCCACGGGTTTTCCTGACATATTCATGCCCGTGAAAGACCGCAACGCGCTCGCCGCAGTCGCGCCGGATTTCAGGGCCCTCTCTGCCCTGACGGAAAAGCTGCAGGCTGGCGGGGTTCACGTCTTCACCTTGGACACCCCAGAGGCGGGGATTACGGCCTGCTGCAGAAACTTCGCGCCGCTCTACGGCATAGACGAAGAAGCCGCCACCGGAACGGCAAGCGGCGGGTTGACTTTCTACCTGCACGAAAACGGAATTCTTGAAGGGAGCGAATGCTGCTTCCTGCAAGGCGAATCCATGGGAAGGCCTTCAAAGATATACTCGTCAATCGACGCAAGCAAGGACCCCGTCAAGATCAAAGTCGGCGGCAAGGGTGCCATATTGGCGGAAGGCGAATTGTTCATATAGGGAGGCCAGCAATGCAAAAAACAAGAATCATCCCTATTGTTTTAGCGGCATTTCTGCTCATGCCGTTTGCGTCCTGTTCGGGGAACAGGGTTTCGGACGAATCAAGCCCTTTTGCCCCAGTCAAAATAGCGGTGCTAAACGGGCCCACAGGCATAGGCGGGGTCAAGCTCATGGATCAGCCTGAAAAATACCAGGTGTCGGTATACCAGAGCCCCGACGAAATAACAGGGAAAATCATAACGGGCGAAGTGGACGTTGCGGCTGTCCCCTCGAACTTGGCGGCTGTGCTGTACAACAAAACCGAAGGGCAGATAACAAACCTTGGGCCAATAGCCTTGGGCGTATTGTACATAGTGCAGAATACCGAGGGCGTGGGCGACGTCATATCGTCTATAAGCGATTTGCGCGGAAAGAGCATATTGGTTGCGGCAAAAGGCAGCACAACAGAGTATATCTTGAACAAACTGCTGGCTTCTTCCGGTTTGAGCCCCGATTCGGACGTGACAATAGAATGGTACTCCAACCACACCGAGGTCAACGCAGCGCTTTTGGCAAACCCCGGTTCCGTTGCCATGATCCCGGAGCCATTTGTGAGCGTAGCTGTCAGCAAATCGGAAAAGGTCAAAACCGTCCTCGACCTCAACGCAGAGTGGGGCCGCGCCACGGGAATGGAGCTGCCAATGAGCTCCTTGATTGCGCAAAAATCCTTTGCGGAGGGCAGGCCGCAGGACTTGGAAGACCTGCTATCTGACTATGCAGCGTCAATCAACTATGTAAACGAGTCTCCAAACGCTGCGGGGCTCATCGCTGAAAAAGGGTTCATCCCTGATGCGGAGATAGCCGAAAAGGCGATTCCCGGCTGCAACCTTGTGATGTTTGAAGACAGGCAGAAAGGCTTTGCGGTGCTAAAGGCTTACTACGAAGTATTGCTGGAGGCAGACCCAAAGTCAATCGGAGGAAGCCTCCCAGATGAAGATTTCTACCACTAGAAAAGTTTTGCTCATAGCTCTGTTCTGGCTTCTTGTCTGGCAAGCCATATATCTTGCGGTTGGCAGGGAAATCATAGTTCCCTCGCCTGTTAGCGCATTTAAAAGCTTTTGCTCCCTTGTTGCATCGGCAGCATTTTACAGGGACGTTGCGGCAACCGTTTTCCGCTGTGCCCTTGGAATGCTGCTTTCCTTTGTCTTCGGGCTTGGGACAGCGCTGCTTTCCTACCGTTTTTCATATATCCGGAGCCTGCTTTCGCTGCCGGTGCTCATTTTCAAAGCAACACCTGTCATGGCCATCATACTGTTCCTGCTGCTCTGCCTGACATCGGGGAAGGTTCCAGTCGTGGTCTGCTTCCTGATGTGCTACCCCATAGTCTACACAAACCTGCTGTCTGGGTTCGATCATATTAGCAGCCAGCACTTGGAACTGTCAAAGCTCTACCGCTTGAGCGCGGCAGACACCATGTCCTATATATACCTGCCTTCGGTAACGCCGGAAATATCCGCCTCGCTAAACCTGATAGCCGGGCTGTCATGGAAGACTGTTGTCGCTGCTGAAGTACTGGCCACGCCGCATTTTTCCATGGGCTACAATTTGATGAACGCCAAAACCTACCTTGAGACGGCAGACTTGTTCGCTTGGACAATTTCAATAATATGCTTCAGTTTGGTATTTGAGAAAATAATCAAGCGAATATTGAAAAACTACGCGCCAAAACCTTACGCAAAAAGCAAGGTCCTTTCCCGGGCAAAGGCGCGGCATGCACCCGAACGAAAAGAGCCGCCCCGGATCAAAGTGTCTGGCCTGCACAAAAAATACCCCGGCGCAACTGTCTTTTCAGGGTTTTCGGCAGAGTTCCCGGCAGGGGCGACTACCGCAATAATGGCGCCTTCCGGGCGCGGTAAAACAACGCTTCTGCGCTTGGTAGCCGGCCTCGAAAAGTGTGACGGCGGTGAAATAACAGGCACAGGCGATGCAGACATCAGCTACCTTTTCCAAGAAAACCGCCTGCTGCCGTGGCTGAACGTCTTTGACAATATGGCATTGGTTTTGAAAAACCGGCTGTCACCAAACGAAATCGAAGCCCAGATCGCACAGATGCTCGAATGCCTTGAGCTGTCGCCAAATGCCCACAGCCTGCCGGACCAGCTCTCCGGCGGGATGAAACACAGAGCCGCCGTTGGCAGGGCTTTTCTTTGCCCCGCATCCATCCTGCTCCTCGACGAACCGTTCAAGGAGCTGGATTTTGAGCTGAAAAACCGCATTGTTGGCAATATCTGGCCTGTTTACACAGACAAAAAAACCATCCTTCTGGTTACCCACAGCCGGGAGGACGCAGGCAAGCTTGCCAGCAGGCAAGTCTCGCTGTAGCCGGATATTCGAAACACCCCTTTTTACAGCACCGCTATTGCCTCAATTTCAACTTTCACGTCTTTAGGGAGCCTTGCAGCCTCGACGGTTACCCTGGCAGGGTAAGGCTCGCTGAAAAACTCGCCGTAGACGCTGTTCATTTCCGCAAACTCGTTCATGTCTTTGAGGAACACCGAACACTTGACAACGTTGTCCATGCCCCCGCCTGCTTCGGCTATTATTGCCTTAACATTTTCAAGGACTTGTCTCGTCTGCGAGGAAATGTCTTCTGGAATTTCGTTTGTTTTAACGTCAAGGCCCATCTGCCCCGAGACGAACAGCATCCCGTTTGCCAGAATAGCTTGGGAATACGGACCTATCGCGGAAGGCGCCCCACCGCATACTATTTGTTTTTTCATAATCACATCCTCCTGTCCCTATTATTTTAGCACATTTTTCCTGAAAAGCAACAAAAACCAATGGGAAGCGCTCATCTGCGCTCCCCATTGGTTTTCTTATTTCTCCTTGGTTTGGTGAAACTATTTCCCCCCGGTCTTGCGGGTTATCACAAGGTCTTTTTCCAAGAACGGGAGGTCTATCCTCTTAACAGTGTTGCTGCCAGGCACTTCGTGATTCGCAACATACTCCACTACCAGAGCTTCGTTGTATACGACCTCGACCACTTTTTTTACAGGGTCCGTCAGGTACGGGTCGTAGAAAACAACTGTGTAAAGGCCAGGCGTTGGATTGGCCCATGCAGCTTCGTCGACTTCGTTGCTGTCTGCGTCAAACACCTTGAACGGGACAACAACAGGCAGCGGTTCTTCATAGGATGTAAAAGTCTCCGTCCATATTATTTCAGGCTCTTTCGTCACTTTCCACACGACCGCCGACTCTTCCGTATAGGAGTTGTATTTGAGGCTGTCAAAGTGGACATATAGGTATATGTAGCCGTTCTTGTCAGCAGCCGGCATGTTCAGGACGGTCTTGTTGTCGTGGCTGAACACTTTGTCCGAGTGGATGTTGCCGTTTTTAGGCTCGAGGAGGTTGGTGAAAGCCACAGCCCCGAATTTGGATGAACTGATGCTGACGCCAAATGAAAGCTCAAGCTTGCCTGCGCTGTTGATAAAAGCCTTTCCCGTGCCGACTGTGTCAATTTTGTTCCCGACGACCAGAACAAGTTCTGCCCCGCCGTTTTTCAGGTCAGCCACCGCCAACTTGGCAAAAGTGAAGTGGTTGGAGTTCTTGACAACTAGGTCGTTAAACTGCTTGTGCTTGTTGTCGAGGTTGCCGTTCTTCGGGTTGATGAACAGCTCCTTCAATGCAAGCTGGGCAGGTGTCGTCACGGTCACAGAGCCGTGATTGGCTCCGGAATACTGGGTTATCGTTTGGTACGGCGTCATTTCACCCTGCCATATTTCGACAGTCTTCGTGTTGACGGTCGTGACTGTCACATTTTGGACTACCTCCGGCGGAATGATCGTCGCTTCGTATGAGTAACTGATGTCAAAATTGTTGTAACCTTGGGTTAAAGGCGCCGTCCACTGCGTACATTGGATCTGCGCTGCGTAAAGCAAGTCGTCTGCCGGGCTTCTGCCGTATGACCTGCGGGCGCTGTTGTCCGAAAACGCTGCGCCGGCGCCAACGCTGACTTTGTCCAGCGTCTCATGGGCTGCCCATATCCCGCCGCCGTCATTTTCTGCTGTGTTGCCGTAAAACTTGCCGCCGGATACGACAAGGAGGCCGCTGTTGAACACGCCGCCACCGTCGATAGCCGTATTGCCGCGAACTTCGCCGCTCATCATAGCAAATACTGCCTCAACAGTCTGGCTGGGGCTTGAGTTGAACGCTCCGCCGCCATAGTCTGCCTCGTTGCCGGAAATCGCGCCTCCGTAAAGCTGAAACGTACTGTTGTTGTACAGTCCGCCGCCCCTGACAGCCGTATTGCCGGAAATCTCGCCGCCGGACATTATGAATATCGGCTGATAGGCGCTGCCGGATCTGTAGTTGCCTACGCCGCCGCCTTGAACAGCCGTGTTGCCGGAAATCTCACCGCCTGCCATGAAAAACGAACCGTTGACGACGTTGAACACTCCCCCGCCGCGGTTGTAGTCTGTGTCGCCTGTAACTGCGTTGCCGGAAATTACAGGTTTTTTGCCTTCTGGGCCTTCCCTCATCTCGAACACGCCGTTGTTGATGACGCCGCCGCCGTTGTCGGCTGCCGTGTTGCCGGAAATCTCGCCGCCCGTCATGACAAAGACGCTGCTGCCCCCGTTGTACACGCCGCCGCCGACCAAACCAACAGTATTGCCTTTAATAACGCCCCCTTCCATCACAAACGGGTTGCTGCCCACGTTGTACACGCCGCCGCCTTGCGGGGCGTCGTTGCCGCTGATTTCTCCGCCGCTCATGGTAAAGACGCTTCTGCCGTTGTTGTACACGCCGCCGCCAAAGTATTCGCCGTGGTTGCCTTTGATGATGCCCCCTTCAATGGTGAAAGCGCCGTCGTTTCTTACGCCGCCTGAACTGCCGGTGTTGCCTGATATTTCGCCGCCGGCCAGTAAAAATGCGCCATTGACGGTATTGTACACGCCGCCGCCGCCACCGGGCGTCTTGTTGTCCGCAACACTGCCGCCCGTCATTGTAAACAAGCCGCTGTTGATGTACACGCCGCCGCCGGATCCGCCGCCGCTGGGGCCAAGGCCCGTGGCGGTGTTGCCTGATATTTCGCCGCCGACTAGGGTCAGCGTACCATTGTTGCCGACGTACACGCCGCCGCCGAAGCTCCCGGCGGTGTTGTCTGATATCATGCCGCCGTACATGAACAGAGTGCCTCCGGTGACCTGAACGCCGCCACCGGAAAAGCGGTTGTTGTTGCCTGATATCCCGCCGCTTTCCATTACAAGAATGCCGCCGCTTGAAATGCTTGCCCCTCCGCCGTTTGCGCCGCTTGCATGGGTCACAACGATGCCGTCTATCGTCAGCTTCGCCACGCCCGGTATGCTGATGACATTTTGGCCGTTTTCGCCGATCAATTCAACAGATCCGGGAATGCCGGCCGCAAGCGTAATGTTCGTGCCCAGCGGAATGCTCAGCGGGTCGCCTGTCAAAGTGATGGAATTCGCCAAGGTAATTGTGACCGGATCCGAAGCCGGTGCACCGCTGACGGCGAGGCGGAGCTCGCTCTCAGTCGAAACGTCGCCAGCCGCAGCCAACAAGGCTCTGGGCGCCATAAGCCCTGCCTCTTGCTCCAAGAAATCCTCATCACCCTCCTGGATAAGGTAAATGTCATCGTCTTCGGTAACAATGTCTGCTTCTTCCGTGTATTCAAGGCAGGCGCCCTCGTCATCCACGTCTTCCATTGATGCCGTTTTGTCTACATCTGCCGCATCCGCCGCGTTTACATCCGCATCTGCCGCATCTGCATCTGCTGCATCTGCCGCGTCTGCTTCCGCTGTTTCGCTTGCTTCTGTTTCAATCAACGGGCTTTCTAAGTCAGGAACAATTTCATCGGCAAGCGCACTGATTGGCAACATCGAGAATACGAGCAACAAGGACAGCAGTACGCCGAAAAGCCGCTTCATTTCCCGATTTTTGAAATGTCTCCTTTGCATAAAATATTAATCTCCTTTCTATGTGATAACCCCATTCTCTATCGCTTAGCTATGATGCCCAGCACAGTATTATCCTGACTTTAATACTTATGTGCTAATAATATTAAGTATATGGGTTAAAGCTGCTTGAATGTCAATAGCCAATCGGATGACTTGCGGATTTTCGGAAATCGGCATATTCGGTTTGCGGAATTGCATTTATGTTGATATTGCTGCATTCTGCCTACTAGTAAAAATGGCATCACATCCCAATGCAGCTAATATATGCCAACAGTTAGAGTTTTTTACTCCAATTACTATTTATGACCTTCCAGTAGCTTGAATCTTTGTTGCTAGCCTAGCTTTCAGGAACAGGGTAAAATGGGCAATTGTCGCCCGTGCAGTCGGGGTTTCGATTGAAGAACTCGCACAGGGCCCCTTGAAAACCGGTAAGGGGCATGCGCCAGTGCTCTTCGGTGAACCTTGATGTTTCAAGAATTGCAATAAGGGTTTCTCTTTTGCTGCAGCGAGGGCCGCCACAAGCCGCAACTTGTTCCAAAACCCCCGCAGTAATAGCGTTTGCAAACCTTAGCTCTCCTGCTGACATGTGCGTAGCTTTCAAGATCAGGCTTGCGAAAACGCCGCTTCCTATGGCTTCCCCGGCGCACCCCCAGTAGCTGCAGGAATTTGCCGGGATTTTCATCGTTCGGTTTTTTGCTTCCTCAAGAAGCTTGCTAAAATTCCGGGTCACAGCCTCAGTGCCGTACCCTCTGTTCTTATAAGTCGTCAGCAAAGTTGCCGCCACTAGGAACGAATGCTCGGACCCATGGGTCTTCACCCATTTGTTCATCATCAATTCATAGCCAAGGCTGATGGCTTCTTTTTTCCTGCTGCTCATGCATATCGAGGTTATTTCCGCCAACCCGCGTTCCAGATGGCAGTCGTCGCAGACATAGTGACCGTTTTCGCAGGTCAGGTTGGTATAGAAAAGTTCGCCGCAAAACATGCAGTTCGTGCGCACGGCAGCTTCAGAGTAGATGTGTCGTCCTCCGCAGATCGGGCATTTGTCGTTTTTGTCGTAGGCTGCCATGGTCTTTCCCTTTTTTAGGATTATACAGATTGAGTTGCCAATTCAAACACTTCGTAGTCTTGCGACATCAGATCTAGTGCCAGCAACTTGCCAGAAAGCGCACTGCCCTTCCCAAGCAGCACCTTTGTTGCCTCTGCTGCCTGCACGGAAGCTGTGGCTGCAGCTGTAAACGGTAGGTTGCCGAGTTCGTTTTCCATGCCTGGCTCAGTGCTGCCCAAATAAAGCTTGTCAAATACAGGAAACCCGGGCATGATGACGCACACCTGCCCGAACCACCCCGCGATGGCGCCATGCACCAGCGGGATTTCGAGCTTCTGCGCCGTGTTTTCTAATAATCGCCTCGTCTTCACGTTGTCAAGGGCGTCGATTGCTATGTGGTGACCCCTTAGTATGCTTTCGCAGTTCTCGTCCGTCACGTACTTCTTCACTGCCGAAACAGTTACGTTTGAGTTGACGTCTTTCATGCGTTTTGCAGCCGCCTCGGCCTTGTTTTCCCCGAGAGACCCTTCGTCAGATAAAAGCTGCCTGTTGAGGTTGCTTTCTTCAAAGGCGTCGCCGTCGACTGCGGTAATGTGGCCGACGCCAAGCCTTCCGAGGAATTCTATCACGTACCCGCCGAGTCCTCCACAGCCAACCACGCAAACCCTGAATCCGGAAAGCCGAGCGTTTTCTTCGGCGGTCAATGCATTCATGTTTCTTTCGTACCGCTTTTTCATAGACAGCTCCCGTTTCTTAGCCTCCGGATATTTTGGGATAGGCCTTAAGCTCGTCGCCGTCTCTCAGTATATCACAAATCATCACCCTTTTCGAGTTTATTGCCACAAACCCGAAATTTTTTTCTTGTTTCCAGTCGATTCCGCAGGCGAGGAGCGCCTCCTCGCAGGAGCAGCCGTCAGGCAGGTCCACGGTTTTTTCTTTTTCCCCGTTGAAAAATTTGGCCAGGCTCCCCTTGAGCAGTATGGTAACTACCATTTTAAATCCCCCGAAAGCCCTACAGCGTGTCGATGATGCTGCCCGGGACCATTCCGTTTTCGTCCCAGCCAAGGATCCCGTAGTATTGGTCCAGCATGTCCTCAAAAGCTTCCTGTGGGATTTTCTGCCCAGCGGCGGGCCCTGACTTGAGTGCTTCGGCTACCAGCCTCCCCGGTATAGTGTCGTCTTTTCTGCTGAAGCCTTCCCTTTGGTTGAACGCCCTGGCTATGTTTATCACCCTTTCGCCAACCGCGTTCATGTCTTCCTCCGTCCATTCCTCGCCCGTGACCAAGCTCACCAGCTCTGCCATCATGCCCTTTTCCAGCGTCGCCCAGAAATCGCATACGCAAAGGGAGAATTTGATGGCATTGTGGACGGCAAGGCCGTACACCATCTGGCCTTTCCCTTCGGGGGTATAAGGCGGTATGCTCGCAGCGAAAACCTCCTCGTTTGGCGCGTATGCCCTCATGTGGCATGCCCCTCTGTCGGACACGGCGTAGGCCAGCGACATCCCCCAAGAGCCGCGCGGTTCGTATTGCGGGTATTCGAGCCCTTTAACATGCAGGGCGAAGCCTTCCCCGCCGTACTTTTCTGAAGCGCCTTTCACTCCAAGGGCAAGATCCGCTCCGACGCCTTCCCTCTTTGCCATCAGCTTCAGGTACTCCTGATACTTGGCGGCATCGCCGAATTTGATCCCGAAGTCGTGAACGCCCTTTTCCGTCATTTCCATTGCCCAGCTGATCACGTCCCCTGCGCTGATGGTGTCCAGGCCCATGTCGTCGGCTATTTCGTTCGCCTTGGCTATGGCTTCAGGATCGGACACGCCCGCGTTTGGCCCAAAAGCTGAAATGCTCTCGTACTCGGGGCCCTCGACGGTTGCATCCCCAATTTTCAGGAAATTGCCGCATCCTAGGGCGCAGCTTGCGCAACCCCTTTTGCCTGCTTTGCTTGCAAGCAGCACGTCGCCGTTGTATTTCACCCAGTTCTCGTCCGTTGCGTCGGAGAAGTTCTTGTACGGTAGTATGCCCCCGTCGTTGCAGGCTTCCAAGAAAGCCGTTGTGCCGCAGTCGTACACAAACGTGTTGTCCTCCTGCAGACAGTCCTCCTTCATTATTTCAATGAAACGCCGCGTCGCCTTTTCGATGTTCGGGATTTTGACTCCGCCGTCCCCTATCACCACTATGGCTTTAACGTTCTTGCTGCCCATTACGGCGCCAAGGCCGCCCCTGCCAGCCTGCCTGTAGTAGTCGGAGTTTATGCACGCCATCCCTACAAGGTTTTCCCCGGCGGGGCCTATGCACAATATTCCCGCGCCATGGCCGTACTCGGCAGACAGCAGCCCCTCGGTTTCATGGGCGCCTTTGCCCCAAAGGTGGGCGGCGTCTTTAAATTCCACTTTGTCGTTGCGTATGACCACGTAGCCCGGGGCAGGCAGCTTTCCTTCAAAAATGGCTGCGTCGTATCCTGCGTATTTCAGCCGTACCGCGCTGTGGCCACCGATGGAGGCGTCGCTTATTGTTCCGGTCGCAGGGGATTTTGACGCTATTGCAAGCTTTCCCGAGCAGGGCACGACCGTTCCCGTTAGCGGGCCGGTCATAAGCACCAGCTTGTTCTCCGCTGAAAACGGGTCTGTTTTTGGTGCCAGTTCCTCGTAAAGGTACTTTATTGCAAGCCCCTTAGAGCCTATGTATTTCCTTGCCCATTCCATTTGAAGGGGCTCGCTTGTGTATTCCTTGCTGCTCAGATCCACTCTCAGCACACTGTTTTGATAACCTTGCATGATCTTCCCCTCCTCCTACTCGTATTTGAGCGCCCCGTGCGGGCATATCTCCACGCATACCGGCGCCCCTCCGCAAGTGTCGCACAGCAGAGGTTTTTCATTGAAATATTTAATGACACTCCTCGGGCACGCAGGCCCGCAGGTTCCGCAGCCGGTGCACTTCCCTGAGTCCAGTGCCAAGCTGTCGCCAAACTCGATGGCTCCTTCGGGGCAATTCTTAGCACAAATGCCGCACAGCGTACAGTATGCGTCCAAGTACTTGAGCTCTTTGCCCTTGTCGTAATAGGAGCTTATTCCGATCCGGGCTTTCGAAAGCGAATACTCGCCTTCGTGCATGGCCGAACATGCCTGAGCGCAAAGCTGACAGCCGATGCATGCTTCTTTTGAAAATTTCAATCTCTTCATATTGCTGATTTCCACCTTTCGCGATTGTGCTTCTATCCACCCGCTGCTATCCGCAGTATTTTGATTTCGTCGCCCGGTTGTATGACATGGGAGCCGTATTCGGCTTTTAGGAGCTGCTTTCCGTTAACCCATATTGCTGCCCGAGGGTTTCCCCGGCTTGCCAGAAGCTGCTCTGCAGTCAAGCCTTCTTCTACCTCGGTTTCATTTTTGTTTATTTTCACTGTCATAACCATTCCAACCCCAGCCGGGAGAGCGTCTCCTTTGTTGGCACCCCGGTTTTTGCGTTCCAGCCCGCGTAGCTGTAATACGAGTCCAGTGCCGCCTCAAACCCTTCAGCCGTGAGTTGGTGCGTGTCCCCTGCCGAGTCGGTGATAGGCAGTAACGCTTTCTTCGGGAGGCTGTCGTCTTTTCTGCCAAAACCTGTCTTTGCGTTGAACATCCTCATCATGACAAGCCGCCTTTCGCCGATTTCCTGAAGCTCCTCAATTGACGTGTCCCAGCCAGTAGCGTATTTGCATAAAAGAATCAAGTCTTCCGGCCCGTATAGCTGCCACGCAGGGCCCCATACGAACTGGCAGAGGCACAGCGTGTCCATCATGGAATAGAATTTTTGGGTGACGAACGCGAACTTCGCCTTGTTGTCGTCGAGTATGCCGTATCCGTCCACTTTTTCGAATTTGGCGAGCAAATTTGGCCATGCCCAGTTTTGGTCGTCCTCCGGCGCCATCAGCGCCGGGTCGTGCTCGGATGACTGATGGTCTGCCCCAAAGTTGTTAACAGCGTAGTTCACCGCTAGGTTTGGCTTGAACTGCACCATGTGAGCCGGCCATTCCTGCCCTTTGGTGGCAACCACAAGGTCTTCGGCTGCCTGGCCAAAAGCTTTAGCCGCCAGTGCGCTCCCCTCGGCCAGCAAATTGCCGATCCCAGCTTCCCTGTACGCGATTTTTTTAATAAGCGCACCAAAGGATTTCCCGTTGCCGAATTTCAAATCAATGCCGTCTGTGTCGTTGGCTGTGAGGATGCCCTTTTCATAGCATTCCATCGCCCAAGCTATGGTCGCCCCGCAGGATATGGTGTCGATTCCGTACATGTTGCAAAGCTGGTTTGCTAGGCAAATGTCCTCTAGGTTCGAGTTGCCGCAATACGAACCAAAAGTCGAACAAGTTTCGTACTCGGGCCCGCCGAATTTCGGGTCGACTTTGCCTTCGATCTCCACTACGCCTTTGCAGCGGACGGCGCAACCGAAGCAGGTGTCCCTTTCCTTCAGCACGGTTTCCGTTATTGTGGTGCCGGCAGTGCTCTGCCAATCGTCCATGATGCCTGCCTCCCAGTTGAAGCTCGGCAGGAAGCCTTCTGCCGCGTGGGCGTCCACGCAGATCGCGGAGCCGTGCAGGGCCGTGTCCACCATGGTTTGGTTTGCTGCAATCCTTTCCTTGACGTTCCCGGTCAGGGTCTTGAGCCCCTCCTTGTCGAAGGGCTTGGGCATCTGCTGGCGTTTGACTACCAGAGCCTTCAAGTTCTTGGAGCCCATCACAGCCCCTGTGCCGTTTCTGCCGTTCGCCCTGCTTTTCATGTGGATTATTGCAGCGTACTTGACTAGGTTTTCCCCAGCCGGGCCGATGATCGATGACTCCGTCTTTTCACCGCTAAGCTCCCTTGCGATGGCTTCCTCCGCTTGGTCCGTAGTCATACCCCAAAGCTCCCCCGCGTCTTTTATTTCTACTTTTTCCTTGTCGATGTAAAGGTAAACCGGCGCGTCGGCCTTCCCGGTAATGACGACAGAAGCGTACCCGCTTGCCGCTAGGTGCGCGGGGATGAAACCTCCGACCTGCGAATCTCCGGCGGTTCCGGTAAGCGGGCTCTTTGTTGTCACGCACATCCTGGAAAGTCCGCTAACAGGAAGCCCCGTAAGCGGCGACACCGAAAAGATCAGCATGTTTTCCGGCGTAAGCGGGCCTGCTGCCGGATACATCCCTTTCAGCATAAGGTACATCCCAAGCGCGGAGCCCCCCGGGTATTTCCGCCAGGTTTCCGCATCCAGCTCTTCTGTCCTTGCAGTTCGTTCAGTCAAGTCAACGTAAAGTATTTTTGCGTTTTTCCACACCAAAAATTCCTCCTTTCGAGGCAGCAGTCGCGGCGTTTCACCTTTTAGTTGTTCATTTTCATCACACATACAAGCATATCACAACTATCGACTTTGTCAACGGCTTGCCATAAACTTTGGCGGGTTTTCGGTTTTCGCGTTGCCACAGGCAGTGACATCGCCCCCCCACTTGACTCCGTGCCAAAACCAATGTAGAATTAAGTTGATGAAACTGCTCAAAATGAAGAGAACCGTTATAGCCGCCCTGGCCTACGGGTGCAATACTGCCCATCAAGACTACAAATGGAAAAACGTTGCCTATGAATTCATCTCTACACAAAAACAGCTTGACAGCGCAATAGGGTGGGACGGCAGTATGAGCTGGAACTTGCTAACAGGGGAACCCAAGCGGGCCAGTCATCAAGAGTATTTCGAGAGTTCGCTTATCGATACAATTAACAAATGGACGCCAGAAGGACAAATATTATATCTGAGAACAACATATCATCATAACAAAAGATATCTGAATTACTGGTACAACGTCGATAGGATAACTGTTCAAAAGTACAACCCTTAACCCTACATAGAACAATGTTGCCATTAACATTTGCGTTTTGAGCTGGTATAGTTTATGAAGAGGGAATATAGCACACGAAACGGAGGCACAGAAACGCATGGTTTACAGGTACGACAAGACGCCGATGTCAGGAAAAATCGACGACTATGAAGAATGCCTGCTGCTGCACAAAGTCGACGAGACGGAATGGGAACCTTGTTGGAACAAACTGGTGGACGAGCACCACTACCTGGGTTTTGACAGCTCGTTCGGAGGCAGGGTCAAGTACGTCGTGACGTTGGGGCACCGGATCGTCGGGGCGGTCAGCTTCTGTTCGGCGGTGTACCAGCTGGGCCCCAGGGACGCCTACATAGGCTGGGACGGCGAAACGAGGGCCGCAATGCTGCCGCGCCTCGTGAACAACAACCGGTTCTTGATTTTGCCGTGGGTCTCCATAGCGAACCTGGCGTCGCGGATACTGTCGGCGAGCCTCCGGCAGCTGCGTACGGACTGGGAAAAGCAGTACGGAATGGCGCCGTGCAAGGTGGAGACGTTCGTGGACAGGGGGAAATACCTGGGGACATGAACAGCGATTAATAAAAGTATAATC
>Ga0082212_10005142_pt1 | contig 17938 bp, 13 predicted proteins | sample TergutNt197P3_FD_71548 | JGI IMG/M metagenome (GOLD analysis project Ga0082212, IMG submission 71548) | Neocapritermes taracua P3 segment gut microbial communities from Petit-Saut dam, French Guiana - Nt197 P3 | ecosystem: Host-associated > Arthropoda: Insects > Digestive system > Gut ...
CGAGATTATCGTACTCGTAGGTGTGAATTGTGCCGTTTTGGTCACGCTTTCCAATCCGCTCACCGACACGATTGTACAAAAATTCGACACGGTCAACAACCCCGTCGGTGCCAGCACCTAAACTGGTGCCGTCAGTGTCATCGCTGTCGGGATAGATTTCGGCAGCGAGCTAAATCGTTGCGGTAGGCAAGCGGCGTTGTCCAACCCTTGGCGGTGCCATAGGCGTACTTCGTGATCTGATCGCCGGTGGTCGGATTCTTTGCCGTGAGCAATGCAATCTGTCCCGACGGATGATAGGTCATTTCGACCGTTACGTTCTGATCGGGAGTCGAAATCGAAATGACTCCGGTGCCGGTGTAATTGGCAACGGTTTTTGTCGTCCGACCGAGTGCATCGACAAAGGTACGGTGATCTTTTCCGGCGGGATCGATGGCTCTATATGCCCTGCCAGTCAACGAATCGTACTTCGTTTCGGTGATGAGAACAGTATCGCTTCGGGCGGGAACGGTCGCGGGACGCGACAGTGCCGAACCGCCATTGGTGCTGGTGCGTTCAAATTTTCTCCCTGCGCTCCGCTACGGTCGAAATGACGACCTATTTGGCAAACTTGCAATCGGACTATACACCCGTTGGTACCGTAATTCGCCGTTGACAATCACTGCAACGCATGGTACAATACGCGCTCAAATTACAGAGGCATTTTCATGAAGCGTTTCGTTTACATCGTGCTTGTTTTTACATTGTTTGTCGGATGTTCGGCAGAAATGGACACTGACTTTTCTGTTAAGGAAACATTCCCTGATGGCTCCTCCATTGTTGTACTGAAAGATCGAACGGGATATCGCATGGAAGCCGCCTTATCGCCCGACGGCAAGAAGGTTGTTACGACGTTGGATGGAACCGTCCGCATTTGGGACAGCGAATCAGGAAAAGAATTGAAAAAAATTCGAACAAATATGTCCAGCGTTACTTTTTCGCCGGATGGGCAAAGGATTGTAGAAAATGGATATAACAGTGTTATCACAATCTTGGATGTCCATTCGGGAAAAAAGTTGAAAACTATAAATGGTATCTATGAAGGAAACATAGTTGATGCCGATAGCCTGGTGGCTTTTTCACAGGATGGTAGAAGAATTGCCATTGAAGCACCCGGCGCAATAATCCGAATTTTGGATGTCAATACTGGAAAAGTATTGCGAAAATGGAGGGGGGACCATGACAGACACGATTCTATTTTTTTCTCACCGGATGGCAAAAAAATTGTTGCGGGACGACGGACTATGTCAACTTTTGTTGTCTATAACATAGACTCCGGCAGAGAATTGCTGAGATTGGAAGCAAAGTGGCATGGTTTCTGGTCCGTTGTCTTTTCACCGGACGGACAGAAAATTCTTACAATAGAAGGCGGAAGACCAGAAGTTGCAACCTGGGACATCGACTCAAAAAAGGAGTTACAAAGGATAAGATTAGGTGCAAGAAGTATTGGAGACCCAGACGTTAGCTTTGCTACATTTTCGCCGGACAGGACACAGATTATTACGACGAGGACAAGGGCACGCACACTTGAACCCGAAGCCGAAAGACCGTACGAGATCACAGGACATATCTTTCAAGTCTGGGATGCTAATTCGTGGGAAGAGTTGCATAAATGGGAGGAACCGGGATGTGAGGGTTCGTTTTGTTATTTTTCTCCTGATGGGGCAAAATTTGCTACTGTAAGTATCAATTTTCTTGAAAAACTTAGCCACGGCTCTGAAATGACCAAACATACCTTCCGAATTTATGATATCAATTCAGGAAAGAAATTGAAAGAATTGGAATGGCCTGACGATGCCTTGTTTTACTCTCTCGTTTTTTCACTGGACGGGGAGAAATTGACAGCAATAGGTAGGAGCCAACCAGCCCCAGATGTAGATTCCAATATAATCGTCCAAACTTGGATTTTGGAATAGAGTTGTTCCATAACCTCCTTCGTCCGTTTTAGTCTTGTTTTGCGGTGCGAAATTGGTTACTATACCATAGTCTGTCCGTCTTGCTTGATTGTGTTCGGTCGGTTATTTGAACCGTATGCGACACACGCTTACCATTTTGAACTGTTTTTTGCCACGACGGTATTCTGCCCAATGGAACACGCATGCCTCATTGAGCAGATCTCCGCCTGAACGACCATCCCAAGCGAACGACTCGGTCGTTAAACATGAAGATAAAAAGGGAAACGCACAACTTTGCGAGTGAATCCGTTCCCCTCAACCCAACAACCGGTTGCCCGATTCTGGCGGTTTGAAGGTCGTTTGATCATCAAACCGCTCCGATTGTACGCTTTTGTGGCGGCATAGTCAAGGGCAAAAACCGGTATAACCCTATTTTTCCTATGACTATCGTATCACAAAAAGACGTATTGTTTGCCAAAGTGCAGGAATTTGACGTTGCTCAGCGAACGGTTGATCGGGTGCGATCTGAAATGCACTGCATCATTGCCGTGCTGCCGGGTGAAGAGCAGTCGAAAGAAGCCGGTGTACCGTCTACGTCTGCCGAAAATCTGTATGGCGTTGCACGAAGCCGCAATGACGAGTGTAGTGAAGAACTGCTCCACTATGCTCAGCTGGATGATAGTCTCGGCAATAAACGGAGCCGTCCTGTGGTGCTTGGAAAACACAAACCGACAGTTGCCTGTCCCAAATTGTTGCCAAAACCAGCAGCGAAGCGGATGAGTCGTATGGAAAAGAAGGCAAGAATCCAAGAAGCACTGCTTTATCATGTGGCAAATCCGCATCTGACTCAAGCACAGGCGGCACTACACTATGGGTTGGAGCCAAAGGCACTCTCCCGTCCCTACGCCAAAAAGTTGAAAGAAACACTGCTTTCAAAGCGTGATAAGCCATCGAAGGCGGTGGCGGACGACTATCTCTACAACGAAAAGCGGTAAATCGCTCGTTGGTGTTTGAAAAAATAGTGGTTCTGCGCTGCCGGTGCGCCTCTTGGCAACGATCTCAAAACAGCCCTCATTCCCCCTGCCGCCGCGTCTGTCAAAATGGGGTATTTAGGTGGATTTTTACGGCAAATTTTTCCCTTATTTTCCCTTAAGTTCCCCTTTTTTCCCTTATCTTCCCTTAACGGGTGGGAACGGGAAAATATGGTTTTGGTGTAACTCCTTATTCTGTAAGCATTTTCGTCATTTTTTCCGTTTTTCCCGCCCCGTTTTCCCTTATTTTCCCTTAATAAGGGAACTCAAAAACAGAATTTTTATTTTTTTAACTGCTTATTACATAAGGAGTTAAAACATTCTTCCCTTAAAAATTTTCCCTTATTAAGGGAAATCGCCCCTACTTGTAGAGGGCTACTCATTGCGGGTACCCCAAACAGCCGTCAGGAAAAATCCTGACAGTTTTTGACCACCGGCATGATACCTTGCCGTCAGAACATTTCAACCACCATTACAGACATGCGAATTTTACTCACTGGAAAACATGGACAGCTCGGCTGGGAACTTCACCGGCAACTGGAGCGGGATTACGAAGTCATTGCGCTTGGTCGTGAGGATATTGATTTCCGCGACTCCAAATTCATGCTCTCCATGTTGAGAAGTCTACCAAAATGTGACTTGATTGTCAATGCGGCGGCATATACCGACGTGGACAAAGCGGAACGCGAACCGTTCCTTGCAGAGGCGGTCAATGCGGAAGCACCCGCACTTCTGGCAACAGAAGCAGATCGGCGGGGGATTCCGATGATCCACTTTTCGACCAACCATGTGTTTAGCGGACGATGGCGGAAGTCGCCTTATCGGGAGACGGATCACCCAAATCCTATGTCTTGTTATGGTCGGACAAAGTTGGAAGGGGAACTCCGCATCAAAAACATATTGGAAAAGCATTTGATTTTTCGGCTTTCCGGTCTGTACGGCATCCGCCGCAGGAATTTTTTCACGACGATGCTCTCTCGCAACCGTAGTGGAATTTCCCCGCGTATTGCGAACGATCAGTTCGTCTCGCCGAACTGGGCACCATTGGTTGCCGAAGTGGTGGCGTATGCCATCAAACGGCTCCTTCAAGATGACAGAATCCCTTGGGGAATTTATCACTTATCGGGAGGCGGCAGTACGACTCCGTATGAGTTTGCCCGGTTGATTTTTGGAAAAATCCGCCAAGTCTGGGGCGGCAACGTGTTGTTTCCGACTCCCAGTGCGTCGAGAGCATTGCGAGTCTCTGCAAGACGACCCAAATATTCCGTACTCGATTCGACACATTTCAACGACACTTTTCATTATGCTCTGCCCGGTTGGTACGAACAATTTCTGTACTTTTTCGGAGGATTGCAACCTAACCTTTAACCCACACAAGAATTTTCACCGGAGACGAGATGTTCCCAACCATTAACAGAACCCTGAACATTCTCGTTTTCCGGGAAGATTCCCAACCTTTCAAAAATATCATGAGAACGCCATTATTTTTCCTTTTACTCCTGCTGTGTTGCACAAATAGTGTTGCGCAAGAATTAACAGGTCCCGACCACACTTTTTCGGGAACGCTCGCTTCGTTCGAGATCATTCCTGCCCAAGAAGCGTCGTGGCACATTGTAACACCGTCATCGGACACGGAAACTTATCAAGTCGATACCGGTTCAGCAAAACTATATTTTGCGAGTCCTGTGCCGGGACGTTATACCGTCGTTGCCGGAGTCGTTGTCGATGGCAAACCAAAACTCCTCGTCAAGACGTTTGTCAATGGCGAAGAGGATGCCAAGCCGATTCCAGTGCCGCCTATCCCTCCGACAACGTCATTGGAAACGTGGATCAAGACACAAACACCGGACTTGGTGAAGAGTAACAATCTGGTTTCGGAATCCAGACTCGTTGCGGAGTGCTTTGAGCAAATTGTCCTGCGGATCGACGAGGGAAATATCAAAACCGCCCAAAATGCCCGAACGCAATTGCAAATTGCTCTGACGGCAACACTGGCGAAAGCCTCGCCGACTGCCGTAACCGACTGGACTCCGTTTCTGACGGAATTGAGCCGTCGGCTGGAAACAGAACTCGGGGATAAGATTGATGATCTTGTAGCGGTAAAACGGGTGCTTCAAAACGTGTGTGATGCATTGAAATCGTTCTCCACGTTGACGGCACCAATTCAAAGTATCGACACACCGAACAATCGGGGAACGCAGAACCGCCTTTTCCGAAACTTGCTCGCAAACTGAACAAGGCAAATCACAAAACATCACAACTTTTTCATACGAGGAACAATCATGACCATTTATCCTAACGAATATCAATTCACGGAATCCAAGTACCCTGTAAGCAATGCCGACTCCGGTTTTGTCAAGAGAACGAAACCGTTTACATCGGTCGTTGCCATCGCGACGAGAGATTCGGCAAGATATATCCAAGAACTGATCTGCCATAACTTCCTTGTCGGGTTCGACCGCATCTGCATCGGACTTGACCATCGAACGTCGGACAATACTCTGGCAAAAATCGAAGCACTGCCTCCTGCGGTATTGGAAAAGGTTGTGGTTTCGATCAACGCCTCTTCGGGAGAAGTTTGTGTGTGGCAGGGACATTGGTACGACACGATTGCAAGGGAGTATTGCGGCACCGCAGAGTGGCTGGCAACGTTTGACGATGATGAGTATTTCTACGATTCGCAGCATCGCAATATCAATACTATTCTGAATTCGCTTCCAACGACTACGGGATGTGCATTGATTCCCTGGCTCGTGTTCGGGCATAGCGATCATATTTTATCACCGCCGACCGGCACGACACGGCTGGAGTATTTTACTTCTGTCTATGACCCGCCCCCGTTGCGTGAGGAATACAAGTCCATTGTTCGGTTTAACAATATCAACATTGACGACTGGTATGGTATCCATTTTCACCGGCATACCGGAGACGCAACAACGCTCAATAATGAGCCGGTGTTGCATCGGGAAGATTGGGATGCTGAAGTTGCCAATTACGATACGTGTTTAGCCCATTACATGTGCGGCTCCATGGAAGACTATGTGGTCAGGTGCAAAAAGTGGCTGGATCGTTTTCCGGGTAAGCCGCAAGCAAACGCTGGCGGTGTGAAGTATTTCATGGAACGGTTCGACATGACCGGCAATGATACACGGATGTCAAGTTATGTCCATGAATTAAAACAACTTTTAGCCCAATGTAAGTAATATCACCAACAACTCAAAAATTTCCTGAAAAGATGTATTCGAATCTTTTCATACAAGACTTAACCCCGCATCGGAGAACAACTATGACGACCACATTTACTGAACATCCCTTTCTGCTCGCCGACTGGCTCCCAGAAAGCCATGCCGACTCCGGTTTTGCTTTGTGGAATGACCTGCAAACTCCTTACAACGAGCATGAGCAGCGAGAAACGACCACACAACCACTTGTGGTGCCGTGGAGTCAATTCGAGGCACGAGTCATAGCACAGAAAAAGGTTCGTGATTCCTTGCGGAATCAAGGATTTTGCTTTTTCCCCTGGGTCATTGCCGAGCATTTCAAATTGGGCTGGCACGATTTTAGTCAAGGCAGTCGCGGCTCCTGTGCCGGATGTGCGACGAATCATGCCGTCAATGCGATGCTGCTCACACACCTTGCCGACGGTTATAAGTTTCGGTACAAGCGGTTCAATCCGTTTCCGACTTGGGAACTCGGCAAAAAAGATGCTGGGATTCGTGGCGAAGGAGCATCCCTTTCGGCAATGCTCACATGCGCCAACAAGCGCGGCATGTTCGATGTGGAAAAGGTCGGTACCTACGACACATCCCTGCGTACTCCGCCGAAATACACCGATGAGCTGCTTGCTGACGCAGAAAAATGCCAGATCGGAGCCTGCTACCTCGGACATTTTCGGGGGCGGGACCTTGCCCGTATAGTGTTCGACTGTGTGGCAGCAGGGTTTCCCGTGACATTCGGCAACAGCATTGCTGTTTCGAAGGATGTGAAATACGTCGGCAACATCAAAACTGCCGTTAATCGAGGCAGTTGGATGCATGCAACGGCACGAGTCGCTTACCGAAAAGAGGCGGACAGCACCGAATACATTGCCCATCAAGGCTCATGGGGCAAATACTGGGAGGTCGGCAAGTACGAAAGAGAGCCCGCCTCGATCATCTGGGAAAGTTTTGACACTTTTGCCGCACTGTGCGGCGGCAGGTATGCCGACGCATTTGCGATTTGCATGGTCGAAGGGGATTTTTTGGAAATGAAGAACTTTGATCTTGCGCCGATCAAGATTACTCAATCTTAAGGAGCCATTTACACGTTTTTGAATTGGAGAATTTATTATGAAAGAATTTTTAGACCCCCATGTGCTTATACCGCTTGCCGTGATTGTCGGATCGCTTTCGACGGTAGCGATTACGCTCATCATTGTTTTGCGCGACAAAATATCGAATGTGCATGTCTCACGCACCGGATTTGAAATCCGCACAGATGATGTTCCGGTTTGGAACAGGATCGAGGATAAGATTGACCGGATCGACTCAAGTACATGCAAAACGATACGGAAAGCGACGACGGCACTGATGATCCTCGATATTGAAAAAAACGGCATGTCCACTGAGGCAATGCTCATCAATGAGAAGGCGAATCAGCCGTTGGTTTATGCGGCGTATGAAAATCATCATACACGAGAATTGGACGCAGATGCAGATGCCTACCTTGCGGACAAAGCCAGCGACATCTTCGCGGCAGTTCGGATTGGCGAAACGCATTTTCCTGAATTGACCGAAGAGAACTCCAATGCTTTTGCATGTTACTGGTTCAAAAAGGTACTTTTGCCGAATCTTCGGCGAGCGTGTGTTGAAAAAGTGGCGTACTACACGTCGCAACTTGAACGAAGTGCGGCAAGTAACACCATCAAAGAAATGCTGATCGTGCGCCGAAAGAAAAATGAAAAATACATCAAACGTATCGATGAGCTTGCAGTACGCCAAGACATTGCGGAGAAATCATCCATTTTTTATCCGGTACAAACCAAGCGAGGTGAATCATGAATCAAAGTATTGTCAAACGGAGTTATCACTACACACGGGCGTTGTACCGCTGGGTTAAAGCGGGGCGACCGGTACGTAGCGAAGAGGAAATCGAGCGGATTTTTGAAACCTGCTGTAAGCCGTGTGAGGCTTACGATGCCCAAAGTTCCGTATGCAGTCATTGCGGCTGCCGGGTGAACCTTATGAAAGCGGCACCGCTCAACAAGATCGCAATGGCGACAGAAGAGTGCCCCGCGGAAAAATGGGGGGAAAACAAAGAATAGAGTTGCACCCGAACAATTCTATTTTCCATTCCAATCGGGATTTAACATAAAGGAGACGATGATGACGAACAACACAGCAAAAAACAATCAACCCCTAGCGACAAGCGAAAACACAGCATTTGTAACCATTGCGGCATATAAAGATTACGAGACCGTTACAGCGGCTTTTCGTCAATCCGCCGAGAACAATGGCGTTCCGATCACTTTGTACGATACAGATATCGCATGGCAAAATTTTTACGTCAATAAAATCGAAAGGCTCTATGAACATTTAACACGGCTTCGCGGCACAGGAACAGAGTTTGTCTTTTTTCTCGACAGTCGGGACGTGGTATTCATTGACCCTCTCGATGTGATTTTGACAAAATTCAATGCGATCAACGATGGGCGGATGATTTTCAATCAAGATGCCCTCGGCAAGATATGGCCCAGCCATAATGACTCTCTTGCTCTTGCGATTGAAGAGGCGACGGAATCGAAATACACCCGCCTAAATGCGGGCATGTACGCCGGTGGTCTGGAAACCATTTTGAAAATCCAAAAGCTTGCCATTGAGATGCGGCAAGAATTGAAAAATGAATCTCCTCGTTCCGGCATACTGGAAACGCTTCATCGGGAAATCGGAGCAAGGCATTGTGATGACGATCAGCATTTGTACCAAATTTGTTTATCGTACCACCCGGAGTTGATTCGGATCGACAGCGATAAAGAACTTTTCGCTGTGATGAGGGGCTATCCCAAAAACCTTCGGGAATGTTCCGATGATCCAGAACGTTTCGATGTCATCAATAATGCCGCAATTGTCCATTCCCCTTGGATGTCCAGTTGCCAAGAATGGGACGATTGGGCATTTCAAAAACGATGGGAGCGATGATTTTTTCAGATCGGGTCCGCAACAATACTTTACCCTAACAACACTATGACACTGTCAAACCAATCACATCGAGTTCAAGTCCCCGGTTTGGAAATCAATATTTCCTACGGTTGCAATCTCAAATGCGAATACTGTACCCATCTGGGACGATTCATGAAGGGGATTGTTCCGTTGGAAGAACTCCTGCTGTGGTACCGGACGTGGAATTCAAAAATCCGTCCGCACAGCATCCGGGTCTTGGGAGGCGAACCGCTTTTGCATCCGCACTTGGAATCCATCCTGTACGAGACGCGAAACCACTGGCAGGATTCCCGTATCGAACTGATCACCAATGGATTGTTATTTCCAAAGATGGGGGCAGCCGTGTTCGCAGCACTCAAAGAAATCGAGGCTGACGTGACGGTATCGAAGCATTACGATGACCCGCATTACGATCAGATGTTCGAAGCAGGACTTGAATCTTTGCGAAAACATGGAATCAAACTGCGTGTTACGCACAGTAATCGGTATTGGATGAAGTGTTACCGCATTGATGGGCAGGGATGCGCCGTTCCTTATCAGAGTGACCCGGCGAAGGCTTGGAAAATCTGTTATGTCAAAAACATTTGCACAACACTTATTGACAACTGTCTCTATCGTTGTCCGCAACTCGGATGCTATTCCTACGCGGTCAAAAAGGGATTTGTCCCGTTTGAGGCATGGCAAGCCGTCCTCGATTACAAACCGCTCACATCGGACTGTACGCAAGAGGAACTCGAAACGTTTATGAAGAGCGGGGCGTGTGAGCAGTGCAGTATTTGTCCCGAAGAATTTCAGTATGCCGACATGTATGAAAAAATCAACTTGTTCGGACTTCCCTTAACCAAAAACCTTTTTTGTGGAGACCCCAACGATGACAAAACCTAGAATCAAAATCCTACAGTACATGCACGGCACGCAGGAGCATTTTCTGTGGAGCGAGTGGATCAACCGCCGTTACTGTGAACGGCATGGCTACGATTACGTTGTCCGGCATGACGAACCGAGAAGCGACCGGCACGTCTGTTGGCACAAAGTCCCGCTCTGCCTCGAAGAACTCCGTGACTGCGATTATCTGCTATTCGTTGATGCGGATGCGGTGTTTTACAGCCATGAAATGACGATTGAAAACGAATTGATCCAGAACTTAGGGGACAAGTTGGTATTGATGCCTGCTGATTGTGGACGTGAATCCGAACGATGGAACCCAGCGTTGCCAAACACAGGCGTGATGTTGTTGAAAAATGATCCACGAGTACGGGAGTTTCTGGCGGACTGGGATCATGTCACCGACAAAGAAGAAGAGCCTCGATGGAATTGGCCCCCTACGCAACTTGCCCTTTGGCATCATGTGTTGCCGAAGTATAAGGACATTGTAAACACCGTTGTCAATTATTACTGTGTTCACGGTCGCTATGGGCAATTCATCCGGCACTTTTATCTTTCCTCTGACGAGGAACGAGTCGCTTCGATGAAGACAATCCATTCTCGCCTGATTTCGTCCGATGGCGATATGGTGCGAGAGAAACCGATGATCAAGATCGTGCAATATCATTGGGGAGAACAGAACCGTTCCTACGCTTTCAACCAGCAGATCAATGAACTGTACTGCCGGAGACATGGCTACGAATACGTCCTCAAGACATTCCCGGCTCGTGATGACCGTTCACCCCATTGGGCAAAAATCCCAGCGATGCGAGAGGAACTGCATGATTGTGATTTTTTGCTTTTCATGGATGCGGATGCTTTCTTCTATAGCCATGAATTGCGTATTGAAGACGAATTGATTCCGCTTCTCGAAGACAAGCAGATCATGATGAGTGCTGATTATGTCCATGAAGGGGACAGGCACCAGCCCCACAAACCCAATACTGGAGTTATCCTCGTTAGGAATACTGAAAAAACCGCCGAATTCCTACGTGGGTGGGATGCAACGAGTGAACAACCCGGATTGGAGCATTTTCGTTTCAATCTGTTCCATGAACAAGAAACCTGTTTCCGAACCGTTTGGCAGAAGTATGCAGAAGATGTCAAACTACTGAAAGACTATTACCGAATGAATTCCGTTCACGGCATGTACATCCGGCACTTCATGGGAAGACCGGAAGAGTATCGTCTGCGGTATCAGGAAAAATTCCTGCATCACCGCATGCAATCCTCTCATGAAAACCGGAAGGCCGCGATGCCTCAAAAGAAATGGAAATGGGGGATCGGTGTCTTAACAACGACACACCGGACAGGGGGAATGCTCGCAAGAACATTGGAAAGTTATCGCGGCTCCGGATTAACTCCGCCCGTTGTGTTTACCGATGCGAACCAAAACGGCGGATTATGGAATCTTCACCGTGCCTTGAAAACACTCACAGAAGAGTCGCCCGATGCCGATGCGTACATGATTATCGAGGACGATGTCCTTTTCTCAAAAGACATACGGGAATATTTGGAAACAGAACTCTGGCCCTCGGTGAGCGAACATGGCTGCATCTGTTCGATTTTTACGCCGACGATTTACGCTTCGGACACACGCTGGCATGCCGAGAACCGAGGCAGCGGGACGTGGATGTCACAGTGCCGGATTTACCATCCGCTTTCAGCGAAAAAATTTGTTGCCGACCTTGAGAACGATACCCGCATGCAAAAAAAATGTCGGCAAATTGATGCCGCCGTTGGCGGGTGGGCAGAAAGCAATGGAGTCAACATCTGGTTCCATAACCCCAGTCTCACGCAACACATCTCCCCCAAAAATACCTCGTATGAGACGAACCGCTTCTTGGATGCCCGAGTCGGTTATGCACGGGATTTTATCGGAGAAAACCGGTCGATCCGTGAATACTGGACAGAATTCGGAACGGCACCTCGCAAGAAACGGCTACTGCCCCATTTGGAAATCGTTGCCAGAGTGAATTCGCTGGGAGAAGGAGTTCAGTTCACGCCGGAAATGGCGATGGAGCTCGCCCGTAAACTCGATCAGTACAACTGTGATGTTGGGGAAATATCCTTTGTCGGCGATGACCTTCTCGCATGGCAATATGCCGGGCGGTGTGTTTATCCGCTCCGTATCACCGGGAAAATCATGCGGGCAAAAATGACAATCTCGTTGACAAAAGAAGTCAACTTGAAACCTTATGAACTGCTTTTCGATGCGATTGACATTGCCGATGACGGTACTCAACCGCACCTGATCGAAAAATATCCGCATTGTACACGGGTCGTCAAGAATCGGGCTATCACCGAATGTACCCAAGTTCCGCTGCTGTTTGGAAACGAAGTGTTCTTATGTCCCAGAGTCGGACATCAAGCGATAGCGGGGAATCATTTGGAACCTGCACTGAAAACACACCATCGTTGGACACTCGACGAGTTTTTCCAAAACTTCGATGAAATCGCTACGGAGTTCGGAAAACAGAAATCCTGTCATTCGTGCCGTAGCCCTTTACAAGAAGGTTTCTAGTGAAACTTTTGCCCTGCCAACCTTTTACTCAAACCATTAATCATTTTCAAGGAGACTTATCATGTTGCTCAATATGTTTGACCACGTTTATGTCATCAATCTGTCTCGCCGGGCGGAACGATGGGAATCTTTTCTCAAAAAGATTCCGACCGACTGGCCCTTTCGGACTCCCGAACGCTATGCTGCCATTGACGGTGGGCTGGCTTCGCCGCCCGACTGGTGGGACGGCGGAGGCGGTGCATGGGGGTGCTATAAAGCCCATCTCCGTATTTTGGAAGACTGTTTGAGCAATGAGATCAATTCGGTCTTGATCCTTGAAGACGATGCTGTTTGTGTCGATGGATTTACCGAAAAGGTTCAAGAATTTTGGAAACACCTACCGGAAGATTGGGAGATGGTCTATCTCGGCGGACAGCATATTCAAGAAAATCTTGGCTTACCCCGTAAGATCAATGAATGGGTCTATCACCCCTTCAACGTCAACCGGTGCCATTGCTATGGTTTTCGGGGACGCAGAATGCTCGAACGGGCATATAAACACCTCCAGAATTTTGCCGACTGGAAAGTGCTGCATCACGTCGATCACTATCTCGGCGAACTGCATAAGCAGATCAAAACCGGGTTTTACGTCCCGAAAGAATGGCTTGTGGCGCAGTCCGAAGGGAAGAGCGACATTTGCGGTGCAGATTTACAGTTACGATTATTTCCCGGTTCCGAAGAGACTTTGACACCGGCGATTGAACATCCCTGCTGCGCCGTGATGGGTACCTATTTCAGTGGGATCAACACACTTGCCGGTGCCATGAAAGAACTCGGAATGTTCCTCGGCAGGGATTTGGGAATAGTACCTCCTGATCAACCGCACTATTTCGAGGAGACGTATCTCGGCGACATCTGCCGGAATTCCTACTCGGAGCCTTGGCTCGAAGAGCAAAGACCGCAGATTGACCGAATCAATCATCTCCGCCGCTGGGCAGGACTCCAGTGCAAGGACTTGTCCCAAGAGATAAAGTTGATTTGCGGAAAACATCCGATGCTCTCCCTCATGGGTGAAGAGATACTGGAAGCATGGAAAGAGCCGAACGGTTACAAACCGAAGTTTATCAGTGTCGAACGTGATATTGATGACTGTTACGAATCAATGAAGAAAGTGTCGTGGTGCTGGCACCCCAGTGCCGCCAAACATTCCTTCAATCGCTTGGCAGAAGCTCGCGAAGATTTTTTTACAAAACATCAGCCGCCCCTGCTGCGCATTGTTTATGAGGCAATGAAAGCAGAACCGGAACGGGTGATTACGGAACTGTGCAATTTTTTGCAACATGTCCCCACGCCGCAACAGCGGCAAAATGCCCTGACGTTAATCAGAGAAACGAACGATGATTGCTGTTTTGTCAAAGAAGATAGCAAGCAACCCGTTCAACAAAACCGTATGTCGTCCTCAAGTCAGTTGAGAAGTTCTCGTGACGTTTCTGTGGAACATTGTATTTCAGAAATGTTCCTTGAAAAGAATCAAGAACTTCCACGAGCGAAAAGGAATGGACATACTCCCCCGTCACGCGAAAAGCACAATATGCAAAGGAACAAGCGTTGATTCGGGCTTGTGTGCCCTGAGTGGGCTTCCTAATCAATCGCTGACGGTTATTTTGACGAATCAAAAACCAAAATTGTTTTCATTCAGATGGTTCTGCGAAAGCGGGTCTGCATGAAAACGAAAATCGCGGAAATGGTTTCGCGATTCATTTAACCCGTTGATCCCCTTTGGGATCGACAAAACCTTTTATAAGGAGAATTTTTATGTCAAGTTCAAGTTATTACAGTAGTAGCGCAAGCAGTTGGAGTTATTCATCCAGCAGTTGGTACAGTTCATCGAGTTCGTATGCGTCGAGCAGCTCAAGTAGCAGTTGGTACAGTTCGTCGAGTTCGTATGTGTCAAGCAGCTCAAGTTCCTCCAGCAGTTCTAGTTCGTCAAGTATCTACAGCTCGTCGAGTGATGAACCGTCCTCGTCAAGTTGTTCATGCAATACGAGTTGCCCTGATGGTTGCAATTTCCCGGACAATCCATTCACTGCCTTCCCCGTCAGGTATCATGACGGTCAGATTCAAATGGATGTGAAGGATATCGAATTGTCGGATGGTGCCGTACCTGTCGTCCACAAACGCAAGTACGACAACCTGCGATTCGACGAGACAGGACAGAACGGTTTCGGCTGGCAAGTCAATAAGCTGCCCACAGCAGGGCGTTTTGAGGAGGGATTCCGTGTCGAATTTACGAAAGACGAAAGCGTGCGTTTTTCTTTGAAACCGGATACGCAGGGAATTTACGCTGCCCGTGACCTCCGTCCAGATACATTGAAAATCGATTCCGTTGCGAAAACATTCCAAGTCACCCGCAAGAACGGCACCGTCTGGACATGCAGCAATGATTCCGCAGGAAGTGTTCCGCAAGGGTTGCCGATCTCTGCTATCGCAGAAAACGGCAAAGCAACAGAGTTCGCTTACCAAAACCGTCAGCTGAGCAAAGTGGTTGCAAAAGATCAGGCGGGCAAAACTCTTGCCGAATTGGAGTACGTCTACAATTCGGAAGGATTGCTCGCTGCTATTACGTTGCGGCAAAGCAGCGGCAATGTCCTGAAACCGGTCGAACGAGTTCTTTACTCCTATTACACGGACAAAGACGCTTGTGGAAATGCCGGTGATCTCAAGACTGTCGTTACGGAAACGGCAATCAATGATTCGTGGAAGGCAATGGAAACCTACGGCTACCGCTATTACAAAGACGGCGAAGTGAACGGTACTAAACATGCGATGAAGATGGCATTCTTCCCCGCCGACTTCGAGTTCGCACAAAAATCGGGCGTGGATTGTTGCCAAGTCTCCGATTCGGAAGCACTGGAGTACGCAACGAAGTATTACGAATACGATGCCAAACAGCGGGTGATTCTGGAACGGGTGGACAGGAACCGGAAACTGATCACATTGGAGTATACCGAATATCCTGACACCAAGGATCGGAATGCCGTGCATCGTAAAACGGTGGAGACCGGTGCCTTCGGAGAGCAGAATATCGTATTCACCAATAGTCACGGGCAAGTCCTGCTTCGTGAAGAGGTCGCTCCCCCCGGAACGGAAGAGCCGTCTGTCATTTATTATTTCCGGTACAACGGCGGCGGGAAACGAACCCACAAGTATTCGGCAGGTGTTGTTCTCGGATACACTGTCGTTGCCGGTCAACAGACCACATTGGCACTTGATTTTGCGCCCGACAAGGGAAAAATCGAAATTGCCCAGTATCACGGCAATTGGTACGGCGCAAAATCGATGTCTTTCCGAAAGACACTCCAAAACGGAACAGAAGGAACTCCTATCGTTCAGGAGGAGATTCTGTACGACAACCACAACGTGAACGGAAAACCAAATTGGCGGGTCAAGCAAGATACACGTTTTGCCGATGAAGAGGCAAAGTCTGCAATCGCCACTGCGTATCGGTACGAATTGTATCCCGGAACCGACAAGGTAATGCAAAAAACGACCATTTTGCCCATCGTTCCCAAGGAACAAAACGGCACCGGTGTCGCCGCAACGATTGTCGAATGGTTCGACAAAAAGGGACGGTTGCTCTGGTGGAAACACGAACTCGGAATTATCGGTTACAGCCAGTACGATTCCGAAGGACGGCAGGTCAAAACGATCCAAGATGTGGACACGGCAAAGACTGCTGATTTCAGCGTTGAGGTTCCGAAAGGCTGGGCAACCGCCCAAGATGCCGGAAAGCATCTCGTTACCGAGTACGAGTACGATACACGGGGTCGAATGACACAAGTTCTCTATCCCCAAAACGAATCGGTCGATGAAAACAACAATGTTGTCACGGCTCGCAAGGCAAACTGGACGGTCTATGACGATGCTCGTCGCCGAACAATGCGTGCCAGCGGTTACATAACTGCCGAGGGAAAAACAGTACTCGTCAATCCGGTGTCTATCACGATTCGTGGTGTCGGTGGAAAAGTGTTAGAAGAGATTCAGTCTGCACGGGATAATGCAGAAGGACGGCTTCTTGTAACCGACGCATTCCCGCAGAGTTCCTACGTCTCTTGGACGAAGCACTTCTACGAAGGCCGCAATCGGAGGGCAACTCGTGCTTTCTCCACGATTCCGATGAGAGGGGATGGAGTGCAAGGACAGAATTACGAAGAAACTGTCTTCCTGCATGATGAATTCGGACGGCAAGATCGCACGGTTGCTCCGAACGGATTGATCACGAAGCAGAAACAGAACTGGCGTGATCATACGGTCGAAGTCTGGCAGGGCAGCGACGAAGCGAACCTGCTCCTCATGACCGAAATGATTTACGGCGGCGAAGGAAGTTGTCCGACCTGTTCCGGTCGTGGGAACAATCCTCGTGTTGTTGTGCAGCATATCGATGACGAAAAGACTCGGATCACTGAAAACGTGTATGACTGGCGAGGCAGACTCATCGAAACTTTCGGCGAAGAAGATGCCAATGGTCAGTTCGTTTCAACGAAGAATGTCTACGACAACCTCGGACGCACTGTGAAAACGGAACAATTCGTCAATGATGCCCTTTTGAGTCGGCTCGTCGCTCGAAGTGAGTCGTTTTACACGCCGCAAGGTCGTGTATGGTGCCAGAGTCAATCGGCTGCTGCCCCTATGACCGACGAACTGGTCGAAACAAAAAAATCGATGACTTGGTTCGATGCAAAGGGTCATGGAATCAAATCGCAAAGTGCATGTCAATGTACCACCAGTGTCAGCACTTACGATTCACTGGGACGTTCTGTAAAGTCCGCCGTTCTTAACAAGAAGGGAGAGGTCTTGCAGGAAACCGAGCATGTCTATGACAATATTGGCAACGTTATTCAAACGGTCTCGACCGAATTGAGTGCGACTGCCAAAAAGAACTTCTCACGAAAACAGTTCTCTGCCCAGTGGTACGATCCGATGGGACGCTCCGTTGCCAATGCTCAATTCGGTACAAACGGCGGGAAAACGTTGAAACGGGAAAAGAAGGTGCCATGTTCCGGCTTGGTAACGCGAAGAGTTTACGACTCCGAAACAGGTCTCGATGCTGCCCAAATTGATGCCGCCGGTCGAACGACCACCTTTACCTACGATGCCACGCGCCGTCGAGTGAAAGAATCGCTTTATAAGGCGGAAGGAAAGGGACGTAAACTTGTGCGGGAAACGCGGTCGCAGGTGGATAGGATTCGTGGTGTGAGCATTCAAGTCGATTCGCTCGGCAACACAACGCAGGTTATTTCGGACATTTTCGGTCGGACAATCGCCCAAATTGACGCTCTTGGCAACCGCACG
>Ga0082212_10005143_pt1 | contig 17933 bp, 14 predicted proteins | sample TergutNt197P3_FD_71548 | JGI IMG/M metagenome (GOLD analysis project Ga0082212, IMG submission 71548) | Neocapritermes taracua P3 segment gut microbial communities from Petit-Saut dam, French Guiana - Nt197 P3 | ecosystem: Host-associated > Arthropoda: Insects > Digestive system > Gut ...
ATATCGAAAAAATGCTTACAAATATTTATATTATTTTCAATGAAAGCATGGCAAAAAAACATCTTCAATTCGATGTAATTAAAGATGAAAACCTAGCCCTTAATTATACGACGGACGAACTCAGGCTGTCACAGGTCATTACCAATTTATTGTCAAACGCGGTCAAATTCACCCCGGAAAACGGTAAAATCACGCTTACTATCAATGAAGTCGGCAGAAAAGGTGATACGAGTACCCTGCGTTTTTCCGTTTCCGATACGGGCATTGGCATGACAGACGAGCAGATAAGCCGCTTGTTTACCTCTTTTGAGCAGGCCGACGGCAGTATTACGCGCCGGTTTGGCGGCACAGGTCTGGGGCTTGCTATATCAAAAACCATCGTGGAAAAAATGGACGGACGTATCTGGGTCGAATCGAATTACGGCTCAGGTTCAGAGTTTATTTTTGAGGTTACATTGCGGCTTGAATCAGAGCAGGATGTTGTATCAGGCCTTTCAGTTAGCGTGCAAAATGAAACACCCGATTTATCCGGTGTGAATATACTTCTTGCCGAAGATGTAGAAATTAACCAGGAAATTCTTATCGCACTTTTGGCAGAGACCGGTGTTTTAATTGAAACAGCCGAAAATGGTCTGGTTGCCGTTTCAAAATTCAGGGAAAATCCTGAAAAATACGATCTGATCATGATGGACATTCAAATGCCCGAAATGGACGGTTATGAAGCGACAGAAACAATACGCGCCCTGGAATTGCCCAAGGCAAAATCCATCCCCATAATCGCGATGACTGCCAACGCATTTAAAGAAGATATTGATCGCTGTTTGACAGCCGGTATGAATGATCACCTCTCAAAACCGATTGATATATCGTTTGTTATTGAAAAGCTCATCAGATATACCCCGGTTGAAAAACAGGGTAAATCCAGGTAAATTTTCTCGGGTGAAGAAGTAACCATCGTCCTTTTGTAATATTTTTTGTTTACAACCGGAAAACGCTATGGTACCATAATAGGATAAGGGTGATTTCGCCCTGTAACCTAGATAAGGAGAGGTATTGGTATGGCAATAACCGCAAGAGAAAACATGCTTCGGGTTTATAATCACCAGGAGCCGGATTATCTGCCCCTGGCGCAGGATATCCAGACTATCCGCACCATTGGACAGGGTCAGTTGTTCGCGTTAAAAGGGAACAGTTGGGTTGGCAAGAAAGAAGAAATCGACTTTTTCGGCCAAAACTGGGTTTTCGAGGAACACGCAAACGCATATAACCCCGACGCGAGTAACTACATTGTTAAAGATGTCTCCAAGTGGCGGGAGTACGTAAAAATCCCCGACTTTAGCACCATCGACATGAAAGCGAAATTCGCAGACGAGAATATTCAGCTGGATCGGGCTAATAAGTTAATCCTGGTAAGGGACCCGATTGGTATTTGGGAACGCGCCTTTTCCATGATCCGCATTGATGATCTTCTGTCGGGGCTGCTGGAAGAGCCTGAAGCCATGTACGATTTCTTCAAAGAGATGGCTGACCATAAAATTAAACTGCATAATTACTACCTGGACCACTATAAACCGGACGTTTTGGCCTTCCATGACGACTACGGTCATGGCGGGGGGCTGTTTATGTCACCGGATACCTGGCGCGCATTGATTAAACCGCATTTGCAGCGGATCATTGACAATGTAAAATCCAAGGGCGCAATGTACGAGCATCATTGCTGCGGCTATATGGTGCCGCTGGTGGATGACATCGCCGAAATGGGCGCGGTTTCCTGGAATACAGTACATGCCTGTAACGATCCGCCTGAGTGCAAGAAAAAATTCGGCAAGAAAATCGCCTTAACCGGCGGTATCCTGAACGCCTGGCTCATGGACAGCCCCGATACAACGGAAAAGCAGCTCCGCGAGCATGTCCGGGATATGTGCGCCAAAACGCTTCCGGGCTGGGTTTTTATCTCGGCATCCGCGATGAACTACAAAGAAAGAAACGATATTTGCGCCGAAGAATTACTTAACTGCGGTCAGCAGTATTACAAGGAAAAAAGGCCATTCTGAGTGACAGGTCACGGGCAGCCGTGACCTGCAACACCCTGACTCGGCGACAATCAACAAATCACTTACTGCAGTCAAGTATTATCTTAGGATACAAAGACTTGTGGAACAAGTCGAAGCTCTCGACGCTATCGCTCAGCGGCATGACCTTTCCGATAATTTTATCGGTCTGCAATCTGGGAATCAGGTTAATCGTGCGGGGCATGAGCGAATGAGTAGTGAAAACTGTCTGAATCCGCCCCTCTTTCCTGTATAAATCGTACAGGTTTAGAGGCAGCTTATAATCCCTGGGATATACGGCGAAGTATACAGCCGTGCCGCATCTTGCGAGGATTTTAAGCACAGGCTCCGCTGCAACGGTTACGCCAGACACCTCGAAAACGTAGTCGAAGCCCCTGCCATCCGTAATCGAGTCCGCAACACCCTCTATATCCTCCGCGACCGGGTCGATCGTGTACTGCGCGCCCATGTCCAACGCCAGCTTGCGTTTGGCCGGGATTGGGTCGATTGCGGTAATCTTTGTAGCTCCGGTCAGCAGCAGCATATTAAGCACAATAGAACCGATCCCCCCGACGCCCGATATGGCGACTGTCGAGCCGTGCTTGACCTCGGTCAAATCCATAGCCCGTACGGCGCAGTTGGCGGGTTCCACCAGACAGTACGCCATGAGGTCCGCGTCGTCAGGAATCTTATAGACTTTACTTACATCGACGACAGCGTACTCCGCAAACGCGCCCCTGATAACATTGTTGGTGCAATACTGAGTCTGTCCGCGTTTGCAATCGGGGCAAATACCGCAGAACGCCGACGGGGATAGGCAAACTTTGTCCCCTACGCGCAGGCCGCTGTTTTCAGTTCCGGGACCAAGCTCGACAATAGTTCCCGAGGCTTCATGCCCTAGGGGGGCCGGAGGCCTTACGTTCATAAGGCCCATGGTGACGATATGGACGTCCGTCGCACACATCGCCGCATAGGCTATTTTTATTTTCACTTCACGAAACCCGACATCCGGGACTTCGCTGTCCCGCATCTCAATCTGCCCATCTGCCACAAACCATAATTGCTTCATAATTACCACCCTTTTGTTATAGTTAGTACTCAATCACGATTTCAATCGACTTTCCGGAAATATGCATGCCAAATCACCACACGCAATAGCCGCCGTCCACCACAACCGTCGAACCCGTGGCAAAAGTCGACAAGTCGCTTGCCAGGTACATTACGCATCCTATCGTCTCATCGAGTCTCCCCGTGCGGTTCATCGGGGTCGTATCACGCATACTTTCAAAAGCCTCCGGTGGGAAGCCGGCCTCGACTTTGTGAAGGCCTGAGATAATATACCCGTAGCATACGCTGTTGAAACGGATTCCGAACTCAACATAGTCCATGGCCATTGCCTTGGTCATATGATCTACCGCTGCTTTTGTAGCGGGGTACACGATACCATAACGCGTGCCCCGGGGCTTCCTGTTTACAATCAACCCTGACATGGACGAAGTGTTTACAACGGACCCCCCGTGCCCGTTTTTGATCATCAAGTTGGCGCAAGCGCGCCCGACGAGCAGTATGCCTGTCTGGTTCACCGCTACAACCTTGTTCCAAAGTTCGATGTCCAGATTTGAGTCATCTCCGGCGAGCCCGATCCCCGCGTTATTGTGCAGGATGTTGATCGTACCGAACGCATCGGCCGTCTCCTTTACAAAAGCATCGACCGAACCCGGGTCCGAAACATCGCCGAGGACATACATTACCCTTGTCTTGTACCGGTTCCTTATCTCATCGCAGAACTGCCGGAGATCGTTCTCTTTTTGGGGGACGTCCATTAAGCAGACGTCCGCGCCTAGTTCGGCAAAGCCGGCCGCCGTGCTTCGGCCTATCCCCCCGGCCGCGCCGGTCACCAGCGCAGATTTCCCTTTCATGGACAGCATGTCGTATACGCTGCGGAGCTCGCCGATTGTCTGGGGCGTCGTTCTCATAATGCCAGTCCTCCTTTCATAAGCGGCAGGGCGTCGAACCAATATTGCATGTTGAAGGCGCTTGCCGGCGCTTTCAACTCAAGTCATGAGGCTCCATCAGCTCGATCATATTACCATCAGGATCCCGCAAGAAGACCCAGTAACCGCCGTCCTCGCGCTGCAGCGGCTCCATGCAGAACTCCACCCCGTTTGCCCTGAGCTGCGGGCACATCTCCAAGACACTATCCGTAGTGAGGGCTATATGCGTGATACCCGCGCGGTTCCAGGGCACATGTTCCTTGTCAAGCTGGGGGATAAACTGGAACAATTCGATCAACGCGCGACCCGGCGCTTCCATGATCGCGAGTGGGCATGTCGTACCCTCAAAATCATACAACTTGGGCGCCGCAGCGAAAAATGCCTCGTCAAACACTGTCCTGCCCAGTAACTTGAATCCAAAATTCCGTCCATAAAAATCTATCGATCGATCGATATCTGAGACAGTAATACCAACATGGGCGGGACCATCAATTGACTTCATAATTTCCCCTTTCCATATTTTAATGCGCCGCGATTTCTGCAAAGCAGGGTGCGACACGATACCTTAACGTTTACACAAGCAGCCGGGGGCCGGCCCCCGGCAAATCCGTTTAAACGATGTTCCTTGCAGTCGAAAACGCCATGCTTGTCGCGTGCATGATGTTCCTGGGTCCGACGCAATCGCCAATCATGTAGAAGTCCGGCGCACAGAGGTTCAACAGCCCGGCTTCGTCCCATAGCGGGCTCTGGCCGGTTGCATAGACAACTGTGTCCGCGTCGATCGATCCTACGCCATCCGGCCCGTCGCACAGCACACCTTCCGCTGTGATTTCCAGCGCTTTGGTATTAAGCTTAACATCGATTCCGTATTTCTTTATTTCGGTATTGAGCGCCTTTAGATGCTGGAAGTTACCCCCATGGTTTATCTCTCCGAGCGTCTCAACTATGGTGGTTTTCCTACCCAGCGACGTCAAATATATGGCAAGTTCCACTCCGGATAGCCCCGCCCCGATAATAACAACTCTTAACCCTGTCTTTTCCGGTTGCCCGTATGCTTCCTCTGCTGACAGTACATTCCCGCCGCCCAGTCCCGGTATGGGTGGCAGCAATGGCCGCGCACCAAGCGCCGCTATAATGACGTCCGCACCTTGCATGGTTGCATAGTCCGGCGTCACCTCCGTATCGAGCCTTATCTCGACGCCCGCTTCAGCCACTTTCCGCGCCTGCCTGTCAAGATACTTCGCCAGCTTTTGTTTAAAAGGGACATTTTTCTCGCAGAGTAAAGTCCCGCCAAGTCTGCTTGTTTTCTCACAGAGAATGACTTCATGCCCGCGCCCGGCGCATGTGACCGCAGCCTGCATACCCGCAACCCCGCCCCCCGCTATCAGCACCTTTTTTCTCACTGCAGGCGGTATTGCGAGGTTCATTTCGGCTTCCCTGCCGGTTTCAGGGTTAATGGCGCAGTAGAACTGGCCGGTCATATGGAGTGTCGAAAAACATTGCAGACAGCGCATACAAGTGTTGATATCATCGCATCTGCCGGTCCTGATTTTTCTCGGTATGTCCGGATCCGCTATAAGGCCGCGCGCTATCTCAACGACGTCCGCTCTACCGGTGGCAATTATCTCCTCCATCAAATCCGGGTCCCCAAGGGCGCCTACCGTCGCCACCGCGCATTTCACATGCTTTTTTATCTCCTCCGCATACTGCACGTTACAGCCATCCGGCAGGAAAAAACTGGGATGTGTTACTGCGAATACTTCCTCGACCTCGTGGCTCCCCGCGGAGATATGGAGAAGGTCGACATACTCCTCGACTTGCCTTGCGATCTTGACCCCTTCCTCTATCCCATACCCGCCGTCATAGCACTCGCTGCCGCTTATACGCATCTCTATGGGGAAAGCGGGCCCTACGGCTTTCCTTATGGCTTTCAGTACTTCGACCGCGAGCCTTGCGCGGTTTTCTATATCAGGGCCCCCCCACTTGTCTTTTCTCGAGTTGAGCGTGGGTGACAGGAACTGTGAAATGAACCAGCCGTGCCCCCCGTGGAGCGTCACCATCCCGAACCCGTATGATTTCGCTAATGCCGCGCTTTTTGCATACTTATCTATCGTATACCAAATAACGTCTTCGGGCATCTCAAAGAAGCTATATCCGTCTTCGAGACCATCTACCGGGCCGTACGCTACCCCGGGCGCATCGGGGTATCTGTTCGCGCGGTTACCGGAATGGCTCAACTCCGCCGAACAAACGGCGCCATGCCTGCGGACCGCGTCTACAACACGGCAAAATGAGTTGCGGGAAAGCGGATCGTCGATGTGGATAGAGTTTAAACTGCTGCACCCGTACTTCGCATCGACCTTGCATTCCCCCAGCGTCACCGCCGCAGCGCCCCCTTTGGCTTTCCGCTCATAATAAAATGCCGCCTCCGGCGGCATGTCGCCGAATCTGCCATTATCCATGTATCCTGTCGGGGCCGCAAAAATACGGTTTCTGAATAACGTCCCCCCCAGGACGATAGGTTTGAACAGATTGGGATACTTAAATCCGCTCATTCGTTTCCATCCACGCTCATTTTTTACTGAGCGAGGCCTTTCTATTAGCGTTCCGGCAGTGAGAATGACAGGCAGGGATCATAGCGGATAGTAGCAGCGTACGAGGTGCCCCCCGCCCAGGTCTGTCAGCGGCGGGCATTTTTCGCGGCACGCATCGCATACGTAAACGCAACGGTCTGAGAAGCGGCACTCATCCTTCGGATTTATCGGGGAAGTGATTTCGCCTTTCAGTATGACGCGCTCCCGCACCCTATCTATGTCGGGTAATGGTATCGCGGATAGAAGCGCCTGCGTATACGGGTGTCTGGGGTTTGCATAAAGTTCCTTCACAGAGGCCTTCTCCACCATCTGGCCAAGATACATCACCAGCACTTCCTGTGTGAAGTGCTTCACTACGCTCAGGTCGTGCGTTATGAAAATGTATGTATACCCGAACCGCTGTTGCAGCCGTTTCAGGAGGTTTAATATCTGCGCCTGTATGCTGACGTCCAACGCGGAGACCGGTTCGTCGCATACTATCAGCTCCGGCTCAAGCGCCAGAGCGCGCGCTATCCCGATACGCTGCCGCCTACCCCCGTCCAACTCGTGCGGGTATGTGTTGATGTAACGCTCCGCCAGCCCTGCCAGTTCCATGATTTCGAACACACGGCTCTCCAGTTCCTTCCTGCTGCTAAACATCCGCTGGGTTATCATAGGCTCCGCGATTGTGTTATATACGGTCCTCCTTGGGTTTAGTGACGAAAAAGGATCCTGGAATATCATTTGTATCTTGCGGCGGAGGTTCTTCAGGCGCCGCCCCCTGTAGTTAAGGATGTTCTCCCCCTCAAGCAAAATCTCCCCGCCCGTCGCGTCGAGGAGCCTTGACACAACACGGCCCAGGGTGCTTTTACCGCAGCCGGACTCGCCCACTACCCCGATAGCCTGCCCCTTCTCCAGCGTGAATGTGACCCCGTCCACAGCGTGGAGTGAACCGCCCGGTACAGGGAAATACTTCAGGACATTCTTCAATTCCAGATAGTGCCCGCTCATAGGCTAGCCCCCTCCTGGCTTACTTCCTTGGTCTCCAGCAGCCCCGAGTATATATGGCATTTCACGGTATGCCCCTCTCCCGGGAGCGTCCGTTTTTCAGGTTTCTGCGTGTGGCACAGCTCTTCCGCATATGCGCAGCGCGGGGAAAACGGGCAGCCGGTCGGCAAATCCATCGGATCCGGCATCAGCCCCTCAATTTGATACAGGAACTCCATATCCTTCTCCAGGTTTGGTATCGCGTTGAATAAGCCGATAGTGTACGGGTGGGCCGCGCCCTTGAATATATCCTTCAGCGTACCGTTTTCAACTATTTCCCCGGCATACATGATTGCCACATAATCGCACGTCTCGGCTACGATCCCGAAATCATGGGTAATCATGATCATTGATGTGTTGAACTCGTGGCGCAGGTCCTTCATCATCTCCAGCACCTGGGCCTGGATCGTTACGTCCAGCGCAGTGGTCGGTTCGTCCGCAATCAGCAGGCTCGGGTTGCACGCCAATGCGATAGCTATGACCACGCGCTGCTTCATGCCCCCTGAAAACTGGTGAGGGTACTCTTTTGCCCGGCTGGGGGGGATGCGCACTACTTTCAGCATTTCGACAGCCTTGGCTTCCGCTTTTTTTCTGTCGACCTTCTGGTGGTTCTCAATGACCTCGGATATCTGGTCTACCACTGTCATTATAGGGTTTAGCGACGTCATCGGGTCCTGGAAAATCATCGAAATCTCTTTCCCCCGGATATCCAGATAATCGTTTTCCCTTAACCCAACCAGATTCCTGCCCTTGTATATAATCTCCCCCGACTGTATCCGACCGGGCGGGCTGTCTATAAGCCCCATTATCGTCAGCGCCGAAGTCGTCTTCCCCGCCCCCGTCTCGCCTACCAGCCCCAGCGTTTCGCCCGCTTTCAGTTTTAGATCGAGGCCATTTACCGCATGGACGACTCCGTTATCCGTGTGAAACTCGACAACAAGGTCCTTTATCTCCAGGAGCGTGTCGTAGTTTCCGGCCCCGGTAAACGCTTCCTCCATTTTGGCGGCGCGTCTCTTGGGTCCAGTTTTCTTTATGTTACGATCCTTTTTCCGCGATATATCCATCCCAGCCCTACCTCTTCATTCTCGGATCAAGCGCATCGCGCATCCCGTCGCCCACAAGCGTAAGCGACATCATAGTAATCACAAGCGCTATTCCCGGGAATGTCGTCAAATGCCAGGCCTGGCGAATGTACTCCCTGCCGCCCGAAAGCATCGCGCCCCACTCCGGGTCGGGGGGTTGTACTCCAAGCCCGAGAAAGCTCAGGGTGCTGATGACAGTCACTGCGAAAGCTATTTCAAGTATTATTGTTGTTATGACAGGGCTGATTGCGTTTGGTAATATGTGAAAAAGTATAATCTTCAAATCGCTGGCGCCCTGGATCCGGACCGCTTCGATATACTCATTATCCACTACGGACAGTACCTGCCCCCTGATTGTCCGGGCCATCCCGGGGATAAGCCCGACGCCGACTACGAACATCAGGCTCATCATGGTGGTTTTTATCAGGGTGGCAAGCGTAATCATCAGGAGTACCGACGGAATCGACATGACGATATCAATAATACGCATTAATATATTATCAACAAGCCTCCCGTAATAGGCGGCCGCCGTCCCGATCACCGTCCCTACTATGAAAGCAAAGAACAACGCGCCAAAGCTGAGGAGTATCGTGGTGCGCCCCCCCCAGATAATACGGGCCAGTATATCCCGCCCAAGCTCGTCGAGGCCAAGTATATGCTCCCTTGACGGCGCCTGCAGTTGATTGGCAATATCAACGCCAATAATATCATCTTCATAGCTGTAAAAAAGCGGCGACGCAAGGGATGTGACCAGTAATATGGCAAATACTGTGATACCTATTACCGCGGTGGTGTTTTTCCGGAGACGCTTCCAAACATCCCCCCATAAGGAATGCTTCCTATACTTTTTCTTATTCATCTTCTTCAACCTCCTCCATCGCCACACTACTCTTCCGCTTTACATACATAGACTTAATGCGCGGGTCGATGTACGCATAGAGCAGATCCGTGAGGAGGTTTACGATTGTAATTACTATGGCGCAGATGAAGATGCTTCCCATTATGGCGGGTATATCTTTTTGCTTGAGCGCCGCCATCATCATGTTCCCAATGCCGTTGATACCAAAAATGGACTCAATAACGACTGAGCCCGCAAAACAGTTCGATATGATACGCCCATAAAGCGTGACCTGCGGCAGCAAGGCGTTCTTCAGCGCATGCCTGCGGATGATCAGTCCCCGTTTCAGGCCTTTCGCGCGCGCCGTCCTGATGTAATCCTGATTGATTACTTCCAGCATGGACGACCGGCATGTACGTGTACAAATCGTCACCCCTACGCTGGAAATACAGATAATCGGCATGATTGCCTGCTTGACTGTGCCTAACCCGACTGACGGCAGCACACCGAGATAGACTGTAAACAGCATCATCAGCATCAACGCAAGCCAGAACTGCGGCATACAAGTTAATATAATCGTAATAACGCGCATGAAATTGTCGAAAATTGAGTTTTGCTTTAGGGCCATGGCAATACCGATAACCAGGGCGATTATTATTGTAATTGCCATCGACGTCAAGGACAGGAAAAGCGTATTGCCGACCCGTACCGCTATCATGGAGTTGACAGACTGCCGCGTGCGCAGCGAAGTGCCAAGGTCGCCGAGGAACGCTTTTGACAGGTACTCGAGGTACTGGACGGTAAGGGGCCTGTCCAGACCGTTTTGCACGCGGTACATTTCGATTTCCTCGGGCGTGGCCCCCGAGCCCATAGCAATCTGCGCGGGATCGCCGGGCGTCACGGCCAGAAGTATGAACAGGAACAGCGTCACGCCGACCAGTATCGGGATAACCATCAAAAGGCGCTTAATAGTATACCATAACACAGTACCTGAACACCTCCGGTTTCTGCATGATAATGTAAATCGCAGCGCTGGATGATTAGTCGATAAATATGGTGATTAACGCGTTTGCAAAGCAATTTGATGAAGTGGATTATACACTGTGAGCAATACCTTGTCAATCGTTGCTTAAAAAACCATCTTACTTGACATATGCCGGCAAATAGTGTATTCTCCAACATGAACAACGCATTCCGGCGCGTCCGGGCGCCAAAAGCCCCGCTTGTCCGCATAATTTAGTTAGTGCGCGCTTGCGTTGCGTCGTGGATGCGCCGGATTCAGCAGATGTAAACTAATTTATTTAGAAGGAGACGTGTAAATGAAAAAGAGAATAATCGTTACCATCATGGCACTCGCGATGATCTTAAGCCTGTCGAGTCTTGTAGCGTGCAATAACGATGATAATCAGGCTAAAGAAAAGGTAGAAATCAACGTAGCTCTCTACATGTTGACAAACAGTCTCGAACCGCTCTCAGAAGACCTTGTCGCCGCTAACAGCATCATTTACCATGTACTTGACAGGCTCGTCGAATTCATACCGGACAGTATTGAATGGAAACCGGGCGTAGCAAAGTCATGGACGCCTGTCGACGACAGAACTATGGATTTCGAGATCAACCTGGACTACAAGTTCTCGAACGGTGAAAACCTTACGATGGACGACGTCGTGTACTCTGTCATGAGGCTTAAGGAAGTCCCGAAGACAGCGTCGGTCGGCGACTATATCGAAAGCGTTACATACACCGGCAACACGTTGCGCATCAGGGGCACTGAAGCCGACAACACACTGATGCACAAAATACTCTCAAGGGCTGTTATCATAAGCAAAAGCTATGTCGAGGCCAATGGCGACGACGCCCTGTACTTCAATATTATGGGCACCGGGCCCTACAAGGTTACGGAGTTCACCCCCGGCGTCTCTTGCACGATAGAAACCTGGGACGGTTACCCGTTTGCGAAACCACAGATCGACATAATCAACTATTCGCTTATCTTTGAAACCACCCCCCGCTATATTGCGCTCGAAACAGGGCAGATACAGTTTACGCACAACCTTACAAGGCGTGAAATGGCTATGGCGGACGAGAATCCCAACTTGTCCACGATCGACGGCGGCAGCTACCTCATCGTATGGCTGCTTATGAACTGTGAGAACCCGCCTTTCGACAATGTGAACGTCCGCAGGGCGATGGCGTACGCCTTCGACCGGAATGGTTTCTGCTCGCTCTCAGGGGGCAGGATGATGGTGGAGACCCCGCTATTCATAGGCGCTTCGGATTTCATGCGTGTTTCCCCGAATCTACCCGGCTTTGATTTAGATGAAGCAAAACGGCTGCTTGAGGCCGAGGGCTATAACGCCTCCAATCCGTTGTCGTTTACGCTGACGTGCAACACCGAAAGCGACCCGGGTCTGGAGATGTTCCAGTCGGCGCTCAGAACCATTGGCGTCGATATGACGATCGACCCGGTGGAGTTTAGCGTATGGCTGCCTACGGAAGGGCAGGGCAACTTCCAAATGGGCTATTCCCCGAACCCGAACATTGGAAACCACCCGCTAACCGACATCGACCGGTTCGACATCAATAGGCTGGGTATACGCAACGCTGCCCGCTACTACAATGAGCGCGCCCAGGAAATCATTGACCAGTTCCGCTTCATCCCGCAAGACGACCCGCGTCTGAAGGATCTGGCTAACGAACTCACCGATATCGTCGGGCAGGAAGTCCCCTATATCCCCATCTTCATCATGGAAGAAAACAGCGCAATGGACAGCAGGCTCAGCGGAGTGGTGCTTGACAACAGAATAATCAGCTTCCGTAACGCCACATTCACAGGCTGAGTCACCGTTTTGCGCCTTGACGGGCGAAAAAGGCGATACTGACCAACAATGTAAGAATGCATATCCCGGGCCGGTACCGGGATATGCATTTTGTTTGCTGCACATTTTGCTTGCTGCACATCTTGTTTGCTGCAAGTTTTGTTTGCTGCAAAAGATAGCTTGCTACTTCTTGCCGTAGGTTTTGACCGTATCGAACATGGCTTCTACGTTTTCGGGCTTGGCCTGGTCGAACCCTGCGCCCGTTGAGAAGATGTACCCCCCGCCCGGCGCCAGGATATCAATCAGGCGCTTCGCTTCATCGATGACCTGCTGCTTGGATCCGTAATGCAGCAAATATATAGGGAACACACCCTGTATGCACGCCGTGTCGCCAAGTTGCCGTTTCGCGTACACAGGATCCACCTCTTCAAAACTGTACACCACCTTGCCCTTTGGCACCTCTGTGAGGTGGACTATCCTGGAGTTATACGGCCCCTCGGTATAGACATACGGGACCATGCCTACGTCGATTATATGATTTATCATCCTCTGGAGGTGCTTCCAATAATAGTCCTGGTACTGCCGGTCTGTCAGGAAACTGTCCATACCCTTGTGCAGTGGCATGAACAACCATTTCCCCGGGGAGAACCTTGCTTGCATCGTGATGCTTTCGAGCACTTGATCGATATTCCTGTCGATAAAACTCTCAATAACTTCCGGATGCTCGTACAAATCCATCATTGTGTCAAGCGTGCCCCTGTAAAAATCGCTGTACGCGTCAAACGGGACAAGCGCGACCCCACCGCCGGTGGTCGGGAACCCAAGATCCGCGAGGGTGGCGCCAAGTTCCATATTCTTTACCTTGATACCGTCCAGCAAGTCCGAGGCTTTCCATATGGCCTGCATCATTTCCCTTGTCTCAGGAGTCGAGAGCATACCAATAAGCCTGTCGAGATAAGCGTCCACTATGTGGCCGGAAAAGTTCCACTGTGCAAGTGGCTCCAAGAGCTTGGATACCGCAGGGTATCCCTTTGTCAGCAACCAGCGCGTGTAGTCGCCCATGAATAGGTCCATATCCTCTTCCTGCAGCACGGTGTACTCAATAAACTGTTGTGTTGAGTTAAGTCCGATGCGGCCGTCCGGAGCCCCTGGCCAGACCAGGTTTTTTGGCTGCATCAGCTCAAGCGCGGGGCCCTGGCCGGGTATCGTTATCCCCCCGCCCGCAGCGTCGGGCTGGTACTGGGTCGTATACTTGATCACAGACTCGGCATACTTGTCAAAATCATACAGTGCGTCCGCGACGGTATAGCCCGCGTTATAGATTGCATAGCACTGACCCGTGGCTGTAATCGGCAGGCAATCCGGCTCCTTCAGGGCAATCGCGTCGTCGATACGTTTCTGCCTCTCTTCAAAAAGTGTCATAAAGAACCTCGCTTATGATAATAAGTATCTGTATCGATTACTCTGCCATACTTCTAATAGCATTTATGACAGACTGCGCGTCATACCCGTACTTCCTGTACAGCTCCTCGTCTTTGCCAAAACCCGCGTAAACCTGCGGCACGCCCATCCTCTTGAAATTCTCCGGCATGATACACCTGTCAGCGAACACGTCCGCTATAGCGGACGCGAGCCCGCCATACTCCAAATGATCCTCCCATACGATGATGTTCCGGGTCTCCTCTGCCGCCGACAGAATCAAGTCCTCGTCAATAGGCTTAATACTGCACATATCTATGACTCGGACGCCAATACCCTCAGCCTTGAGCCCATCTGAAATGTCGATAGCGCGTGGCAGCATTCCTCCATGCACTATCAGCGTTGCGTCTTGCCCCTCCCGCGCGACGATACCTTTGCCAAACCTGAACTCCGCCGTACCGGCTTCGTAAATCACCCTGTCCGATTTCCCCTGTGTCAGCCGGAAATACACGGGGCCGTCGCGGTCCATGCTGGCGATGAGCATATCGCGCACCATATTCGGGTCGCCTGCGGAAACGACCGTCATGTTGACAAGCGAGCGCATCAGTGCGACGTCTTCCACCGCGTTATGGGTAGCCCCGCCCCCTGACGTCAATCCGCTGCCATATCCAATAAGGCGCACAGGGAGGTTCTGGTAGCATATATCCGTCCGGTTTTGCTCCAGCGCCCTCATGACCAGAAATGGCGTCATCCCCATGACAAATGGAATTCCCCCGCTGATTGCAAGGCCCGCCGCAATGCCCGCTACATTCTGCTCCGCTATTCCCGTGTCAACGAAGCGGTCCGGGAAGTCACGCTTGAACTCCACCAGATTCCCGCCACAGTCGGCGGTGAGAACCCAAACATTGGGGCAACCGGCGGCCAGATCGTAGAGTGTATCGCCGCAAATGCTTCTGGCGCTTAATATATCGCCAAAATTGAAAGTAACTCCCATTTAAATATCACCCCTTTCGTGCCTCGCAGCCATCTCAGTAAGAGCCTCGCGCATGTTTTCCTCGCTGAGTTTCCCTGCGTGCCATCCGAGGTCGCGCTCCATATATGATATCCCTTTACCCTTTATCGTCTCGGCAATGATTACAGTAGGCCTTTCGCTGTCCGGTGCGGGGAGCGCGTCAATGGCGTCGACTATTTGCCCCATGTCGTGACCATCTATCTCGATCGCATGCCAGCCAAAAGCGCGCCACTTTTCCGCATACGGTTCGAGATTCATCCTGCCTGTTTCAGAGAACTGGGTCATGAACTGGTGGTTTCTGTCGACAACCCCCACGATGTTCCCGAGTTTATAGCTGCCCGCCAGCATCGCGGCCTCCCAGACCGACCCCTCGCAGGTCTCCCCATCCCCCATCATGCAGTAAATACGATACTTCTCTTTGCGCTGACGCGCCATCAATGCCATTCCGCACGCCAGCGAAAGACCATGCCCGAGTGAACCGGATGACGTCTCGACGCCCGGGAGCTGCACCTTGCAGGGATGCATACCGTATGCGCTGTCGAGCTGCCCGTAAGTGCTCGTGATATCCGTCAAGTCGAAGAACCCGCGCATGGCCATGGCAATATACATGCAGACAGCCGCGTGCCCCTTTGACAGGATGAAGCGGTCGCGCTCCGGCATTGCTATGTTGCAGGGGTCTACGTTCATGCCATAATGGTAGAGCGCAACGAGGAGATCCGTCATCGACAAATCCCCCCCGATGTGCACCGTTCCGTCGTATGCGCCGCAAAGCTCGATGAGACTGACGCGCTGCCTGTACGCCAGTTCCTTCAACCTCTTCACTGTTCCCAAGTCAGCCATGGATCATCAACTCCTATACATAATCCCGATGGGTAAAACCCCGGTTGGTCGCGGGGCGGAGCCCCGCGCCGCTTAATATCATGCCAAACTCATTGCAGTATCAAACGCCGTATGCACAGCGTTGAATAAAGTACCGCCGTTTGACGCACAGTCGCCGATGTACATGACTTCCTCGCAGATATCATCATATGCGAACACCTCGTCCTCGTCCGCCTTGACGCCCATCGATAGAACCACTGTGTCTGCGCTTATGGTTTTTCTGGACCCGTCGATAGTCGACTCGACTATCGCGCCCGTGCTGTCCACATCAAGCAGACGGAGATTACACTCGATTTCCACACCTGCTTTTTCAAGCTCCTCAAGTAATCCGATCATTGAAATCTCGACGCCGTCGCGCCCTACCGCTTCCCGGGGGATCATATCAATTATCTTCACCTTGTGGCCATTTTGCGCAAGCGATAAGCCGGCCTCCAGCCCCGTGAACCCGGCGCCGGCAATTAGCACATTCCCGCCGGCCCCGGCGCGCCCCAGTTCGACGTCGCCTACCCAGGCGAGCGCTTCCGTACCGGTCGCGGTGAAGACAGGGATGATAGGTTTCCCACCGACAGCTACTATGACGACGTCCGGCTTCTCAGCCTTCACAGTCTCGGGCGTTGCTTCGGTGTTAAGCCTGATATCGATATTGCCATCCCTCAATGTCATCCGGATCGACCAATCCAGATATGCCCGCATGTCGTACTTAAAGCTTGCCGCGGTTGCGTATATAAGGTCTCCGCCCAACTTGTCTTCCTTCTCGAAAAGCACGACGGAATGCCCTAACTTTGATGCTGTCCGCGCCGCTTCCATCCCGCTCGGGCCTCCGCCGACTATGACTACTTTTTGCTTTTTATCCGCGTGCCTAATCGGCGGGAAGTGCGTTTCCCTGCCGAGTAGCGGGTTTACGGCGCAACGCACCGAAACGAAGCCGCTATGCGTCCTGCCTATGCAGTTGTTGCAGCGGACGCACGGCCTGATCTCATCATAGCGGCCTTTTCGCGCTTTGTTAACGCAATCGGTGTCTGCATAAATCGTGCGCACCATGCTGACCATGTCGATATCGCCCCGTTCGATTGCTTCGTCCCCAAGCTTCAGATCCATGGCGTTGACAACGGTAACCGGGGCGCTTATCGCAGCTTTTATCTTTTTTGCAAAAGGCAGATTGATTGCGCGCGGGAAATATGGCGGCGCGTTCAGGTATGGCAGTAATCTGTCGGAATCGGATTCTATCAACCCCCGCGTCACCGAAAGAAGGTCTATCTTATCCTGAATGGCCTTACAGTACTCAATAGTCTCATCAAGGGTCGTCCAACCCGGCAACATCTCCTCGGCGCTGATACGGTATGTGATGGCGGCTTTATCTCCTATGGCGGCGCGTACCGCGTCCAGCAACTCCAAGCCAAAGCGGCAGCGGTTCTCAAAAGACCCCCCGTACTCGTCCGTCCTCTTATTATGCAGCGCAGAGAAAAACGCGGCGGGGATGTTCCCATGCCCGCCATGGATATATATGATATCAATACCTTTGCTCACGGCAAATCCGGCCGCTTCAGCATAATCCTTAATAGTCGTCTTAATATCCGCGACCGTTATGCCCGCGACCATTTCCGGCGGCGCCGGCATCTTCATGTTTGGTACGGGGAACATCATCTCAAAGCTGGCTTTGGCGCCATAACGATGGCAGACCTCGGCAAACTCTGTCAAATCCGGGCCGTAGTAAGGGGTAGCAGCCATCGAACGGTTGCCCACGGTATTAGCGGCGCTGACTGAGACGCCTGAATTGACAATGCCTGCCCCGGATTTTGCCAGATTACGGACGTACTCCCGCAGCTCAATGGAAAACCCTCTGTCATGCGACGCCAGCCAAGGGCAGGCGGGCGATACCTCCACTCTGTTCTTAACTGTGATTGGCCCTAATTTGATTGGTGTGAATATCACGGATTTTTTATCCATACTTTTGTCCATACCTTTCTGTGTTTTGGTTCAGTGTTGAAGCCGGCCAAGCGACGTTACTCACACAATACAGCGTGAAATCCCGGCTACCCGCGAACTGCAACTGATTTAGGGGTAACCGCTGTCAACTGCCAACAAGCCAGCCATCCAGTATAACGCCTGCGGCGTAATCCAACTTCCTTGCAAACGCATCCGGGTAATCCCTCTTCCAGCCTTCCATTTCCTCATCCGTGACCTTCGCGACCTCCACCAGGAAGCCGGACGTCGCCATC
>Ga0082212_10005144_pt1 | contig 17933 bp, 12 predicted proteins | sample TergutNt197P3_FD_71548 | JGI IMG/M metagenome (GOLD analysis project Ga0082212, IMG submission 71548) | Neocapritermes taracua P3 segment gut microbial communities from Petit-Saut dam, French Guiana - Nt197 P3 | ecosystem: Host-associated > Arthropoda: Insects > Digestive system > Gut ...
TCGCACGAAATACGCACTCCACTCAACGGCATCACGGGATTCCTGCACTTTCTCGCTTCCGATAACCTGTCGCCCCGGCGCAAGCATGAATATATCAATGTGATTAACAACAGCAGCGCACAATTGGTGAAGTTGATTGACGATATTGTCGACGTGGCGAAGATTGAAGCCAAACAGTTGGATATTCATCCAGTTCCCGTACATCTCAACGATTTGATGAAGGAATTGCACATCTTTTTTGAGACCTACCTGCAAACTCACAATAAGGAGCATATCATGCTGATACTCGACGACAGCGGGTTTATCGACAACTGCGTTGCTCTTATTGACCCGATGCGTCTGCGTCAGGCGCTCAACAACCTGTTAGGCAATGCCATCAAATTTACTGAAAAAGGATATATCCGTTTCGGTTACCGGCAATCGGCGCCCGACCAGCTCGAATTTGTAGTGGAAGATACCGGTATCGGCATGGCGCCCGAACTGCATGAACTTATTTTCGAGCGTTTCCGTCAAGCCGAAAGTACCAACAGCCGCCTGTACGGAGGTACCGGTCTCGGATTAAATATCGCCCAAAACCTCGTCCAACTAATGGGCGGCGATATTTGGGTGGAATCAAACGAAGGCGAGGGAGCGGCATTTTATTTTAGTGTGCCGTATGCGGCTGCGGAGGAAGGGAGGTAAATTTACCCTTACGGTATGGAAAAATCCTATTTGATGATGGGAGGAAATGTTGGCGACAGGATGGATTACCTGTGTCGGAGCGTTGATTTGCTGCGTAACGAAGTTGGACAAATAGCAGGCATTTCGGCAGTTTATGAGAGCGAACCCTGGGGATTCGATGACCCGCAATGGTTTTTGAATCAGGTGGTAGCCGTGGAAACCAACCTCAGACCATTCGTTCTTTTAGAATGTATCCAACGAATAGAACAAACTTTAGGACGTTTGCGGACGCATTGCGGCTATCAGCCTCGTACCATAGATATTGATATTCTTTTGTACGGCAACCATATAATCAACACTTCCAAACTTGTGATACCCCACCTGCGCATGACAGAACGGATGTTTGTGTTACAACCGATAGCGGAATTGGCGCCGGATATGGAACATCCTGTATTGCGGCGTACCATGAAATATTTGAAAGAGCATTGTACGGATAGGAAACAGGTGAAACTTTACGAATTAGGTTTATAACATCCCGACAATCGCATTTGCTTCTGCAACTACGTTTTCAGGATAACCTAACAAATGTTACACCACCGGTATTCATTGTCTTGTGAAATAAAATCGTCAAAGTCAGGAAAAACTTTCTAACCTTCTATAAAACCTACCCCAAAAAAGACTACCTTTGCACACAGAAAAATGGGTTTGCGGATTTACTGTGAACTCTGAAAATCATTAAGATAGATGAATCAAGATATTAAAAAAGTGATCGTATTGGGTTCGGGAGCCCTGAAAATAGGCGAAGCAGGCGAGTTTGACTATTCCGGGTCGCAGGCTTTGAAGGCGTTGCGCGAAGAAGGCATCCATACGGTACTCATCAATCCCAACATCGCCACCGTTCAAACCTCTGAAGGCATTGCCGACAAAATCTATTTTCTTCCGGTAACGCCTTTTTTTGTGGAAAAAGTAATTCAGCGCGAACAACCCGATGGTATTTTGCTGGCATTCGGCGGACAGACCGCGCTTAATTGCGGAATTGCTTTGTTCAGGGAAGGCGTGTTTGAAAAATACAACGTCCGCGTGCTGGGTACGCCCATTCAGGCTATCATGGACACCGAAGACCGCGACCTGTTTGTTCAAAAATTGGATCAGATCAACGTAAAAACCCCGCGCAGCATTGCCGTAGAAACCATCGAAGCCGCTGAAGAAGCCGCTCAAAAACTCGGCTTTCCCATCATCGTGCGGGCTGCGTATGCGCTGGGGGGCTTGGGAAGCGGTTTCTGCGCCAACATGGATGAACTTCGCACGCTGGTGGCCAAGTCGTTCACCTATTCCAATCAGGTACTCGTTGAAGAATCGCTGAAAGGCTGGAAAGAAATCGAATACGAGGTGGTGCGAGACAAATACAATAACTGTATCACCGTGTGCAACATGGAGAACTTCGACCCGCTTGGCATACATACCGGCGAGAGTATCGTAGTGGCTCCCATACAGACGCTCAACAACCGCGAAGTGCAGATGCTCCGCCAGTTGTCCATTAATATTATCCGTCATGTGGGCATCGTAGGCGAGTGTAACATACAGTTTGCCTTAGACCCGTTTTCGGAAGATTACCGGGTTATCGAAGTCAATGCCCGTTTGTCGCGCTCCAGCGCTTTGGCGTCCAAGGCGACCGGTTATCCGCTTGCTTTTGTGGCGGCAAAATTAGCATTGGGTTACGGACTTCACGAATTGAAAAACTCCATCACGAAAGTGACATCGGCATATTTTGAACCTTCGATTGACTACATCGTGTGCAAGATTCCGCGCTGGGATATGAACAAGTTTCACGGCGTATCGAAAGAAATAGGCTCGTCGATGAAAAGCGTGGGCGAAGTGATGGCCATCGGGCGTACTTTCGAGGAAACCATTCAAAAGGGTTTGCGCATGATCGGGCAGGGAATGCACGGATTTGTAGGCAACAGGAATTTGAAGGTGGACGACATCGAAAAGGAACTGACCAACCCGACCGACATGCGTATCTTTGTCATCAGCAAGGCTTTTGAACAGGGATATACGGTCGATCGTATCCACGACCTGACCAAAATCGACAAATGGTTCCTTCATAAATTGAAAAATATACATGACCTGAAAGGCGAACTGGGAAAATACAACAGCATTGACGAATTGCCTGTAGATTTGTTACTTAAAGCAAAAAAACAGGGATATTCCGATTTTCAGATAGCGCGTTATGTATGTAAAGACGACGACCACACCATCGAAGAAAATTTATTGACGGTGCGCAATCATCGCAAGGGGCTTGGCGTCACGCCTTTTGTGAAGCAAATCGACACGCTGGCCGGCGAATATCCGGCGCAGACCAATTACCTGTATCTGACCTATCACGGCACGGAGCACGACATTGAGTTTGAACGCGACGGGCGTTCGGTGGCCGTGCTTGGTTCGGGGGCTTACCGTATCGGCAGTTCCGTGGAGTTCGACTGGTGCAGCGTCAATGCCATCGGCGCTATCCGCAAGGAAGGATACCGCTCCGTCATGCTCAACTATAACCCCGAAACGGTAAGTACCGACTACGATACATGCGACAAGTTGTATTTCGACGAGTTGTCGTTCGAGCGCGTGATGGACATTCTCGATCTGGAACAGCCCAAAGGCGTGATCATCTCTACCGGCGGCCAGATTCCGAACAACCTTGCCATGCGTTTGCACGGCCAGAAGGTGCCGATTCTGGGTACTTCGCCCGAATCCATCGACCGCGCCGAAGACCGCCACAAGTTCTCAATGATGTGCGATACGCTCGACGTCGACCAGCCGAAATGGAAGGAACTGTCGAGCATGGAGGATATTTACAAGTTTGCCGGCGAAACGGGGTTTCCGTTGCTGATACGTCCCTCGTATGTGCTGTCGGGCGCGGCAATGAACGTGGTGAGCAACCGCGACGAGTTGCGCGATTACTTGGTGCTGGCCGCCAATGTATCGAAGCAGCATCCGGTAGTGGTGACCGACTTTCTCGAAAACGCCAAGGAAATAGAGGTCGACGCCGTAGCCCGCGACGGTGATCTGATGGCATACGCTATTTCAGAGCATGTGGAGTTTGCCGGCGTTCACAGCGGCGACGCAACCATCGTTTTCCCCCCGCAAAAACTCTATTTTGAGACCGTGCGCCGTATCAAGCGCATCACCCGAAAGATTGCGAAAGAACTGAACATCTCCGGGCCGTTCAATATTCAATTTTTAGCCAAGGACAACGACATCAAAGTGATTGAATGTAACCTGCGGGCTTCGCGTAGTATGCCATTCGTCTCAAAAGTGCTGAAAGTGAACCTGATTGAGATGGCCACACGTGTCATGCTCGGCTTGCCCGTAGAACCATTGGACAAATCGACTTTTGACCTTGACTGTATCGGCATCAAGGCGTCGCAATTCTCGTTTGCCCGCCTGTTGAAAGCCGACCCCGTGCTGGGCGTCGAGATGGCCTCAACCGGCGAAGTGGGCTGCATCGGCGACGATTACTACGAAACGCTTCTCAAATCGATGCTTTCGGTTGGTTACCGCATTCCTGAAAAGAACATCCTGCTGTCCACCGGCACCATGCGCGACAAGGTGGAATTGCTCAATCCCGCCCGTCTGTTGGTCGAAAAGGGTTATAAATTATTCGGCACGCGAGGCACTGCCAAGTTCTTGGTCGAAAATGGCGTGGAAGCCACTCCTTTGGCATGGCCTGACGAAGACCAGCATCCCAACGTACTCGATTATCTGAAAAACAAGCAAATCGACATGGTGGTCAATATTCCCAAAAATCTTTCTAAAAACGAGTTGAACAACGATTATACCATCCGCCGTAGCGCGGTAGATTTCAACATACCGCTGATTACCAACGCCCGACTTGCAAGCGCATTCCTGACGGCTATCTGTAAAAACAGTTTAGAGGATATCAGGATTAAGAGTTGGGATGAGTATTGAGTGAATGGACAGCGATGTTTTTGTTTGTTCTTAACTGACTAAAGAAGTTCGTTTCTTTCGGCAGATATATTATTTTTAAAATTCATTTTGTATTTTTGCAGAGGTTCTTTTTTTATATTGCAAGTTTCATTTCATTATCGTATCGTATGAAAAAGAAAACGTTATTATTGATTTTATCACTTTTTGCGGTGTTTGCCTGTTCTCAAACGCCTGAAGAAAAAGGAACCGGCTTCCTGACATTGAACATCAGCCAGGGTGCAAGCCTGAAAGCCGATGTTGAAATTACGGACTTCACTCTTCGTATTAACGATGGCCATGCGGATATGTTCAGGGAACGTATCGGTAGTCTTCCTGAACAAATTGTCTTGCCGGTAGGGAGTTACACCATTGAAGCGTATTCTGTGGAATTTGATGAACCAAAATACGATATGCTCTTCTACTCAGGCAAAACCACCGTGGAAATCGAAGCGGGCGAAACAAAAGAGGCTTCGCTGGTTTGTTCGCTGGGCAACGCAGGTATCAAAGTGGTTTGGGCGGGTGATTTTTCGCATTTGTACAGCACCTATCAGGCTCAGATCGATTGCGATGAAGGGTATTTAACCTATTCGTCAACCGAAACACGCACCGGCTACTTCCTTCCGGGGACAGTTTCCATTTCCATTCTGGCCGATGGACTAACTATTTTTGGCGGCACGGTTACGCTCGCTGCCGGAGATATGGTTACAGCAACTCTACGACCAAAGGAAACGCTATCGGGTAATTTGAATATAGGTATTTCCGTTGACGAAACGGTGAACAACCGCGACGTAGAGGTAATTGCTGATCCGGAATATACAGGCGCCAACAGTGAAACAAACCCGTATACTATTGCTCAGGCTATTAACCGTCAAGGAGAAGAGCAAGTGTGGATTACGGGATATATAGTGGGATCCAAACCATCCTCCGGTTACGATTTTGTAAATGTGGATACATGGCAGGCCACGAATATTGTCCTTGCCGACGAAATTACCGAAACCAACGACAGGAACGTTATTTTTGTTGAATTAGTGTCAGGTACATATCGCACCAGTCTTAATCTTTTGGATCATGGTGATTATTTGCACCGGAAGATTGTGATAAAAGGAAATTTATTGGCATACCAATCACGTTCGGGTTTAAGAAATATTACTGGTTTTTCAATTCTATAAATTTACACATGAGAGTATTAGGAATGGGCAATGCACTGGTCGATATCATGACCGAACTGCCCGACGACAGCCTGCTGGAAGAGTATAACTTAAGGAAAGGCTGTATGCAATTAGCCGATAAGGAATTTTCGAATCATGTATTGAGGAAAATACAACACCTGAAACGGAGCGAAATATCAGGTGGTTCGGCTGCCAACACCATCTGCGGGCTGGCGGCAATGGGCATACAAACCGCATTTTTCGGAAAAGTAGGAAAAGACCGCTTGGGCGAAGTATTTGAAAAAGACATAGTTCGAAATGGTATCTGTCCGCTGTTGCAATACAGCGACAGCGAAACCGGTCATGCGCTGGCTTTGATAAGCCCCGACGGCGAACGTACCTTTGCCACACATTTGGGCGCATCCGTGGAACTGGAACCTGATGATCTTACTTCCGATATGTTTCGAGGATATTCGCATTTCTACATTGAGGGCTACCTGGCGCAGCACCACGAATTGATCAAACGAGCTGTGGAATTAGCCGCAGAAAACGGTTTGGATGTAATCCTTGATTTGGCGAGTTTCAACGTAGTGGAAGATAATCTTGAATTTCTTCGTTTTCTGATAAAAGAATATGTTGATATAGTATTTGCCAATGCCGACGAGGCCCGTGTGTTTTCCAACGGTAAAAACACGGAAGACGCTCTGGCCGATCTTGCGAAGGATAGCTGGATCGCCGTAGTAAAAACCGGAAAGGACGGTTCGTTGATACAAAACGGAAAACAGGTATTCAGGATTCCGGCTATAGCGGCGAATTGCATAGACACCACCGGCGCCGGCGACTTGTATGCTGCCGGATTCCTCTACGGTATGCTTAATGGCCTGAATCTGCCCTTATGCGGCGAAACAGGCTCCATCCTTGCCGGAAAGGTAATCGAAGTTATCGGTGCAAGAATACCCGATACCATTTGGCCTGAAATTAAAGACCAGGTAAAAAGTGTTATTTATGCGAATCAAGGGTTGAAATGCTATTAAATTTCATTATCTTTGCGCAATGGTAATAGCAAATAAGGAGATATTAGAGAAGTACTCGAGAAAGCACGTCATTGTAAAAAATCCTGTTGAAAAATGGATAACAGATGTTACAGCCGCACAATGGAAAAATTATAATGAGTTACATGTTGATTTTTCCTTCAGCAGATTACGTAGGCAATGGTCGTGTAATCTTCAATATTAAAGGGAATGATTATAGATTGATTGTAATCGTACTTTATGTTATCAACGTTGTTGAAGTTCGCTGGATTGGTACTCATGCTGAATATAATAAAATAGGCTAAAATAAAAAAACAATGTCAGCCATACAATACCCCCAAAGTACACAGTACGAGTTCTACTGTTACCAAAACGGCATGAGCCTCGATGAATATCGCGAAAAGATTTCATGTAAAGATGAAGCGACGCTCGACCTGCTTGCCGAGTTATACGATGAAGTCACTTACGACGTCTATAATCAATTGTTTGTGGTAGAGAAGGACGGAAAATTCAACTTCTGGTCTGAAACAGCGTTAGAGTGGGGACTTACGCCCGAAATCCCCCTGATTTTTGACTTTTGTCATTTATACCCGGGTTTTGCCGTGGTTCGGAAGGGCAATCAGGTAGGAAATCTGTTTTTCAACGAAGGGCTTTCAGAGCCGGCGTCATACAGAACCGTAGATGTTTTCGAGGTGAAGCGGAACGGATTTTATGGCGTAAAATCATCAACGGGCGTTGCGTTGCTCTCCTGTACCTTCCGTTTTGTGAAAATATATCCTGAATTTATTCTGGCGAAATCCCGTAACGGATATATATTTTTTCATTTAGACGGGACGAAAATGTTTGGCGAAGACTGTTTTAGCGAGGTTGACCTCTCCAAAATGATCAATGACTTGATTTATGTTCAAAAAAATGAACTGTGGGGCGTAGTGCATGTTACCGGCTATTGGAATGTCCCTGCGCTTTACCGAGAAAAAGAGGATATAACGTGGTGGGGGTATGGTTATTTTTGCTGTATGCTCAACGGTAAAAAAGGCCTGTACAATAAGCAGGGCAAATTAATTATTCCCCATGAATACGATCAGATTGAATATGGCCGCGATTGGCGGCCGCATCCGTTCATAGTTACTCTGAACGGCAAACAGGGTCTGACTGACTGTAAGGGAAATCCTGTTTTTCCCTGTATTTATGATGAAATAACATGTATCGGCTCTCATTACAGAATGTGGAAAGATGGAAAAGACAGCCTTTGGGAAATATCACACCTGAATGATGTGGTTGATTTAACACCGTTTCAGGAAACCGTAACTAACTGTCAGCTTATTGAAAGCAGTTGTGTCGATTTTTACAGGATTCCATGGTCTTTATCTTTTTTACGCGATGAGTATTCACATGTGTGGTGGGATGATGATAATAATAATAAAAGAATGGATCATGTCAATAAAATGGAGGCCAACCGCTGGTTGTTAATGTATCGCGTTGTAGACGATATGGCTTTGGAGAAAGATTTTTTGGAATGGAAGTAAGTAAAGAAAACAGAAGAAAAGCAAAATATATGCCTTCTAAGCAGTAGGTCATGGGGTCAGAGTCCCGTCCATACCGCAATAAACGTTGAAATTCAGCGAATTGCAAAACAAACACCCAATTTTACACCCTTAAATGTAAAGTTGGGTGTTTTGATTTTATGACCACCTTGCGACTATTCAGAAATTTCGGTGGATTGCGTAATTGTGTCATCTAAAGACATTTCTAATCCCGGCAACATATTCCCTGTGCAGCAGAAGATTTGACACGATCTCGCGGAAAAGCATGTTACGAAAGTCAAGGCGTAGAATATCGCCGCCATTACGGTTCAAAAATGCGCAAATCGTTTCATAGACAGATTGTTTGATATTTTGAAAATATTTTGTTACAAAATACCTTCAGCAATCAACACGCTCTTAACCATTGCAGAATATTCTTTATCTTTTTCCGCATCCTTTTTCAATTCTGCAATTGCCTGATTACACAAAAATTCATTCTTTTTGAGAAAAGAAGCGGCTTTAATCATTTTTGTCAATTCTTTAATTTTCTTGATTTTATCTTTCCTTCCATCAACCAAATTTGGTCTGTTTAACCCTAATTCATTTATTGTATTCCCTCCTCGTTCTGAACCCTGCTTTGGGAATACAAAAAAACCTAAAAACACAAAATAATCTTCCGGTTCATCATTATAGGGATTAATAAAAGGTATGTCTTCATTGTATTTTTCGCCTTTGTTAGTGTTACAAACCTGACAAGAAAAACCAAGATTATTCCATGAAAATTCAAGTTCGGGAAATTTCTTTTTTGGTTTGATATGTTCAACGTGAGGATAACTATTGTGACCTATTTTGCTTTCACAATACATACATTTTCCCGATGTTGATTCTCTTAACGCCTGTTTATTAACCGGGTCTTTATAATTTTTAGCGTCAAGAGCAGCGGGATTGGGACATTCGGGGCGGATTAATCTTATCATTTCGTAGCCTCCAATATCTTTGCTGCTGAATCGGGAAAGAATTCTTCCAATCCGGCATTTATCAATTCTGTTCGCAATTCCGCTAACGAAATTTTGTCAGGTTCACGACTTATGTATTTATTGAGAATTTCTTCCAAACTTTGTGCCGCCCAAACCGGCATTACTGTTGGAACACCTAAATAATCGTTCAGAATTTCATTTTGCGATTTTACCTGTGTGATACTGTACGGCACGTCTTTACCCAAATCATATACAAGGATGTCTTTTGATGACATAAGCACAAAAGGTGAATGAGTGGTAACAATAAATTGCACCTTTGGGAACGAATTGATAAAAAACGGTAATATCAAACGCTGTAGCGAAATATGCAGATGAGAATCAATTTCATCAATGAATACCACACCCTCTAAGTCAACAGGGCTTATTTTAAAATATTCTGTCCGCATGAGCAAATCAGCATAAACATCGAAAATTGCCTTATAACCAGCAGAAAGGGTTTGAAATGTGAATTGAGGTTTGTCCTTTTGCTGAATGGAAAATTTATTATTGTTTGAATCAAAAACCAATTTGACGGTATCATCTTCAAATAGATGTTTCAGGTTTTTTTCAAATTCTTCAAACCATTTATCAATAATAGCGGCAAGCGAAATATCATCATCCTCAGTTAGGGCAAGGGAACGTCTGGTCTTCAGATTTAAAAGATGTTGCTCCAATTTGTAACCGACATTTTGCTCATGCGTGGCTTTCCGGTTTTCTTCTTCTGCGGTTTGAAGCCCTTGTGCTGTTTTTGCCTCGTCTATTTTTGCAAGCCGTTTGTCTTCAAAATATTTAACTACAGCCAGTCGGTCTTCGTATTTTGATGAAAAATCTATGTTGTTTGGTATTACAAGTTGTAATCCTTTCTCAATGCTTTCTATATCTTTTTGCAGGTGTTTAATTGCCCGCAAATAACCATCATACGTTGTTGTTCCTTTTTTAGATTGTAATAAATTACTTTCGTGATATTGCAATTGTTGTTTTAAATCTGGCAAATCTGCCTGTTTTTTATTAACAATAAGCAAAACCGTTTTATCGTAAGCACTCCGAAGAAAAGAAGTCTTACCTGAACCATTCCCCCCTGTTATGATGAGATTCTTTCCATCAAGCGGTATATCAACCGTTTTGTTGGTATGTGGAATTATTCCTGTTATTTGTTCAATATATCCTGCCATTTTCTTTGATTTATTTGTTTTTACATATCAATTCTTTTTTGAATATCCCCCGTTTCCTTCAATACCCTTATTATCCTCTGATAATGCACCACATCATCATATCCCAACGTCCGTCCCTTACGGTCTTTCAGCCATTTTTGGGCGGGTTGGTAACCGCCAATGTAGAAATTCCATGCTTCGGGCGGTACATGGTCGAAGTATTGCGTATCGTTGATATAAACACGACCACCCCCTGCCCCCTCCAAAGGAGGGGAATATTGTGGTTTTTCAACTTCGTTTGTGCCTGCAACCGGAAAATTTGCCATGCCCTCTTGCGGCTCTACGCCTTCCATCAAGTGCAAACGGCGTAACCTCCCGCCCAATTCTACCAATTTCCAAAATTGTTCCGCATTTTCGGGATAAGGCACACGCGGAAAATCTATTTTTAGAAATTCCTTGTAACGCTCGCGGTACGTAGGGCTGTGCAGCACAGCGTAAATGTAATCCAAAACATCTATCGGCGCAAAATTCCCCTCCTTTGGAGGGGGTAGGGGGTGGTCGTGTGGAGGAGGGGGTAAGGGGTGGTTGTTTGGAGGGGGCAGGGGGTGGTCGTGTGCGGATACCGTAAGGGCGGGGTGGTTGTACAGCATACCCATTACTGCCACTAAATTCTTTTTTACGTCAATATCTGCTATATGAATTACCTCTAAACCCAAACTCTTTAAATAATTATCTCTTACCGCATCATATTCTTGCTTATCATCATGACTACTCCCATCTATTTCAATCACAACATTGCAATTCGCACAATAGAAATCAACAATATAATTCCCGATAATTTTTTGTCTATCGAAATCAAGGTTTTTGAATTGCTTGTTTTTTACTTGGTTCCAAAATAATACTTCAGAAAGATTTCCCGCCTTTCTTAAATCTTTGGCGCGTTGTTTAAGAGCAGGATTGTAAGGCAAAGCCATATAATTTTTGGTATTGCGAAATTCCCCTCCTTTCCCCTCCTTTGGAGGGGCAGGGGGTGGTTGAATGGGCGAGTGGTAAGCATTCCCCTCCTTTGGAGGGGGTAGGGGGTGGTTTATGTTGAGGCATCGAGTATCTACCACCCCGTCCTTCGGACACCCCTCCAAAGGAGGGGAATTTTTTTCGTCGGTAAACCGCGCCCCTATCCGTTGAGATATGTCGTCAATTATTTTTTCGTTCAGATTGGATTTGCGTTTTTCGTCTGAAAAAAGTTTGTCGGTTTCGGGGTAAAGGTAGAGAGGGAAAACATATCCGGAACCAAAACGCCCGGCTGTTCCTGTAAGATTAAATTCAGTAATTTTTCTTGAAACAAAGATATATCGCCATTCATTTACACATTGCCTTGAGACAAGCAGCCCCACATTTTTACCTTTCAAAAAATGTTGCATCACATTTTCTCTTGCTCTTTCTATCCTTTTTATATCATAATAAACATATTGAATATCAAAAGGACGATAATTAATTCTTTGTATTAAACTTTCGTCAGGATTAATATCAAAACAATCTCTTATATTTTTCAGCAAAACTTTTTTGTCATTATTCACAAAAACGGCATCTTTTGCAGTTACAATACCCACCGAATTTACAGGAAACAATTCCTGCACACTAAAACCATTATTGTATTCCCCTTGTAACGAAAAATCTTTTGCAACAAAGAAATATTGCGGCTCGGTTAGTTCCAATTCGCGCCATGAAACAGTTTGCAGATTGTTGTTCAACAGAAAACTGTATTTGTCGGCGCGTTTGCCGTACAAATCATAATGAAAAACTTGCGCTAATTTTTTATCTTTTCCCATGTTCGCGTTCAAAGTTTAAAAGTTCATTCTGTAATTCTTCCGCCGAAGGCAAGGCGGCTTTTATCTCGTCTGCCAGTTCGGTGTAATGGAAAGCGCTTACACCGATAGGATTGTTAATGTCTTTCAACGAAAATTCCACCTCGTAGTTGTCCTTGTTCTTGCAGAGCAACATGCCGATTGTAGGTCTGTCGTGTTCATCTTTAATCAATTCATTAACTGCCGTAATGTAAAAATTCAGTTTCCCGACAAATTCAGGTTCAAATTCTTTGGTTTTCAATTCAATAATCACGTAACACTTCAGTCGTGTATGATAGAACAGTAAATCGGTTCGATAATCCTTTTTGCCCACCTTGAGTAAAAATTGCCGTCCCATATAGGCAAATCCTCTACCAAGTTCGAGCAAAAACTGCGAAATATGCTGTACAAGCGCCTTTTCGAGGTCGGCTTCTCTAACTTTTTCCGACAAACGCATGAAACCAAAATTCATCGGGTCTTTCATCATTTCATTGGCAAGATCGCTTTGCGGCGCAGGCAAGGTCAGGGAAAAATTCGTAACGGCTTTTCCCTGCCGGTCGTAAAGATTGGTTTCGATTTGATATTCAAGAACCGCACGACTCCAATTGTTTTCAATGGTTTTGTTGATGTAGAAAAGGGCTTGGTTGACGTCTTTGATTTTTTGCATTATCTTGATATGATGTCCCCAAGGAATTAATGTCAATTTAGAAACAAGTTGTTTCCAAATTATATCAGACTGGCTATCTGAACATTGTAAAGTCGAAACAACTTGTTCCGATTTTGTAGATGGGAAAAGCGAAACAACTTTTTTCATTATTTGGTTTTCTAATTTGGGAACAGATTGTTTCCAAATTGGCGAATAAAAATCATAAAATACACGCATACTCCGCAGATTTTTTGCAGAAAACCCTGTCATTTCAGGAAATTCTTCTCTCAAATCCTTGCTCAACTGCTCAATGAAACCGCTGCCCCATTTGGCTTTTTCCTGTTTTTCGACAATTTGCCTGCCCAAATCCCAATACAGCATGATCATTTGGCTGTTTACCGAAAGGGCGGCTTTGATTTGCCCCGTTTTGATCTGCTGTTTCAAATCGCGCAACCAGTCGCGATATTCCAAACGGTTTATCATATCATCCATTTTCTTTCTTCTTTTTTACAAAAATATTGATGCTTACGCCCTGCTGTATATCAAACACGTTTTCATCCTTGCTGCCGTCTGGCGCGGTTTCTTTCTTTTTGGCATTGCCGTGCAGGTCGAGAACGTAGATTTTATCGAATGTCTTCAGCAAACTGTATCGCATCCCGCGAAAGGTGGGATTGTCCAAAAAACTGTGATTGTTGATAAACGCCAATATTCCCTCGCCGTTTCTTTCTATGAAATATTGCCCGTAGCGGATAAATTTCACATAATCATCGTTAATCCATTTGGTATTTTTTTCCTGCAATTTTATTCCCGATGGCTCCTTTTTATAATCGTTCATCAGACTGTTCATCCATTTGCCGCTGTTCTGACTTTCGCCGCTATACGGCGGATTTCCAAGAACAACCATTACCGGAACATCTTCTTTGATGTGGCTTGCTTCGTTGGCTTCGTCGCTTAACCATTGGACAAAAGGAATTTCATTATCGCTACGCGCTTCATCAAGACTGTTTGTAAGGAAAATACGCAGACGTTGGCTATTTTCCCCTCCTTTGGAGGGGTTAGGGGAGGTATAGCCGGTTTGTTGCAAAAACATATCCATTTTCAGATGTGCCATTGCGTAGGAAGCCATCAATATTTCAAAACCATTGATGCGCGGTATTAAATGCTGACTTGCGTAACTTTGCCACATTCCCTGTTGTGATGCGAATTTACGATAAATATTTTGCGCCACTTCTGCAAGGAAAGTTCCCGTTCCAGCGGCAGGGTCAAGGATTTGAACGCGATGAAATTCTTTCTCACCATTGTTTTGTTTCAATTTTACTTTTGAGGCATCGGCTAATCCTTGCAAAAGCCCAAAATCCTGTTTCAAAATATCATCAACCGCCTGCACAATAAATTTTACAACGGGCTGCGGAGTGTACCAAACACCGCGACTTTTCCGTAATGCAGGGTCGTATTCAGTAAGAAATGTTTCGTAAAAATGAATGATTGGGTCATGTTCGGATTTGCCAAATTCTTTGATGATGGCGCTAATATCCACGTAGTTGAATAAGTCCGACAAATCGTCCACTACCCAACGAATGCGCCCGTCTAAATCGTAGCCCGCAATGTATTGAAAAAGTTTTCGCAAAAACGGATTTGAATGTGGAATAAGTTGGGCGGCTTTGGCGCGGGTAAATGTGTCAAATGTTTCATCGTTGAGCCGCGCGGCAAACATCCCGTAGGCAATGGTTTGAGAATAAATATCGGCAAATTCCTTATGTGTGATGTTGGAAATAAGTACCTCGCGGAAACCTTTTAATTGTCCGAATACAGTAGAGACGTGTTGCGCCGCGGTGTCTCTACAAGTTTCGTCTTCTCCCACCGCATTTTCGATGATATTTGCCATCAATCGCGCTTTCGCCGCCATTACCTTTGATAAATGTACTGACGTGCGTATTCCCTGTCCCTCGTAGCCGACAAAACGATTGACAAGCACGGCAAATGTCTCAAATTGTGCAGTATCGGCTTCAATACCTTTTGTGCAGGTTTTAGCAATGGCAACGGATGTAACCGGATCACCATTCTCAAAAAGTTTGAAAGTAAGATAATCGGTAATGATTAGATTGTTGAGCGACTGTTTGTATCTGTCGAATTGCGCTTTGTGCGCCTTACCGTTCAAATCCACGCCAATATCTTTTGCCTCAATATATCCGACAGGAACATCGCACCGCGTTACAATATAATCGGGCGCACCGCATGCAATACGTTTGGGTTCGTTGGTTACTTGGACAGGCGAAATATTTTTCGCCTGTACCATATCTTCCAACAAACGCTGCAATGCCGGACGGTAGGTATGCTCGGTGGCATTTCCCGCGCGGTATAGCCGGTTGAGTTCGGCGATGTATTGAGTGATGACGTTTTGCATTCCGATTTTTGATTTGTGCAAAGGTAAAGTTTTTTCTTGTTTTCGCTCTAACAAAACGGAAATAGTTAGTTCCGACAGATGTTTCAGATTTTAATCCTTTTGCTTTCTCGCGGCTTTTGATTTACGTTTATCCCTATCTTTTGCAAAAATTCCCTTTGCTTTTGCCTGAACCAATTTGTTTCGCTCGCTCCGTCAATCGTCAGCCGTAGTTTGTTTGGCTCGTTGGGTTCGGGCTTTCATCTGTAACAATCGGCACTACCGTTGCATGGATATGCGGCGTTTTTTCATCTAAGTGCAACGGAGCGTTAAGAAAATGCCCTAATATGCTATGGCTTTTTTACAAAAAGTCACGGAAGCGTCGCCGACGTTACAACTTCATACCGCGTTTTTTTAGTGGCGTCTGCTCCATTTTTCTGCCACACAGGTAATCGTTCAAATCCTTGTATTGATGATAGTGAACAGATTGGTCGGACACTCCTAATCCGCAGCGGTTTCTGATGTCGTACAAAGCGTCCTTACCGGCTTTATCGTTGTCCAGAAAACAGTATTTTGTTTCGTAACCGATGATCATGTCGAGGGCTTTGGACAGGTTGGCTACGGAGTTCAAGACGATACAATCATGTTCCGTTGCGTTTTGCGGTCGTCCGGGATGATGTTTTTCCTTCAGGGTTAAATAGGACAGGTAGTCCATAAAACCCTCGAAAATACAACATGTGTCGTTTCCGTTTTTGATGCCGGTAATCGCTTTGGGAGACAGGCAACCCTGAAAATATTTGTTACGAAGTTCATACCCGCCCAAGTCATTTTCAAAACCAATCGCAAAATATCGTTTGCCGTTGGCGGTAAAATGAATTTCCTTACATATCTGCCCTGCAAATGAAATGTTTATCTTCCGTTCATTCAGATATTGAAGTAATGCAGGATTACTCAATGGCTGTATGTCTATATCCTCGAACGCAGGCAAAGATTCATGCTTGCGAAAAGAAAAAGAGCCTGTGGGAACAATATCGCGGAGTTTCTCGGCGATGATTTGAAGAGCGCGTGGAACGCTACCCGTACCGTGATACTCCATCACGAAGTCGAGAATGTTTCCGCCTTTACCCAGTCCGAAGTCGTACCATTCGTTACGCGCCGGATTGACCTTAAACGACGGCTCTCTTTCCTCGCGGAACGGGGAATGATACCAAAGGTTGCCCCCTTGCTTCCTGCAGGGCGTAATGCCCGATGATTGCAGATAATCTGATAAAACAATGTTTTTTGCTTCTTGAATGTTCATTTTATTGATTTTTAGAGATTTGTTTTTCTTTTCGCAAGCAAAATATTTTGATATGCGAAAAGAGACATAATAAGGTTTTTGGTACTTTACTTTGCTGCGTATATATAGAATACAGGGTAAAGTAAAGCGCTTTCGCAAACACTTTACCTTACTCTATTATCTATGCGCCCAAAACATGGTAAAGTGATTTTCAAAAATGGTATTCGGAATTAAACCTGTACTTCTTGGCATCCTTTACTATCATCCGCTTGTTTTCCAAAAAGGTTTTCAATTTTCCAAGTTTGTTTTCGCCACACATAAAGCCAATCGCCGCATACCCGCGTTTGAGCGCTTTTATCAGGTCGCTGTAACCGTACTGTTCTGTTTCAGAAAACGCCGTTTCCAATGCCTGCCTGTGCTGCTCGTCCTTCAACTCGGAATAGTCAAAACATTTGGATTCGCCTTTGCTTTTATCGAAACTATATTCTTCAACCAATTCCGGCAAAGCATCTTCATTGATGCGGAAGGCAAACGGTTGAAAGTCCATCGCCCGGATGTGGATCGCCTGAACCGTGCTAATGCTGCCGTCAAATTTGTCTTTGGCAACTTCCAGTACTGTTTCAGCCTTGTTGTTCAACTCCGTACCAATATGTCCCCGCGCGTTTTCGTCCGCCTTGTTTTGATGCAGAATGGTATGAATGTGGATTTGCCGTTCATCCGTCCACTGCATCAGTTTGGAAATGATTTTGGTTGATTCGCTCGGGCTGTTGATATCGTACACCATATCGCGGATTCCGTCAATGATGACCAATCCCAAATCTTCCGTATGGTAAATCGCTTTTTCGACAATTGCGATACGGATTTCCGGCGTGTGCCTGCGCAATGAAAGAAAGTCCAGATTTTTCGGCTCCCTATCCAAAGGCAGTCCCGCCATGCGAACGATGCGTTTCATTACTTTTTGGCAATGGTAAGGACTTTGCTCGGTATCCACATACAGGATTTTCCGTTTGTTTTCGGGTAACTCGGCGGCATATTGCAGTACTGTCACGTTCTTCAATGCTGCGGCAACAATAGCCGACACGTTGAACGTCTTTTTGCTTTTTGCCTTGCCGATGGATGCGCTGAAATTGCCCAGCGTCCCGATGGCTGAACCGTGTATCCGAAGGATTTCTGGAGCAACAACGTACTCGCCTGTAAGCGTCAAACGTGATGCTTGCCAGAGAATAGCAACTTCCTGATTTTTTGTTTGCTCCGTCATCATTTCCGCCCTCCTG
>Ga0082212_10005145_pt1 | contig 17931 bp, 21 predicted proteins | sample TergutNt197P3_FD_71548 | JGI IMG/M metagenome (GOLD analysis project Ga0082212, IMG submission 71548) | Neocapritermes taracua P3 segment gut microbial communities from Petit-Saut dam, French Guiana - Nt197 P3 | ecosystem: Host-associated > Arthropoda: Insects > Digestive system > Gut ...
TTATCGGGTTTATCTTCCCCGCAGGAGAACAGGGCAACCGTAATGATTGCCAGCATACTTGATCGAATGGTTTTGTACATCATATAAATATAAAATAATTAAAGGGTTAAAATTTACTTGCTAACAAATACAACAAAAAAGCGTGGAATATAAATCGTTGTCCGATGTTCAAGGTTTCCACGCCTACTATACAAAACAAGTCATTCCACGCCGCTATTGGCGTTTTAACTTGTTCTTGGGAAAAATCCTTTAAAGGATTAAAATAATTGTGGTAAAATTAAGGACAAGAACAGTAACATCTGCTACTAAAACCAAAATGTCTTTGCGTAACCAAACGCTTTTATTTATTCATAGATTACTTTATTAGATTACGAATGATGATTTATTATTTTATGAGTGATGCTCCATGCGCCATATCCTGTACAATTACTCCGCTGTCGAAAATCTCGTAGGCAAAAACCCAGCTTTCGAATACGGCACACCGGTAGCCCAGCGCTCGCCATCGTTTGAAACGGCACAAAGCATAATCTACCGGGTTACTCAGAGAGCATAAAAATTCCAATAACCGGTCAATTCTACGCATTGCTGCATTTTCGGGAAGTTTAAATTCGTCAACCATATAGTCTGTCAACTCGTCCAACTTATCCCAAACAACATCTGATATTCTAACCTTTCGCATTTCGATAACGTTCTTTAACACGTTTTCTCAACTCGTCGATAAATGATTCCACCGGCACTGCATTGCATTCGGCGCAAGCCTTCTCAAAACTTTCTTTTTCGACCGGGCGGACAAACCATTTCGACTCGCGAACCCTGTTTTCTAAAACCGCTGTTTCCATATTCATCGTGATGTACTCCTTTGTTATATTGGGTTTATTATTTGAATGTGCGCAAAATTAAAAAAAATTCTTACGTTTGCATTCTTGAAACCTGAAACCTGAAACTTTTAAACCTGAAACTATAAACCTGAAACCCGAAACCTTTCATATGCTTTTTCCCATTCTGCAGTATCCCTCGGTAAATATATTTCCGTTTCCACAGAGTTACATACTACCTTGCGGATATCGGCGAGTGAGTTGAGATGACCCAAGGCCATTGCCTGTACCAGCAGATTACCCATTGCAGTTCCTTCGGCCGGGCCTGCTATCACGGGCATACCGATAGCATTGGCGGTGAGCTGGCACAGATAGGCATTTTTGGAACCGCCGCCAATCACATGCAGTTTTTCAATCGGGTGGGGCGATACTTTTTTTAATAATTCTATGGTATACCGGTATTTCAGAGCCAGACTCTCAAAGATGCAACGAACAAACTGGCCAATGGTTTCGGGCGTCTTTTGACCTGTACGGCTGCAATAGTTGCTGATGGCGATCACCATGTTTTCCGGATTCAGAAAATCAGGAACATCGGGATCAACAAAAAATTGAAACGGCTTTTCGGTTTTGGCCATATTCACCAACTGCTCATATGAACAGTTTTCCTGTTCCCATTCCTTACGGCATTGTTCTAACAGCCATAAACCGGTAATATTTTTCAGAAAACGGAAAGTACCTTCGATACCGCCTTCGTTGGTAAAATTCATTGCTGCGGTTTCCTTATCAATCAACGGTTTTCGTGTTTCGATGCCCATCAGCGACCATGTGCCCGAACTGAGATAAGCCCAGTTTTCGCCTTCGGCAGGTACGGATGCAATGGCCGAAGCCGTATCATGTGAACCCACAGCGACGACAGGTATTTTGCCCATGCCTGTTTCTTTGGCTATGGCGTCGGTGAGTGTTCCCACAATGGTACCCGGCAGCACGATTTCCTGCATCAGCGAAACCGGCGCACCGAAAGCTTCGAAAAGTTCCCCTGCCCAGTTCATCGTTTTGGGATTCAGCATTTGCGAAGTGGAAGCAATAGTAAATTCGGCTTTTTTTATACCCGTAAACAGGTAATTCAACAAATCAGGAAGGAACAACAAATCCTGTGCGCTTCCGAGCAACGACGAACCGCCGCGTTTCATGGCAAACAACTGAAACAGACTGTTGAACTGCATGAACTGTATACCTGTCAGATCGTATACCTTTTCGCGAGGCACGAGCTTGAAATATTCGTCCATCATACCGTCGGTATGCGGGTCGCGGTAGGCATAGGGTTCGCCGAGCAGCGAGCCGTCTTTTGTCAGCAATCCGAAATCAACGCCCCATGTGTCGATACCGATGGATTCAGGCCGGTATTTGCCTTCCTGTGCACAGGTTTTCAGGCTGTTTCGGAGGATGTTGTATATTCCCAGAATATTCCAGTGGAAGTGTTTGCCCACGGGAATCATGCCGTTGTCGAAACGCGAAATTTCTTCCATGATGATTTTTTCATCAGCTAAAGTTCCGGCAATAGCCCGCCCGCTGGTTGCTCCAAGGTCAAAAGCAAGAAAAGTGTTCATTTTTGAATTAATAATTATTATATAAATTGAAATCCGAATGGCATATCCTCGGCGCAGTCAAACCTCAAACCTCTTCAAAATCGACATAATCGCCATCTTCTTTTCCGAAGTTTTTTTCTGTTTTCGGTTGATAATGGATGGTTACGTGCCCTTCCTTTTTTTTCTTTTGTTGTTTCAGTTCCTCCTGTTGCCGCTGAATTTGGTTATCCATTTTTTTGACCGTATCACCCAGAAACCACGAAATAACGCCCCTGATGATCGTCTTTCCGATCATGTAAATCGCTACGAAAATAAGTATTACTTTAAGAAACAGCCCCATAACAATATTTTATCTTAATCGACTCAACGCCTGTACCATCAGTTCATCTTTACGGATACCACGGAAAGCAAGATAATGAAGGATGATGGAAATGACCGGAAAAACAGCCGGCATGCTGAATGAAACCGAACGAATATTCGGAACATTGTATAAAACCAACAACACAACGAACATCAACCCCGTCAGCAACAGAATATTATAGATACAAAAACGTAATTGCAGCACCCTGTGCCGATACAGGAAAATGATGATCAGATGGATGATACAGATCAATATTCCGAAGGCCATGATGGAATACTGGTTACTGATCATTGTGGTTGCTTCTGCTTCGGTCAGGTAGAATCCTTTTAGATTGAAAGCAAATATTTCGCCGGTTTCATATACTAATTCTGCAACCGGAGCAAAAAATAACGGAACAAGAAAACATAGTGACAGAAACAGAAAGATAGATTGAATTCTTTGTATCATGGATCAATTTTTTATTTTCGATTTTTGATTTGGCAAAAATAGTATTATTTTCGAAACTTTTTAATTTTAAGATTTATATTCTTTGAATTATTCTGTTAAAGTTCTGTGTTTCACAACATTTTTCGTGTTGATGACAGGTCGTGTTGCGGCGCAAAATGCCGATACAATGATATACCGTTCGCAATCGGTACGTTCAGTCGGATTTGGTTTTCCGGTCATAAACTATTCCCTGCTTTCGTCGCTCAATCATTCGGGTTATTCAATCAGTTTTCATTCTACGCGATTTCGGGAAAAACCGGAACATCTCACTCAATTTCATCAACATTTTGAGATTGGGATACTCTACAATCAGGCCAATGATTCGTATATCACCACCCTTGGTTTCAACGGCGCCTGGTCGCGACACTGGTATGTGACCAACCGCGCAAATCCGTTACGCCTGCTGCTTGGCAGTGGCGCCGACGCCGGCACAGGCATCTATCTGAAGGAGGACAACACAAACAATCCACTGGCCTATATTTTTAACCTTTCTGTAAGCCCCGATCTATTGCTCAAATATCGGTTGAGCATCAAAAAGACAAGTATCGAACTGGGACAGCAGATTGATATTCCGTTCGTTTCCCTGATTTCTTCATCAGACTATTCGTCATCATTGCCATATGGCATCGCCGAAAAGGACGCTAATTTTTTCGACGCTATGCGGCTGGTTTCATTTGGCAGTTTGAAAAAATGCGTAACGGTCACTACTTTAGATATTATACCTGCGCCGGAGCAACGCCTGAAATGGCCGGTGTTCAGGATCAGCTACATGTTTTCGGGAATGAATTACCGTAATGGCGATTTTACCATCAAATCGGCTGATCATCTGATCCTTTTCGGAGCAATTTTTCATTTATTCCGATGATTTGTTGCAGGATTAAAATAATATTACCAATTTTGCAGCGTTATTGATGTAATTTCAAACCATAAAAAAAAATATTATGTTGAAAAGGAATATGATGATCCTGTTTGCTTTCGCGGCAATTACCGTTTCCATACATGCACAGATTCGGCCGGGCATTAAGGTGGGGTATAATTTTAGTGGAGTGATGGCCGATTATCGTGGCGACAAAACTTCTGAAGTACTGAAAAAGACAGCGGGTGATCCCGGCAATTTTCATATGAAATCGGGGTTTCAGGCAGGCTTGATAGCCGATTGTCCTATTAGTGATGTCTTTACCATCCAACCCGGAGCAAAGTTTGCCATGCAGGGGTTTACCGATAAGTATACCAGTAACGGAGACGTTGTCAGGGCATTTTCGCTGTATTATCTGCAGGTTCCTGTATATGCACAATACCGCTGGAACGTTTACGAAGAAACCAATGTGCTGTTTCAGGCAGGTCCTTACGCAGGCGTGGGGCTTTTTGGCCGGCAGTCATTCAACAGGAAGGGGAAATCGCAGGATTTAACCGACAGCCAAAAGAAAATAACCTTTGGAAGCGGTAACGATATTCAAAGCTCATTTGATTATGGCATTGGCGCCGGTGTGGGCATTGAGTTTTACAGATTTCAACTGATGCTGAATTATGATTTCGGCCTGAATCAACCGACCTTCTACAAAAAGGATGCGAAAAGCGCCACATATCATGTCGACATGCGTAACCATAATTTTTCGGTGACGTTTGCCGTCATTTTTGGCAGGAGGGATCCCTTACAGAATCAGAAAGACTGACAAAAAATCACAGTAAAATGGTAAAAACATCAGCAATTTCCAAAATATTTGTACTTGATACCAACGTAGTATTGCACGATTATTTGTGTATTTACAATTTCATGGACAACGATCTGGTGATTCCCATCGTCCTTTTGGAAGAATTGGACAGGATGAAAAAAGGCAACGACCAGATCAATTACAACGCACGCGAATTTACCCGCGAATTGGATAAAATTGCCGGCGACGAGTTGTTCAACGGAGGTATCAGGCTCGGGAAAAATATGGGCAAACTGAGTATTGAAACCGGTAAACCGTTTTCGCCGGAATTGAAGCGTTCGTTTCCCGAAGAAACACCCGATCACAGGATTCTTGCCATTACTGATCATCTGCGGCTGTCGCATCCCGACCGGCAGGTGATACTGGTGTCCAAAGACATCAATCTGCGTATGAAAGCCAAATCAGTCGGGTTGATGGCGCAGGACTACAAGAGCGACAAGGTACAAAACATGGATGATCTTTACAGGATTGCCGAAACGGTGGGCTGTCCGGCCGAACTTGTCGCCAAACTGTATGAATCGCGCGAAGGCGTACCTGCCGGAGACTTCAAACTGAAAAAATTACCCAAAGGCAATGCGTATTACATTTTCGATGGCGGGGACTCAACCGCTTTGGCGTATTACAATAGCTCCTGCGACCGTATCGAACGTGTAGACAAACGTCGTTGTTTTGGTATAGAGCCGCGTAACGCCGAACAGACCTTTTGTATGGACGCCCTGCTTCGTCCTGAAGTGCAGCTGATAGCCATTACAGGAAAGGCCGGAACAGGAAAAACATTACTGGCGCTGGCTGCAGCTCTGGCACAAAACCAGCTTTATTCTCAAATTTATCTTGCCCGTCCGATCGTCCCCTTAGCCAACCGCGACTTAGGATTTCTGCCCGGAACGGCTAAAGACAAAATCGAACCCTACATGCAACCGTTGTTCGACAATCTGGGCGTGATCAAACAAAGGCTGAAACAGACCGGTGCAGAATTTCGGAAAATAGAGGAGATGCTGAAAAATGATACTTTGGTATTGTCGGCTCTGGCCTATATCCGCGGGCGCAGCCTTTCCGAAACGTTTTTTATTGTAGACGAGGCGCAAAACCTGACGCCGCATGAAGTGAAAACCATTATCACCCGTGCCGGTGAAGGAACCAAGATCGTGCTGACCGGCGATATCGAACAGATAGATTCGCCTTATCTTGATGCACAGTCTAACGGACTGTCTTACCTTGCCGACAAAATGAAAGATCATTCGATTTTCACTCACATCAACCTGCTAAAGGGCGAAAGAAGCAAATTAGCCGAACTTGCAAGCGATTTATTGTAGCAGTTTTGAAACTACATAAGCGACAAGTGCAAATTTAAGCGGAAAATCATAACTTTTTTTTAAAGAAAACGTATACATATATTGTAATATTTTGTAGTTTTGTGCCATTAAGAAAATGATGAAATCATAGATAATTTAAAAAGAATACCATGAAAAGAGTTTTTTTTATAACGATTGCCTGTTGCTTTTTTATAGCAAAAAGTATTGGCCAGCAGACGCCTGCAAAGGAAAACAACCCGAATGCTCCTGAAATAACATTCGAGGAAACGGTTCATGACTTTGGGACGATTCCGTTAAAAGGCGAAGCCGAATGTGAATTTATCTTCACCAACACCGGCAAGGAACCTCTGATTATTCAGAATTGCCAGTCTACATGCGGTTGCACTGTACCTACCTGCCCGAAGGATAAACCCGTTAAACCGGGTGAAAAAGGGACGATTAAGGTAAAATACACCACTACAAATGTTCCTGTGCCTTTTAACAAACAGTTTATGGTATATTCCAATGCCAAAAACTCGCCGGTAACAGTTACCATCAAGGGCGAAATTGCACAGGAAACCGCATCGGCAAAATAGTTTAAAAAATACCGACGACGAAATCCCCGGTGCGTTGAAGCATATCAATTATTGTGACCTTTTAACGCCGTATAATTCATACACAACATTGTGAAAAGCCTGAATGGCTTCGTTTGCTTTGGGTATATCCTGTTGCAGAATGAAATACATCACCACCAGTCCTTCTTTGGTATATATATACGAATCGGTTCCGTAAGCGCCGCTGTGTCCCATCCCGACGTCTGAAACGTGCCATCCCAGACCGTAAGGCTGTGTAACTCTTTCGCCTGTTTGCTTTTTACTCATTTCAGCAACAGCTGCTTCGCTCAAAAATCGTTTCCCTTTGAATACTCCTTTTCCCGCAATCATCTGGAAAAATTTCACCCAATCGTCCGGTGTGCAAAACAATCCGCCTCCGGCTTCGGCATAACGTTTGGTTCTGTCGCTCAATGGATATTGAAAAAAAGTGATAGGCGTTTCGCTTAGTTTTCCGTTTTCATTCATTTTGTAAGGAAGGGCTAATTTTTCCAATTGCTTTTCAGCAGGCCAGAATGTGGCGCTTTTCATATCCAACGGGTCAAACAGCCTTTTTTGCAAAAATTCTTCAAAAGGTATCCCCGATACACGTTCTACGATGGTTGCAGCGATATTAATACCCTGATTGGAATAATTGTATCGTTCGCCCGGCTCGTAAAGAAGCGGAGTCATGGCTGTTACGTAAACACTCAGGTATGACGGAAGAGCGTCAATCTTGCCCATCTGCTGTTGTACGCCGGCCTGATACTGCATACCTGAGGTATGTGAAAGCAGATGACGTAATGTTATTGGTTTGTCCAAACGTTCTTCTACCTGCCATCCATCGCGTCTGACGCGGGAAACCAACATTCGTCCCAATTCGGGCAGATAGGTGGTGACGGGTTCATCTAAACTGAGTTTTCCCTCATCTACCAGCATCATCACAGCGGTTGCTGTAACAGGTTTGCTTTGCGAAGCAACCCAAAAGAGCGCATCAGACGCCATTTTCCTGTTTTTTGCAATGTCCTGGTATCCGAAACATTCAATGCTGATGATCTTATCCGGCCGGGCGATTACGGTGACGATACCCGGCAAGTCGCCACGATCAGTATATGGTTGCAAAACCGTCCGGATGGTCTGCGTTTGAGCGCCTGCACTTAATACGGCGCAGAAAAAAACTATTGATAAAAAAAGATTTCTTGTCATTTGCAATTTATTTCATAAAAAAAACTATTCATGATTGTGCTTTCTGACCAATTCGAGCGTATGCCCCATTTTGTCGTGTTTGGTTTGCAGGTAGCGCCGGTTGTATTGATTTGGCGCTATTTCGATGGGTATATTTTCCATAATCCTGATGCCATAACCTTCGAGGGCAATGCGTTTCACGGGGTTGTTGGTCATCAGGCGAATCGGGCCTAATCCCAATCTGTGCAGGATACTCGCACCTACTCCGTAATCGCGTTCGTCGTCCTTAAAACCGAGGTCGATATTGGCTTCTACCGTATCGCGCCCCTGATCCTGCAAGCGATAGGCGCTCATTTTGTTGTACAGGCCTATTCCTCTTCCTTCCTGATCAAGATACACTACCACGCCTTTTCCTTCGTTTTCGATCATCCGTAAAGCCTGATGCAGCTGTTTGCCGCAATCGCAACGGTATGACCCCAGTATGTCGCCCGTGAGACACGACGAATGAACACGAACCAGCACCGGCTCGTCAGGTTGCCACGATCCCTTGATGATGGCCAGATGCTCCAGCCCGTTGGAAATCTGAATGAAGGGTATCACTTCAAAATCGCCGTATTTGGTGGGCAGTTTGACACGGTCGCCCATTTTGACGATGGATTCTCTTTGCAGACGGTGCTTGATCAGGTCGGCAATGGAAATGATTTTCAGGTGAAACTTCCGGGCTAATTCCAGCAATTGCGGTAACCGCGCCATTGTTCCGTCATCGTTGAGAATCTCTATCAATACGCCGCCCGGTTGTAATCCTGCAAGGCGGGTAAGGTCTACAACTGCTTCGGTATGTCCCGGACGTCGCAATACGCCTTTATTGCGGGCTTTCAACGGCGAAATATGTCCGGGGCGGGCAAGGTCTTCAGGACGGGTATCCGGGTTAACCAAAGCACGGATGGTTTTGGCACGGTCAGAAGTGGAAATGCCCGTAGTGCAACCGTGACCGATCAGGTCAACCGAAATGGTAAACGGCGTACCATGCAGCGAAGTATTATGCCCGACCATCATGTCCAGTTCCAATTCCTGACAGCGTTGTTCCGAAAGTGGTACACATACCAGCCCGCGACCGTATTTGAGCATGAAGTTAACTATTTCGGGAGTGACAGTTTCGGCGGCACAAATGAAATCGCCCTCATTTTCGCGATCTTCATCATCCACCACAATAATCACTTTCCCCTCACGAATGTCTTCAATGGCTTCTTCTATGGTATTTAATGCTTTATTCATATATACTATTATTATGAAAACTCTTTGATTATAAAATTATTTAGTACTTTTGCCTTTCAAAATAATTCAAATTACCAATGATTTTTCATGAGCAAAGATAATTCAAAAAATGATATGTCCATTAAAAAAGAAAAAAACAGATTTGGATTTTTACTTTTTTCATGGTCTACGTTTTTGGGGTTTATCGTTTTTATCATCAGTCTTTTACGATGTAATATTGATACAGATTGGATTTCATGGATGTATTATATTCCGGCAGCTTTGGGACACGCTTCATTGTTTGCATTTGTGTTATACCTGTTGTTTTATGTCCCGTTTTCGTTTATTTTCAAAAGCCATAAACTGCCGTCTGCCATTTTCGTCGTGTTTGCCATTGTTTTGTATACCATTCTGATATTAGATGGCTTTGTATTTAATTTATACAGGTTTCACATCAATGGCTTTGTAGTGGAATTGGCTTTGCATGCCGGCAGCGAGGAATTTGTGTTTGATGGAAAGCTCTACTTTAAATTTGCTATGTTGATTGTTTTTACTGTAGTTCTGCCATATATACTGATTTTTTGGTTGAGAAAAAACTGGATCGACCGACAAAGAAAAAGGCAAATGATAATCATCAGTGTCAGTCTGATTGTTTGCGTGCTTTTTTCACATGTAGCTCATGCTGTAGCTTCGGCGTTCAGGCAAACAAGCATACAAAAGTCGGCAACGGTACTTCCTTACTTCTTCCCGTTGACAATGAACCGGCTGTTAGACCGGATGGGGATTACATCACAGGATGATATAGACCGTTTGGATTACGACGTTCCGACTTCAGATATAGCTTACCCGGTTCATCCGGTGATTAACGGAGATTCCATCCCCGGTTACAACATCCTGCTCATCGTTATTGATTCCTGGAATCCAAGAACTTTCGACAGCATTACCACTCCCAACATATACCGTATGGCGATGCAGCATCAGTATTTCGAAAATCACAACAGCACAAGCTTCGGCACAAGAGAAAATATATTCAGTCTCTTTTTCGGATTGTCCTTTACTTACGAAACCGATTTTATTATTACCAAAAAATCCCCCCTGCTGATTGACCGGCTGAATTACAGAAATTATAACATTCAGGTATTTCCCAGCGCATCGTTGCCCAGCCCTCCCTTTCATGAAATATTGTTCAAAAAGGCGCCCCACGTCAATTACAGAACCGAAGGAAATACACCGTTTGAAAGAGACCAAAAAATAACCCGATTAGCCATTGATTTTATGAATGATCAGAAAGATGGGAAACCCTTTTTCAATTTTGTTTTTTATGATTTGCCACATGCCATGTCCATGCCCAAAGAGTATTTGTTACCCCAATTTCAGCCATCATGGACGGAAGTTGATTATATGGCGCTGAATAACAAAATGAATCCTGAACCGTTTTTCAATTTTTACAGAAATTGTGTTTATCAGGTAGACAGGCAGATCGGGATGCTGCTGGAATATGTGCAAAACAGCGGCCTGATGGACAATACGGTGATACTTATTACCGGAGATCATGGTCAGGAATTTAATGAAAACGGAAAGAATTACTGGGGTCATGGCAGCAATTATTCGCAATGGCAAATCCGTATTCCTCTGATAATGTATTATCCCGGAATAGAGCATGGGAAACATTTTTCGCACATGACCACGCACTACGATATAGCGCCCACGCTGATGAAACGTTATTTAGGCGTTGAAAACCCAACCGCCGATTACAGCATGGGATACGACATCTATGACACCGCAGACAGGTATCCACATGTAGTTGGGGATCACGTAAACTATGGTTTTGTATTTGAAAATACGATTGTCAGAACCAATCATCTGGGAACTGTATCGGTTACGGATAAGAATCTGAATGATCTTCCACGCAACGCCGTAAATGTTAAAGATCTGCAAAAAGCGATTGAAAAAAAGAATATGTTCTACAAATGAGACATGAATGGTATCCTGACGGTAAACACAGTACCTTCGTTTTCTTTGCTTTCAAAACAAATAGTACCTTTCAGGTATTTTTCAGTCAATAATTTCATGCTATATGTTCCCAAACCCCTGTTTTTACCTTTGGTGGAAAAAGAACGGTTGAATACCTGCAATTTGTCGTTTTCAGACATGATACTGTCGTTGTGCACCCAAATTTTTAAAAAATCACTGACGTCTTTGAAAACGCCGACTACAATTACAGCTCCGGCTTGCTCGGCTTCCAGCGCATTTTTAATCATGTTACCCAGCACGCGCGACAACAATATTTTGTCTGAAACGAAAAACTGATCTTCTGAATGGTCTGCGATTCGTATTTCTTTTTCTTCCATCTCTGCCTGCTGCCTGAATTTTTCCACCTCTTCAACAACAAAAGCAAGCGAAGACAATTCATTTTTTTCCGTCTGATATTCATCTTTTTCGGCCATTGTCAACACCCGATGTGAATTGATCTGCTCTGACAGGGAATTTAATAAAAGTGTCAGATACGAGATGAACATATGCTGCTCATTGGCGTCAGCTTTATCCAATGCGTTTTTTATTCCGTTGATACCGTTAACGGTGTTCATGATGTCGTGAAAGAAAATGCGTTCCATAACGCCACGTCTTTTTTCGCTGCTGATATCGAATAACGAACACAGGATGAAATTTTCGCCATCGACATTGATATACGTGGAGTGTGCCCGCAAATCGAAAGTAACTTTGGCGTTAGCGTTGGTTAAACTGCATTCTTCGATGGATGTATTCTTTTCAACACATTCCAGTGTTGAACGCGCCACGCCACATGTGCTGCAATGTTGCGATGTGCCGCAACCGTTCACAGAAAATGCATGACGACATCCGAACAACTCCCCGATCCGTTTACCCAGGGCTTGTTGTATATTAAGGCCGAGTACTTCCAGGAGCGTCTTATTGACAAAAACCACCTGCCTGTTTTTATTCTGTACGCATAACATAGAAGCAACACCGTTCAGTACAACTACCATATCCCTGTTATCGGCGACAACTCTGAACTGTCGCATGATTTCGTTTTGCGAAGACCTTTCGGCTGATGCATAACATGTAAAAAGCGATTCTATCATTTAAGAATAATTGGAATTTGATTTATCTCTGATTAATTAAACCTGTCTTTGTGTGCCCACAATCCCAATGCAGGGTTGGATATGTAGAACACCTCTTCACCGTCGGGCATGATGTTGTAACCGTCGGCAAGTTTTTCAGGGTTATAGCGTTGCATCATCTCATTAAGGTTAGCATATTGGAAATGGACGCTTTCTATTTCTTCACGTGACAATTTACCCGGGCAATAGGTCACAGTAAAACGTCCTTCGCTTGAGCCGTGTATCAGGTGAGCGGCAGCGCCGAGATTGTTCTGCAATTCCCTGTTTTGCTCCACTGCGGCAAGCGTTTTGGGCGTACCGGCATATCCATACTTGCGGATGAGCCGGTCGATTTCCCTGTCTTCACCAAATTCTTTCAATCCGGGAGCAAGTACGATCAGTTCGGCGCCGTCGGCTAAAGCCATCCGGGTACGATAGATGCTTTTATTGCCAAGCCATGTGCTTTTAAATTCTTCGGGATCGAGCCATACAACTGCTTTTTTGACAGGATGCTCCACCATTTCGAAATTGACCTCGAGAGATAAGGCTGCTGCCTGCCTGAAACAATCGAAATCGTCGCCTGCGTACAGTCCGCGTATTTGCAATTTGCCATTGCTGTCCTTGCTCACTACGGTCTGTATATACACAATGGGCAGGTGACCGGTGAAATGCGTCGAAGCGTAGTTGAGCACAGACCGTACCGGCGTTTCGGCACGTCCCATGATACGTTCCATGCCATAGACGGCGCCGATGAAGTGACTCTTGTTGATTCCTTCGGCGCCGCCGGTGCCAACAAAAACATTCTTGTTGTAATTGGCCATGCCTATTACTTCATGCGGTACTACCTGTCCGATAGACAAAATCAGATCGTAACCTCCGTGTATCAGCAGTTTGTTCACCTGCGCAGGCCAGGTGTAGTTGAGCTTGCCCTCGGATACCTGCTGCACATACTCCGACGGTATGGTGCCTGCGGTAACCACGTCGTTGCGCCAGTCGTGCACACGAAACAGGCTGTGGGGCATGTTGCCGAACATACGGTCGATTTCACTTTCGCTCATCGGAGCGTGTGTCCCCAAGGCGGGCAACACATCAGTGAGGGCGTTGCCGTAATGATCCCACGTCATCTCAGTAATGATTCCCGCAAAGGAATGAAACCGTGTGAAATCCGGCGGTAATGCCAGCACTTTCCTGCGAACGCCTAACTTGTTGAATATTTCTGTTAATGCTTCTTTTAACTCCCCGTTGCTAAAAGCGTAATCTTTTGATCCTTTTGAATAATAAAGCATGATTATGTTATGATTGATGGTTTTTCACCAAGCAAAAATATAACTTTTTTGATTACCGGAAATATTTTGTTTGAAAAAAAATATCATCTTGCTGTAATTGTGTGTATCAGAGTGGAAATTTTGGGAGTTATAATCTGACCTATTCCGAAACCTGCACCGGAATATCGTGTCTTTCTATCATTGCGGCAATTTTCCGCAATGTTTCGCCGGGTACTTTGCGCAGCGTGTCGGTAGGCGTATCGCGGGCAATGGTGTATATCATCACCTGTGCGGGACGAATGGCAAGGATGGCGTTTTCCCAGGCTTCTAATTCCGCGGGCGTGGCGTTATCAACAGTTTGACCGCAATATGTCCCTTGTACAAACATGGTTTGTACGATACATTGTTTCCCGAATGTCTGTAACTGTTCCGTCAGTTTGGAAGCAGATATTTTTTTTTTCGGTTGGTTCAGCAGTTCAATGGTAGCGTCAAACGCCGAATCGAATTTCAATATCGGCATGTCCGTCTTTTTCAACGCATCTGCTATTTCCTGCCGGTGCAGCATAGTGGCGTTGGTCAGCACGGATATTTTGGATTGTGGCGCATGACGGTTGCGCAACGAAACTGTATCGTCGATAATTCCGGCAAAGTCGGGATGAATGGTCGGCTCGCCGTTTCCTGCAAAGGTGATGGCGTCGGGCAATTGACCGGATTGCTGCATGACAGTCAGTTTGTGTTCTAACGCTGTGTATATCTCCTGACGTGAAGGAAGTGCATTTTTCCCTGCCTGATCATCGCCATTCCTGCCACATTCGCAATATATGCAATCGAAATTACAATATTTACAGTTCACCGGCAACAGGTTAATACCCAATGACACGCCTAACCTCCGGCTTCGAACCGGGCCGAAAACAATTTCATCAAATAAAAAAGTAGACATCGTTTTGAGGCGCATAACTGAATCTGGGACAATTGCACGGCGCCGGCCTGCGCCGGTTTTTGTGCGCATGTTTCGAACTGCTGCACGAACAGAGTAAAATCAAAAAAATACAAGCCATCCAACATAGTTTACGGATAACCGCCAAATTTCTTTTTTCTTTCCTGTTGGAAATCCGGTTACTTGCTGATAGCGTAATAACCACCCCTATCACAACTACGGAAAGTTCATGTAAGTATTGTGCGATATTTTTTATTGAAATTTTTGATTTATTCATGGAATCATTCATCGATTATTGACTTGTATGTTATTTTGATATTGCATAAAACGGTATCGCTTATTTGTCCCATGATGGTTTCTATCATTTCTTTTTCCAATGTTGCCATTTTATGAATACGCACAATAGATGGCAATTTAAGTCCAAATTTCAACCAATCATCAAGATAAATATCGTATCTTGAGTGATAAATTTTGCTTGTTATCCTGCAAACAAGCACATCTCCATCTTCACAATCCCTAAGTACTAATGCAGGTCTTCTTTTATAGCCAACGCCATCGGTAAAAGGAAATCTCAATAAAACAATACTGCCTGTATTTATCTTGTTCATAAAAATTTTTATAAATCATAAACAGCATCAGACTCGGCGTATCCTTGTAGAAATTGCGTTTTCGTCATTTGGCGATATGCTTTTTCTTCATACACATCGCTATCTTTCACAAAAACAACTACACGCACATTTTCATCTTGCGCGGGAATTAATTCCTTTCGCACTCTGTGGGGTATCAATATCCGATTGTCAGTAATTTTTGACTTAAATTCAATTGCTCTCATAGATCTATTTTTGTTATAACTGCAATACTGTTGAAACTATTTCCCAATTACCTTCAACTCTTTTCCGATTTTGGCAAAAGCGGCCAACGCCCGATCAAGATGCGCCTGCGTATGCGCTGCCGAAAGCTGCACACGTATACGCGCCTGTTCCTTAGGCACCACAGGATAATAAAATCCGACCACATATATACCTTCCTGCAACAATCGTTCTGCAAATTGTTGCGAAAGCGGTGCATTATAGAGCATTACCGCCACAATAGCCGACTGGCTCGGTTTGATGTCAAACCCCAACTGTTGCATACCGTTCATGAAATATCCGGTGTTTTTCACTAAGTTGTCGTGCAACTCTGTAGATGTTTCGAGCAGGTCGAGAGCGGCAATGCCGGCGCCTGCCACTGATGGCGGGATAGAATTTGAAAACAGATAGGGACGCGAACGTTGCCTGAGCATCTGTATGATTTCCCTGCGTCCTGTGGTAAACCCGCCGATACCGCCGCCCAGCGCTTTGCCCAGCGTGCCGGTAATAATATCAACTTTCCCGCGAACGCCGAACAGTTCGGTTACTCCGCGACCGGTGGCGCCAACCACTCCTGCAGAATGACATTCGTCAATCATCACTAATGCGTCATATTGTTCGGCAAGTCGGCAGATTTTATCCATCGGGGCGACGTTGCCATCCATTGAGAAAACTGCGTCGGTAACAATCAGGCGGAAACGGTGTTTCTGTGTTTCCTTAAGTTGCGCTTCCAAATCGTTCATATCAGCGTTGGCATAGCGGTAACGGGCTGCCTTGCACAGGCGTACCCCATCAATAATGGAAGCATGATTGAGAGAATCGGAAATAATGGCGTCCTCATCGGAGAGCAACGGCTCAAACACCCCGCCGTTGGCGTCAAAACAGGCGGCATAGAGAATGGTATCCTCTGTACCGAAGAATCGGGCGATGCGGGTTTCCAATTCCTTGTGAATGTCCTGCGTACCGCAGATAAACCGAACGGACGACATCCCAAATCCATGACTGTCCAACGCTTCATGTGCCGCCTTGATGATGGCCGGATGCGACGACAAACCAAGATAGTTGTTGGCGCAGAAGTTCAACACCTCCTGCCCGCTGTTCAAACCTATATCTACACCTTGCGGCGAAACGATCACACGTTCGTTCTTGTATAAACCCGCTGCCCGAATCTTTTCAAGTTCGCAGGTCAAATATTGTTGCATCTTTCCATACATGGCTTTAAAAATTATGAATTATGAATTATGAATTATGAATTATTTAAACAAAGAATCGACAAATTCATATTTGTTAAACACTAACAGGTCTTCCATTTTTTCGCCAACACCGATATATTTGACCGGTATTTTGAACTGGTCGGAGATGCCCAATATGACGCCGCCTTTGGCCGTTCCGTCGAGTTTGGTGAGTGCCAGCGCCGTTACTTCGGTGGCCTTGGTGAACTGTTTGGCTTGCTCAAAGGCGTTTTGTCCTGTAGAACCGTCCAGCACCAGTAATACTTCGTGGGGTGCATCGGGAATCACTTTCTGCATTACTTTCTTGATCTTTGAAAGTTCGTTCATCAGGTTCACCTTGTTGTGAAGGCGTCCTGCCGTATCTATGATCACCACGTCGGCGTTGTTGGCTTTAGCGGAACTGATGGCGTCGTAGGCCACTGATGCCGGATCGGCGCCCATCTGCTGCTTGACAATCTCCACACCCACACGCTCCGACCAAATGACCAACTGGTCAACAGCCGCTGCACGAAAGGTATCGGCAGCGCCAAGGTATACTTTCTTATCGGCTTTTTTAAACTGGTATGCCAACTTGCCGATGGTAGTGGTTTTACCTGCGCCATTGACGCCTACCACCATGATCACGTAAGGTTTTGCTGTGGGTATAGTTGCAAAATCATCCACGTTACCGGTATTGTTCTCTTCGAGCAGTGCGGCAATCTCTTCATTCAGGATGATATTCAATTCATTGGTGTTCATGACTTTATCGCGTGCCACACGATTTTCGATACGTTTGATGATTTTTAGGGTAGTTTCCACCCCAACATCCGAAGTGATGAGTACTTCTTCAAGATTGTCTAACACATCGTTGTCAACTTTCGACTTGCCGGCCACAGCACGCGTCAGTTTTTGAAACAGACTTTCCTTAGTCTTTTCCACTCCATGATCGAGGCTTTCCTTCTTTTCTTTTGAAAATAATCCGAAAAATGCCATTGAATAATATTTTCTTTTTTGAGAATAAATAAAATTTCACAAAAGTAATCATTTTCGGAAAAAAAATGCAAAATTTGACAACATTATTGGGACATTCATCGTATAATATATGATATAATAGTTGGATATAATAATTCAAATGAAAAGTATTCGTTTTTTAATATTGGCATATCTTTGTTTATGTGTAGATATACAGGCTCAGAATCCTGATCAGCCTGACAGGCCGATACTTCAAAGGGTGAGCGTTGATCCTTTAGATAATAGAGGTCATGTAACT
>Ga0082212_10005146_pt1 | contig 17931 bp, 3 predicted proteins | sample TergutNt197P3_FD_71548 | JGI IMG/M metagenome (GOLD analysis project Ga0082212, IMG submission 71548) | Neocapritermes taracua P3 segment gut microbial communities from Petit-Saut dam, French Guiana - Nt197 P3 | ecosystem: Host-associated > Arthropoda: Insects > Digestive system > Gut ...
GCGCGAACGGGGGGCATTATTTGACCGTCAACGGCGCGAATTTGGTGTTGACCGCCAAGGATTTCAACTACCGCGTTTATGGAAGCGGAACGAGTTTCACGGCGACCGACAACAACAACACGCGCACGATCATCACCGGCGCCACCATCCAAAACACAATTAACGCCATCAAGGCGGACGTGTACGCCAACCCCTGCGACATCACGTTTTACGCGGCGGCAACCGGCACCACCCAACTCGACATCGGCACCGCGACAATGGAATTCAACCGCTCTACTGCGGATTCCAATTGGAGCTCGGCGGCGAACGGAATCAAATTGCACGGCTCGGTCAAGTCCGCCTCGACTTCCACAACGGGCGGTGTGGTCATCGGCAGCAACGGCGCCGTTGTAACGAGTGACGCGACGATACAAAACACCAGCACGGGCGCGGGTAATGCGATTTATTGGAACTCGACTGGAACGCTCACCGTCAACAACGGCGGCAAGGTTTCGGCGGTCGGAAGCACGGCTTATGCTATTCGTAAAGCCGCAAGCGGCACGGTCGACGTTTCCGGCACCGGCACCACGGTTTCGTCAGCGTATTACGGGATTTACGGCTCGTCGGGTGCGATCAATGTTTCCGGCGGAACGGTTTCCTCCACGGGTATCCGCACCATTTACATTACAGGTACCGGAACGGTTACGGTTTCCGGAAGCGGAACAGTCAGCAATTCGTACAACGGTGGATATGCGATTAACAATTCCTCCACTGGCGCCACCACGGTTTCCGGCGGAACGGTAATCGCTACGGGAAGCGGTAATTCATATGCGATTTCGCAAGGAGATGTGAATGTAACCGGCGGCACGGTTTCATCAACTTATCAGGCCATTAATGCGAGCTCCAAAACGATAAATATCTCGGGTGGTACGGTGACGGGTACGGGGCCACAAACCATTATGTCGCGCGGTACACTCAATGTCAGTGGCGGAACTGTTTCAAATACCGGAACCGGATTGGCTATTTATAACGCTGATGTTTATAATGTTAATATTGGTACGGTAACAATTTCCGGCACCGCATTGGTTACTTCAGCGCCCACAAGCTCCGGCACTATTTGTAACATCACATCAAGCGGATCCGCCAACAACATCGTTAATGTTGTCGGTGGCACGGTACGCAACACCGCCAACAGCACAAGCGCGCGGGCGATTCATAATTACTGTCCCGGTGGCGTTATCAACGTTTACGGCGGCACTATACAGGCCACGTCCGGCGCGGCGATTGAAAACGAACGCTCAACTGCCGGTAGTATTATGCTGGGCAACTCCCCGACGATCACCGGAAGTTCCTCCGAAGGCGCTATTCGTGTTCCGTCGAATTCATTAGGCGTGGAAACGTCGGGAGCGAATACGTTCAACCCCGCAAGCAAGACCTACCCGATTCACATCAATTCCACGCCGCTTGCCGGCGCGATCGCGGTGTTCAACGGCGCGGCTCCGGTCAACCGCATTGACAACTTCCCGCTCGTGAACGCCAATTACCGGTTGATCACCAGCGGCAACAACTTGGTCGTGCAGGCGCAGACGCTCATCACGGCGGTGAACCTGAACAACACCGCCCCCGCTTACGGTGACACGATCACGGCAACAGTCACGCCCTCCGGCGCGACCTCGACCGCGACGTGGCAGTGGCAATACCACAACGGCAGCACATGGTCCAACATCTCCGGCGCGACGGCTTCCAGTTACACCGTCCCGGCGACGATGATCGGAGCCCAGTTGCGCGTTACTGCGACCGGCACGGGCGAATACTACGGCACGGTCACTTCCGCCGCAACCTCCGCTGTTACGCCCAAGACGCTCACATGGAACGCCGGAAGCGCCAGCAACAAGGTGTATGACGGCAATGCGACAGCGACGGTTGTCAGCGCCCCGACGCTCAACGGCGTCATCAACAGCGACACCGTGACGATTACCGTCGGCACGGCGGCATTCGCGGACAAGAACGTCGGCAACAACAAGGCCGTCACCGGCTTCGGTTGGGGCATCGGCGGTGCGCACGCCAACTACTACCTTATCACCACCCAGCCCTCGTTCGGTTTTGCGAACATCACCCCGCGCCCGCTCTCGTGGAACGGCAGCGGAAGCGTTGACAACAAGGAGTACGACGGCACGACGGCGGCGACCATCGCGAACCTGCCGATGAGCAACATCGTCGTCAGCGACACGGTGACGGCAGTCCCCGGCACGGCGGTGGTCTCGTTCCAGACCGCGACGGTCGGCAACAACAAGGCCATCGTCTATACCGCCGGCACATGGGTGCTCACGGGCGCGGACGCGGACAACTACACCGCCCCGACCGGCAACCCCGGCTGGAACACCCCGAACATCACCCCGCGCCAACTCACATGGACAGGCAACGGCACGGTGTCCGACAAGGTGTACGACGGCAACGCCGACGCGCAGGTAACGTCCTATCCCGGATTCGGCGCTGTGGTCGCGGGTGAGAATGTCTCGCTCAACTTCTCCGGCGTTACGGCCGTTCAATTCATGGACGGCACGGGTACGATTCCCGACGGGGCTCCCGGCCTCAACAAGCCGGTTGCCAGCACGGGCGTGTGGGCGCTCTCCGGCACGGATGCGGCGAACTACATCGTCCCCGCCGGCCAGCCCGGCTGGAACCCCGCGAGCATCACGATTGACGCCGACTACCAGTACGTCGTCACCTACGGCAACGACCCCGCCAGCGGAAATCCGTCCACGTCCTTCTTCACCGCCACGTGCAACAACGGCGTGACCGTGGTCGCCCAGGACGAGGGCTCGATGTGGACGATCATGCAGGCGATACGCAATCACGCCAACGGCAACAACTGCTCCGTCACCTTCGACTCGGGCACGGCGGGCGTGCCGCTCGACATCGGAAGCCAATACGCCGAGTTCAACGGCAACTGGGGTTCCGTCGAACTCCACGGCTCCGTCACATCCACCGCGCCCATCAACCAAGGCACGATATACGTGAGTACCCCCATGTCCATCACGAGCGACGCGGACATTGAGCACACGGGCTTCAATTCCGGCAATGCAGTCAAGATTGTTTCGGATGGCACGTTCCACGTCATCGGCGGCACGGTGAGCGCGACGGGGCAATGGTCAAGCGCCATCCGCAACGAATCCGACAGCACGGTCATCGTCTCCGACGGCGTGGTGACGTGCGCGTGCGACGCGAGCGATGCCGCCATCGAGAATGTTTATTCCGGCGCGGTGGAAGTCACCGGCGGCACGGTTGAATGCACAGGGAAAGGCAATGCCATCCGCAACAGCAACGACGGTTCGGTCACGATTTCCGGCACGGCGTTGGTCACCGCGGCATATTACAATGGCACGGTGTACAACAACGGCAACGGGGTTGTCACGGTGCGCGGCGGCACTGTTCAGAACACGTATGACGCGTCGTCGGTCCCGATGGGGGCCCCCCTGTGCGTTATTTACAACCACGCCGGCGGGACGATCAACGCATATGGCGGAGTGATAGATTTGAGGATGACTGCAATCAGGAACAACGCTGCCGGCACGGTGTCGTTGGGCAATGATCCTATCCTGAACGGCATTTATACGGCGGAAGGCAAGGTCAGCGCGGTGACTGCGGGCCCGGATGAATTCACGCCCGGCGAAAACGTTTATGGGATATACATCACCTCTTCCCCCATCGTCAGCGGCTCGACCGTCGCGGTGGTGGACGGCGCGGACTTCCTTGGCAACTTCGTGTCATGGAACTATGATGGAGTCCTTAACGTGGGTTACGTCTGCACGGCAAGCGGCGATGACCTCGTCCTGAGCGCGGCCGCCACGGTGTACTTCTACCATAACGCGCCGGACGCCACGGGCGATATGGAACCGCAAACGGAACTCTACGGCGAGATCGAGAATCTGGCCCCGAACGGCTTTAGCCGCGACGGATATGTGTTCATGGGGTGGGCTTTGACGGACGACGGTCCCGTGGCGTATGCCGACGAGGCGCCCTTCACCTTCATCGAAAACATCACGCTCTTCGCGGTCTGGCTCGCCCCGATCTCCGAAGGCGATGACGGCTCAGGCGAGGATGACGGCTGGTATTTGCAAGTCGTGGACGGCACCCCCGGCGCGGTCTTGGGCACCGACTGGTGGATTCTGCGCAAGGGCGACGGCTCACGCCGCCCCGCGCCGAACACCAACCCGAATTACGTCGGCGACAACCTCGTGGACGTCGTGCCGGGCAACACCATCGACCATGATCCGTATGACGGCGATTATGACCCGTGGATTGTCCCCGAAGTCCCCGGCTTCCCGCCCTCCGACTACGACTACATCTTTGACCCGAACGTCCCCGAAATCCGCATCTATGACCGCGATTCCGGCGACGAGGTGGCGGTGGTTGACCTGCCCACGGGCGAGGTGGATTACAAGATTGCGGTGGCGGTGCTCAAGAACTTCATGTACTCCAACGTGCGCGAGCAGACCCTCGGCCAATACTTCCCGCTGGACACGGATCTGGATCCGCTGGAAGGCACCGTGGCGATCATCACCGTGTTCGATGCCTTGGGCGAAATCGTGGCGGGTCCCTACGCGGGCCGCCTCGACGCCGACGGCAACATCATCCTCGACGACGTCGTGCCGCACAGCGCGGTCGGCGTTGGCTATACGCTCGAGGTGGTCATCCGCAGCGAGGTGTTCGAGGTCGAACCCTTCGCCATCCGCCGCGGCCCGTCCGTCGTGCTGGACGACGACCTGGACACGGACGACACCGAAATCGGCACCGTGTGGCCCGGCGACATGCCCGGCGTGACCAACGACGCCCCCGTCGTCATCATCGTCATCACCGACGAAGGCGACGGCACCACGACCACCAACAGCGTCCCCGGCCACCTCGAAGGCCCCGACCCCGACGGCCCCTACGTCATCGTCATTGACGACGGCTCGGAACTGCCCCCCGGCGAGATCGTGGACATCATCTTCGGCGACGAGCCGCCGTACATCGTCCCGATTGACCCCGGCGACGGCACCGTCACCGGAATCGAAAACGACTACACCTACGTCATCACGGGCGGATCGGGCAGTTTCGTGGCGACGCGCAACGGCGGCATCCACAAGGTGACGCCGGCGGCGGGGCTTGGCATACAGGCGGCGATTGTCGCCATACAGGCGGACGCGGATGGGCATGACTGCTCCATCACCTTCGACCCGGGATTGGCAACCGCGCTGGACATCGGGAACGCGCACATTGATTTCGACGACTTCACCAGAGCATGGGGTCTCATCACGCTCCACGGTAGTGTTGAAAACTCCAGTTGGACTACGATTAGTATTTACGGTGGCGTTTCCGTCATAAGCGACGCGGACATTTTAGCAACTGGTAGTTTATGTTCCGCCATTGCGTTGGACAGCACCGGTGACCTCGCCATTACGGGCGGCACAATGACTGGCGATGTGGCAGTTTTCAAAGTGGACGATAGCACGGGTGACATTTACATCCTCGGCGGCACATTGATTAGCACTGCCGGCTATGAAGCGGTTTGCTACGACTCGCGGTATGGAGAACTCGTGTTGGGCAACGCGCCGACCATTGAAGGCTTCATCTCCGCTCCGGCAGGCACCATCCGCGTCATCACCGGAAGCAACCCCAACACCTTCAACCCCGGTGAGGAAATTTATGCGGTTGCGATTTGGGATTTCTACGACAATCTGATTATCAGCGGCACGACCGTCGCGGTTGTGGACGGCGCGGACTTCCTCGCGAACTTCACCGCCGTGAACCCCGGCTATGTGCTGGACATCCTCGGCGACGACCTGATCCTGCGCAACCCCACGCCCGTACAGCCCCCGCTGGTGGACAACACCACGCCGGAATACGGCGACACCCTCACGGCGACGGAACAACCCGCCGGGGCGACCGTGACGTGGCAGTGGGAATGGTATGACGACGTCAACAACGAGTGGCTGCCCATCACCGACGCCACCAACGCCACCTACACGGTTGTCGCCGACGACATCGGCCTCGAACTGCGCGTGGTCGTGAACGGCGAAGGCCTCTACGCCGGAGCCGCCGCTTCCGCCGCCACCGACCCCGTCGCCCCCAGGACGCTCACGCTGGTCAACGGCGCCGTGCATCCCAGGGAATACGACGGCACCACGGTCGCGGTTGTGGGCGACCAGCCCGAACTCGCGGGTGTCATCACCGGCGACGACGTGACCTTCATCCCCGGCACCGCCTCCTTCGCGGACAAGGACGTCGGCCTCGGCAAGACCGCCACCGGCGCGGGCTACGCCCTCGACGGCGCGGACGCAGGGCTCTACACCCTCGCCGCCCAGCCCGTGTTCATCGCGGACATCATCCCGCTGCAACTCACGTGGGTCGGCAACGGCAAAGTCGCCAACAAGCAGTATGACGGCAACGCATTTGCGTCCATCCTGTCCCTGCCGACGATCTCCAGCGCGCTCCCCGGCGAAACCGTCATGCTCAACTCCACGGGTGCCTGGGCGTGCTTCATTGACGAACACTGCGGCATCGCCAAACACGTTTACAGCGAAGGCGTATGGCTGCTCTCCGGTCCCTACGCGGGCAACTACAGCCTCCCCGGCCAACCCAGTTGGAATCCGGCGGACATCTACGCCCCCGAAGGCACGGACGGAAACGGCTGGTATCTGGACGTTCCGGACGGTTCGGATTATGCGAACGGTGCGCCCGGCACCGACTGGTGGCGCTTGCGTGAAGGCACCGGCTCACGCCGCCCCGCCCTCAACGACAACCCGAACTATGTCGGCACCAACCTGGTGAACGTCGTCCCCGGCAACACCATCGAACACTATCCCGGTGACAACGAGTTTGTCCCGCCGTGGGTTGTGCCGGAAGTCGAAAACTGCCCGCCGTCGGATTACGATTACATCTTCGACCCGAACGTCCCGGAAATCCGCGTGTACGACCGCGAGACCGGAAACCTGGTCGTGGTGATCGACATCCCGTCCGGCGACGAGACGCACCCGAACGCCAACGCGAACCTCACCGATACGCTCTACACGGGCGTGGGCGGCCAGACCATCGGCAAATACTTCCCCGCCGATGACGACACCGCCCCGCTGGAAGGGCGCGTGGTCGAGGTTTGGATTCTGGACGACAACGGCATCACCGCCGATGGCCCGCTGGCAGGCCACCTCGACGCCGCCGGGAACATCATCCTCGACGACGTTCTGGAGGGCTCGCTGGCGGATTGGGGTACGGACTTCGCACTCGTGGTGCATGTGGGCGACGACACCTTCATCAAGAAGCCCGTCACCATCGTGCAGGGCGCGACCGCTGACCTCAAGATCACCGCCATCCGTATGATCACGGCGACGGGCAACATCGAGATTACCGTCGAGGGCTGCGTCAACACCGCCAAGCAGTACGCCCTCTTCGGCCATCACGAGGAGATCAGTGCGCGTTACGACAACGGCGCGGTCAGCCAAAACGCGGAAGTCATCGCCGCCGGCCGCCAATACGGCGTCAACGACGGTGTCGGGCAGCGCGTGTTCACCTTCCCGAAACCCGGCCACGACCGCTTCTTCTTCCACGCCCGCCAGATCGACTGACGGGGGAGGAGGAGGGAGTATCCTAGGAGTTTAGAAGTCTAGGAGTTTAGGAGTCTAGGAGTTTAATTCTAGGCTCCTAAACTTTTAAACTTCTACAAAAACCCCCTTCGTGTCCTTTGTGCCTTTGTGTGAGAATAAAAAGGGACAATTTTTTTGACAGGATTAACAGGATTTTTTAGACAGGATTAACAGGATTTTTAGACAGGATTGACAGGGTTTTTAGACAGGATTAACAGGATTTTTTAGACAGGATTAACAGGATTTTTAGACAGGATTAACAGGATTTTTTAGACAGGATTAACAGGATTTTTTAGACAGGATTGACAGGATTTTTTTAGACAGGATTAACAGGATTTTTTTGACAGGATTAACAGGATTATTTATCACCTATCACTTGCTTTTATCTCACACAAAGGCACAAAGGTCACAAAGTATTTTCCGGCAGAAATACCTTTTACCTATTACCTTTTACATATTACCTATTACCTATTACTTATCACCTATCACTTGCTTTTATCTCACACAAAGGCACAAAGGGCACAAAGTATTTTCCGAGAGGAATACCTTTTACCTATTACCTTTTACCTATTACTTATCACCTATTACTTATCACCTATTACTTAACTTTTTTCAGAGAATGCCGGAATTGCACAAGACACGAGGCGGGGAAAGGTGGTACAATTACGATTTTAATGGGGAACGTGTTTTGGAAAAAAGGAGGGCGGGACAATGAGAAGGCTGGTTTGTGCGGCGGTAGTGGCGTGGGTCATGGCGGGTGCCGGGATGGCGCAGGTGGCGGTGGACGGGGGGATGTTGAAGGAGGGTACGCGCCTGACGTTCCGCGCGACGTTCGGGACGGCGGGGGAGGTGACCGTCGCGACGGGCGTGGGCAATGAGGCGGTGTCGCTGAATGTCGCGCCGGATGCGCGGGAGGTCACGTGGGGCTACAAGACGCCCACGGGGACGCGCAATGAGTTCACGGGCAAGATCACCGTCGGCGGGCGCGAGAAGCCCGCGCTGGGGTGGACGGACAGTATCCTCGAGTGGTCGGACCACTACAACCGCATACAGGCGGAGCACCCGCTCTCGGGGCGCACGTTCGCGCTCGCGCTGGAGCGTCACGCGGGGTTCTGCCGTCTGCTGGTGAACGGGTTGCTGATGCACGAGTGGCCGGTCGGCGGGGATTGGGCGCCGTCGTTCAAGGTGGGCGCGGCGGGTGGCGCGAAGTTGGCGGGGGAGCCGGTGGCGGTGGCGATGGCGGCGGCTCGCGGGGACGCCCGCCCGCCAGATGGGCTTTTCTGGCCGATGGATTTGTCGGCGCGGTATAACGCGAAGGGGTTTGCGGGGGAGGCGTTCGCGGCGGATGCGCTGCCCGCGCGGGATGTGCCGTTCGAGGTGGGGGCGGTGCCGTTCGTGATCGGGTCGTCGGCGATGGCGGGCAATGACCATCTGGACATCGGGCAGAGCTGGTTCCGCGAGGGCAACCTGTTCGGCACTTACGAGGAGCCGCAGAACGGGAGCTTCGGGGGGCGGTGGATGGGGGTGCATTCGGACAACCCGACGCGCTTGCAGTTCCGCCTGCCGAATCGTGCGCCGAGCGCGATCCACCTGCTGGCGGCGACAGATGCGCGTGAGCATACCGTCCCGCGCCTGACGGTGCAGTTCTACCGCGTGGCGGCGGGCTTCCCAGTTGACATCGTGTCGCCCGAGGTGCCGCTGGCGACCGCCGCGCCGTCGGACACGAAACTGTACGCCAAGGGTGTCAAGACGGCCTCGGGCAAGGAGCTGAACCTGTGGCTCGTGACCGTCCCCGTGAACCCGGGGCTGTTGTCGCAGCTGTCGTGCTACGACGACCCGGAGCGCAAGTATTGGCGGCTGAACCAGCTGACCCAGCGCGATATGCTGGAGGTCGAGTTCACGAAGGACACCGCCACGTACAAGGAGTACCCCGACCCGTGCCACTACAGCTCGCACGGCGCGGGGCTGCCGTCGGCCGTGCGGCTGTTCGCGGCGACGGTGGAGTACCCGCCCGTGGACGTGCGGTTCGAGCCTGACGCCTATGGCAACGTGTGGACTGAGCCGGCCGTGCCGTCCTACACGGTGACGCTGACCAACCGCACGGATCAGGAGGTTTCCGTAACGCTCCATTCGAGTTATAAAAACTACCCAAGGGAAGTGTCGCCTATTATCAGGAATCATTCAGAAGTTTTCCATAGCGTCACCTTGAAACCGTTCGAGGCGAAGAGTCAAAAGGTGTCCATGAAGGTCGAAATGTATGGTCACCATGACGTGACGCTGAAAATCGGCATCGGGGAGAAAAAGGAAGCCGCGACCTTCACGCGCTCGCTGGCGTACCTGCGCCAACGCGAGCTTGAGGCGCGCCCGTTCGATGCGCGGGGGTTCATGTTCGGCTGGTGGAACTGGTCGGGCCAGCACGCGACGCCGGACGCGGACGAGGAGCTGCTCCTCATGGGGCCGCTGGGCATGGCGTCGGTCGCGACGCAGACGATGAAGTGGTCCGAGAAGGGCTTGGCGGATGCGGAGCGTTTCGGCATCAGGAGTTTCTGGGCGAGCCGGGATCACCTGCCCTGCCGCTGGATCGGTGAGCTCACAGAACGGCTGAAAGACCCCGAGAAGATGAAGGGCGAGGTCCGCGACAAGACGGTGAAGCTGCTGGAGGAGCGCAAGGGCAACCCCAAGGTTTACGACCCGACCTATGTCACGTTCTTCGGCGAGCCGGGCGGCCTCGGCACCCACGGCACGCACCCCGAGTTCTACGGCGAACCCCCGCACGTCCTGACCGCGAAAGAGCGCGCGCATTTCGAGCTCGCCCGACGCGGCGTGCTGGAGACCGTGCAGGTGCTGCACGACATCAAGCCCGACATCAAAATCCTCCTCCCGTGGGGCGACCTCTGCTTCGCGATTCCCTTCCTGAAAGAGAACGACGAGCTGACCCAAATCCTCGATGGCTCCGGCGTTGACTTCGGCTTCTTCGACCGCCTCCCCGAGATGCAGTTCCACCAGAGCGCCCTGCACCGTTGCTACCAGTACAAGGTGGCGTGGGACAAGTACAAGCCCGGCGTCAAGCCCCTCCTCTTGACCCCAGAGGGCCCGTGCGTCAACCGCCCCGACCCCGGCTCGATCACGCCGCGCGGGTTCGCGGACAGCACCGTCCGCGCCGCGCTCATGCTCGCGGGCTACGGCGTCACGCGCCAGTTCGCGATGTGCTCGCCCGTCGAGAGCAGCGACCAGTGGGGCGAGCAGCACTACGGCGGCGGCGCGTTCACGCGCATCCCCGAGCTCAACCCGCACATCTGCTACAGCGCGATGGCGACGCTCATCCGCCACCTGCGCTGGATGGAGTTCGTCGGCTGGAAAAAGACCGGCTCGAACACCGTGTTCTGCCACCACTACCGCGACAGCAAGACCAGCAAAGACCTCTTCGTCCTGTGGACGGTGCGCGGCACACGCGAGGTCACCATGACCCTTCCGCAAGGCGCGGCGATCGAGCTTTACGACCCCATGGACAACATCGTCCCGCTGACGGCCGCAAACGGCACGGTCACCTTCACGGTTGACCAGTCGCCGATCTTCCTCTACGGCCCGAGCGACGCCACGACCGTCACCCTCGGCGCACCCGACCACTCCGATGCCGTCGCGAGCGCACACACGAAAACGCTGGGGCTTGCGTCGGACTTGCTGCATCAGGACACCTCGCCCAAACTCGTGGAGTTCCATTACCTCAACTCCTTCCCCGAAGCCATCCGCCGCTTCCCCGCCGAGATGAGCGTGGAGAAAGTGCCAGTCCCCAACTTTGTCGCCCTGAGCGTCACCCTCCCGCCCCAGCCCAAGGATCGCGGCGTGATGCCCTTCTTCTCCACCTTCGTGCCGGACGCGCCCATCGAGATACCCGGCAAGGCGAGCCACCTCTCCCTGTGGGTCAGGGCAGCCTCCGACTGGGGGCGCGTCGTGTACGTCCTGCGCGACGCCAAGGGCGAAGGCTGGATCAGCGTCGGCAGCATCGGCGAGTGGAACTGCGACGATATGCCCTGCGACAGCTACTTCAACTTCGACGGCTGGCGCCTCGTCCGCTTCGAGATGCCCTCCCACGCGCCCTACGACCGCTACCGCGAACCCGGCTCCCTCTGCTGGGGCTCGCTGGGCGACGGCGACGGCATCGTTGACCTGCCCCTGAAACTCGAGAAGGTCTATGTCGAGCGCCGCGCAAACGTGATGCACGTCAACACCCTCGAACCCGCCGACCCCAGCCCCGTGCTGCTCGGCGAGCTCATCGCCGAATACGCCACGGCGGACGACATGGGCGACGCGGCCATCGCGCTCGACCGCCTCCAGATGCCCCCGCCCCGGGAAGGCTTCATCCGCTCCAACCCCTTCCTCGACCTGGAGGCGAAAGGCGAGCTGCCCCCCACGCGCATCACCGCCATCGAACACCCCTCCTTCGAGCCCAACGGGCTGCGCGGCGTGTTCAGCTTCGACGAAGTCCCCGGCGCCGCGTCCTACGACATCTGGGTCGGCACCTCCCCCGACGGCTCCGGCGCGCTCCTCGTCGGAAAAGGCATCAAGCGCACCGCCACCGAAGTGCGCGGCACCCGCCCCAACGCCGACCTCTACGCCTTCATCCTCTACACCGCGGCCGACGGCAAAACCTCCAAGCCCTCCCCCGCGTTCAAATTCAAGCTCGACAGCCAGTTCGGCAACCGGTAGGAAAAAGAGGGGACTTAGGGGACACAGGAGACCAAGGGGCGCAGGGAACAAGGTGTTTTCCCTTACGTCCCCTTGGTTTTCTTTGTCCCCGCATTCCTCATTATTACGCAATGTTTTCTCGAAAATGTCGGAATTGTACACAAACGTGTCGGAATTGTACAAGACGCAGGACAGGGGGACGTGATACAATTGATTCAATGATGAAGGACTGTTGCGTGTGCGGCAGGAAAGCTTCAGCGGAATCAGATGGCGGCAAGGAGGGAGGCAAGTTTATGAAAACAGTGGTGACGAGGCTTATTACGGCACTGGCGGTGCTGTTCTGCGCCGCGACGGCGTGGGCGGTGGATTATTCGTGGGTGGGCGGCGGTGGAGACGATGACTGGCGGACGCCCGCGAACTGGACGGACATGGGCGGCACGGGTGGCTACCCGAACGGAGGCGACACCGCGACGTTCGGAGCCAGCGCGTATGTGGAGTTTCCTGGGGCGAACCTAACGATTGCGGGACTCACGGCGGGCAATGTCCCGAACACGACGCTAACCATGTGGGGGGACTCCGGTTGGGGATCTGCCACCCTGAACGTCAACGGTCCTGCCGTATTCTGTACCGCATCGGGCACGACAGTCGAGATCGGGCGGGGCGGTTTCAACTTCACCGCCGACAAGAGCGTTGCCCCCGACATCATGTCAGGGGACGGGTATGATCGGACGTTCATCTTTACGGATTGGGTATGGCCGAGTTTTGGCACTGAAGGATGGAACACGGATTGGACTATTTTTTCGAACAACAACTCCGCGAACTATTACAACAACCGCATTGCCTTCCGTGGCATGGCGGGCATTGGCATTCGACACGTGACAGTCGGGCCTGACGCGCCGAGCGGTGCCAGTTCCAACTATTTCGAGATTAACCCGGGGCGCTTCGGAGCCAACAATTTCACGCTGAGGGGTGCCGGGACCATACTCGAAGTTTCGAGCGCGGCTAACAATGAGTCGTACCTCCATGTGGGCGGCAATTTCACATGCGCTGGCACGCCTACAGTCAGCCTCACGGTTGGCGCGAATGGGATTAACCCCGACGGTGGCAAGCGAGCGGCACTTGTTAATGTGCTGGGGAACCTCTTTCCGGGGGATGTATTCCCGAACCTCGTAGTGGATGCGTCGGCCTTGGCAAATGACGGGTATCTCCCGTTGCTCGCGAAGCGCAATGCGCCAGCTGGCACAGAACTTACAGCCTGCTGGGCGGATATAGACCTGTCCGCCAACATCGTCCGTCTCTTGACCTTAGACCAAGTCCATAACGGCGGCACCGATAACGGCAGCTACCGCACCCTCTTCGCCCTCTGCAAGGGCGCGAACACGACGCTACCGTGGGTCACGGTCAGCTTCGACTGGCAGGACGGCGATTCGACTGTCACGGCGGAGGATTATGTGCAGGGCGACCCGTTCTATGCCCTGCCGGTCGCGGAGGACGGGGAACGCATGTTTGCGGGGTGGAACACCCAAGCCGACGGCCTCGGCGCACCCGTCACCGCGAGCGACCTCGCGCCGAATTCGGCGGTGACCTATTACGCCATGTACGCGCCTTCGGTCGATTTCTATTTCGACTGGCAGGACGATCCGACCGCCCCGACCATCTCGACGAACGCCTATCCTGCGGGCCTCGCGTTCGGCACGTTGCCCGTGCCGACACCCCCTGCGGGGTTCCTCTTCGTGGAGTGGAACACGCAGGCGGACGGCAACGGCGCACCCGTCACGGAGAGCGACCTCGCGCCGGGCGCGACCGAGACCTACTACGCCATCTATAAGATCGACAACCGCGTCTCCACGTGGGTCGGCAACGTGACGGATGCGCCGGAGGATGCGGACTGGTTCGTGGGCGCGAACTGGAGCACGGGCATTGCCCCCGACGACACGACGTTCGTGACCATCAGCCACTCGAACGCGCTGGTGAACGTGACGAACGACACGACGATCGGTTCGTTGCGGGTGAACCCCGCAGGTTTGGGCGACGGCATGGCGCTCAACATCCCGCAGGGCGTGACCCTCATGGTCATAGGGTTGCCGGGTGTTGACCAAGGGTTTGCCGATACGCGCGATAACACCACCCCTGTCGTGCTGAACGTCGAAGGGACGCTCCATATCGCGAACAACAATACGTGCTTGGCGCGTCACCGGGGCGCGGACCTCACCATCACGGGCGGCGGGCTGGTGCACTTCGGCTGGCAGAGCTTCTGGGGTAACGGGCAATACTGGGACAGCGACAGCGACCCCGATTCGCGCTGCCTCGTGACGGGCGGCACGACGCTTGGATTCTATTGGACCGCATACATGGGGCGTTGCGTATTCTCGAACTGTGTGCTTACAGGCAACGCCGTAATAAGCTGTAACGATAAGGAAGGCTCCTCGACGCTCTTCTACAACGTGACGGACAACACCACCCCTAACGGCCGCCACTATGGCCGCCCCGGCGGTATCAACGGGGCAGTCATCTTTGGAGAAGCCAGCGAAATCCGCAACGGCAGCACGGTGGGTTACGCGCAAGGGGTGGGTTCGAGCGTGGCCCTCTTGGATGACAGCGTCGTGACGGATGCGGGGATGGTTCTCATGTTCCGGGAGGACAACTGGAACGTGCCGGCTGGCGCGGGGCGGAGCTTCACCGTTGACGGCGCGGACTACGTCTCGACCAGCACCTCCGCCGATGTCCGCCACCTGCAGGTCGGCGGTGATGACGACAGCTTCAGCAACAACTGGATCATCGTGCGCAACGGCGGGTCATTCACGTTCGCGGATGCCGCCACGATGAACTTCGGCGCGACCGTGGACGTGGAGGTGCCGAACGGCATCGAGGTGGACGGCGCGGCCTTCATGGGCGGGACGCTCAACCTGCGCGCCAACTCCGCGCTGGAAATCAAGGGTGCGGGCGCGGCGGTCACGCTCGACGCGCTGACCTGTTCCGACACGACGCAGGGCAACGAGCCGACCGTGAAGATCACCGTCCCGACGGAGAGTTTCGGGGACGCGCCGCTCACGCTCGGCGCACTCGGCGCGGGCATGAACCTCGTGGTGGACATGACGGCGTTCAGTTCGGCGGCGGCGGCCAGCGGACTCATCCCGCTCCTCGCGGTCGAGGGCGACGTGGCGGATTTGAACACCACCGATTTCTGGAACGGCATCACCGTCTATCCCGCTGGGCGGGCGAAGGGGCTTTCGACCAAAACCGTGGACATCGATTCCGTCGCGCACACCCTCCTCTACCTGAACACCAGCAAGGCGACGCTCATCCTCGTGAAGTGATATGCTTGATGGCGGATTGTTACCATGGCGCGATAAAAACAAAAAGGAGCAATCACAAATGAACCACAATTCCGCATTCGTAAAAAACAGGCTGTTTTCATTAACCACGATGGGCACGATAGGACGCACAATGGACACGATCATTGCGTCTATGGTGAAAACCATTGTGTCCATTCTGGTTAAACCCCGCCCGTTATTCTCTAATGCACGATCAGGGATGAACGCATCGAAAATCGGATCACTTGTTTTTGCTTTGGGGATTGCCTGCGCGAGCCGCGCGGATCCGGACCGGCCGAACATCCTGTTCCTGACGGCGGAGGACACGAGCGCGGTGTCGATCGGCTGTTATCGCGCGCCCGACCCGAACATCTCGACCCCGAACCTCGACGCGCTCGCCGAGCGGGGCATCGTGTTCGAGAACTGCTACTGCATGGCGCCGGTGTGCGCGCCGTCGCGCTTCACGATGGTGACGGGCATCGACCCCGTGACGTGCGGGCCCGCGCACCAGATGCGCGCGCTCGGCATCCTGCCGCCGGGCGCGAAAGCCTTCCCCGAGTTCCTGCGCGACGCGGGCTATTACACCGCGAACTGGACCAAGACGGACTACAACGCCAACGTCAACATCGGGCGCACGTGGAACGACGGCGGCGACAAGGCAAGCTGGACGAACCGCCCGGCGGCGGACACGCCGTTCTACTGCGTCCTCAACGACATGATGACGCACGAGGAGCGCATACACGGCTTCCACCACGGCGTCACGCCGCTCCCCGCGCAGTCGAACGCCTATGTGCGCCCCTACATGCCGGACACGCAGATCGTCCGCGGCGCGCTGGTGCAGCAGTCCCTCGCCACGTCGAAGATGGACGCGTTGTTCGGCGAGCAGCTCGCCATCCTCGAGGCGAGCGGGCAGGCGGACAACACCATCATCTTCTTCTCCAGCGACCACGGGAACCTCACGCTCCGCAGCAAGCGCTTCCTCTCCGACGCGGGCATCCGCATCCCCCTCATCGCCTACTTCCCGCCCAAGTGGCAGCACCTCGCCCCGGCCCAGCCCGGCTCGCGCCTCACGAAGCCCGTCAGCCAAGAGGACTTCGCCCCCACCTTCCTCGCGCTGGCGGGGCTGCCTCAGCCCGACTACATGAAGGGCGTCCCCTTCGCCGGGAAAGACCTCCGCAACGTCACGCCGCGCAAATACGCGTTCAGCAGCCGCACCCGCATGGACGCGCGTTACGACATAAGCCGTTCCGTGCAGGACGGGCGCTGGGTGTACGTCCGCAACTTCTGCCCGGACATCCCGTATGTCGAGCGCAACCCCTACATGTTCTCGGCGGGCTGCTGGCTGTCGTGGGCGCAGGTCGCCGAGGACGGCAAGCTCACCTCCCAGACCGCGCAGTTCTGGGGGCGCAAGCCGAGCGAGGAACTGTACGACAACCAGAACGACCCCAACAACATGGTCAACCTCGCCGCCGACCCCAAGCACGCGGCGCGTCTTGCGGAGATGCGCCAAGCGTTGCACGACCACATCATCGCCTACTACGACAACGGCCTCCTGCCCGAAGGCTGCGACATCGAAGGCTACGAAGCGTGCCGCGCACCCGGCGCGTGGGACGTCGCCAAGACGCTCGACATCGCATGGCTCGCCTCCGACAACGACCCCCAAAACATCCCCGCCCTCATCACCGCGCTGAAAGACCCCTCCATGCCCATCCGCTGGTGGGCGGCGGCAGGGCTGCGCGTCTTGGGGAAGGGCGCCGCCGCCGCAAAGCCCGCACTGCTCGCGGCGCTCAACGACGCATCAGGGTTCGTGCGCGTCGAGGCCGCGACCGCGCTGGCGCGGCAAGGCGTGTTGGACGAAGCCCTGCCCGTCCTCGCGAAAGAGATGCTCGACGAGGACAACACCGGCACCTGCGGGCTTTACGCCGCGAACACCATCTACCGCCTCGGGAAGCTAGCCGCCCCCATCCGCGACGCCGTTGAAGAAGGGACGACGCAAAAGAAAACCCCGCCCGGCTCCTCCTGGCAAGGGCGCAACATGTGGATCGCCGACATCATGAAACAAGCCCTCGCCGTCCTCGACGGCAAAGCCAAGTTGCTAACCTCCGAGGAAGCCGCGATGCAATGAGAATGCTGATCAGCATAGGACGCGAGAGGGAAGCAACGGCGCGGAACTCTTCTTGACAGGATTACTTACCCCTTTGGATGGCGAGACATGGAGTGCATGACATGGAGGGCGAGCGTCCCCGCGAGCCGCCGCAATGTGCCTAACGGCTCGCGAGGGCGCTCGCCCCCCCCTTTGTGCCCGGGGCGCCGGGCGTCCGCCCCGCCAC